>Ga0116183_1002191_pt1 | contig 21296 bp, 20 predicted proteins | sample AD_UKC078_MetaG_FD_89753 | JGI IMG/M metagenome (GOLD analysis project Ga0116183, IMG submission 89753) | Active sludge microbial communities of municipal wastewater-treating anaerobic digesters from USA - AD_UKC078_MetaG | ecosystem: Engineered > Bioreactor > Anaerobic > Digestate | place: USA... | reverse complement strand
GGGGGATAGATCTCCTGCAAGATACGATCAAACTTGATAGAAAACTCAGTGCTCTCATTTGCATTTATTTCATCTAAAAGCTCACTATATCTGTCAGAGTAGGCAGTATTCCGAGCTTTAATCTGCAAAAGAATATCTCGATAAGACTCCGACTCTTTTATATCTTTGACATAAGCCTTTCTCAGCGAGTCAGAGATCGCCATTTTATCATTTAGCACATACCATAAATCACGTCTGGCAAGGTTATCGCTTTTCCAACCTAATTCTTTAAAGATGATAAATTGTAATACGCCACTCAGCCTTACATCACGATTGTTGATCGCATTTATTGCTTGGTCATTAGTGGGCGAAAAAGAGGTGATTAACGTGTTAAGATAATCCATTGGGTTTTCATCTTTGAAATAGTTTTTCAATGTCTCTTGCTCGTCTTTTGGCAAGTTATCAAGATTATTTAATGCATTATTGATCAACTCATAAGCCAAAAAAGTAGAATAGCCTAAGCGTATTTCTTCATTCTGTTCAAAAGGCATTAAATATGACCAATTGTTTGTCCAGCGGACTCGTCGAAGCGAGAAGAACTTTTCTAAAAGGGGCTGTATTGTGTCTAATTTATCGTACAAAATAGCGTCCCAAGCATCCAAGAGTAGGTTCATTTCCATTGCTTTGCCTGCAGTATTCTCTTCGTCAAACAGTGGATAGTCTTGTGCTGGAAGCGGAAAGTAGGTCTTGTACTTATTGAATATCTCTTTTTGGATCAGCATTTCAGTAAGAGTAAAATACTGTTCCAAATTATTTGCAAAGGGATAATCAAAGCTGTCGAGCTCATTTAGATTTAGTTGTCTATCTTTAAAAAAGCTAAGGCTATCGCTCTTGATAGCATAGTCGGTTACGATGTTCAAAACGTGCTTATACTGCTGCAAATGATCATTTTTGTTTAGTGCAAATACACTCAAAAAGGCAGTAATCAAGCCAAAAAGGATTATATATCTTTTCATAAATTCAGTCCAAAATATGATGCAGAGAAGGCATTATACCCGCCCTGCATCTATTCATATACCTCTATTTCAATAATAGCATTTTCTTGGTTATGTTTTTATTATCATAAGATAAACGGTAGAAGTAAATGCCAGAGGATAAATCTTTTTGTTGTTTATCTTTCCCGTTCCAGGTAATAGTGTGCTTACCTTTTGCAAGTTGATCAGAAATCAATGTAGTAACCTTTTGTCCTTTAGCATTATAAATATCTAAAGTCACTTGCATATTTTTATTTAGCTCAAAGCTAATTTTTGTTTCAGGGTTAAAGGGGTTTGGATAGTTGCTCAAAGCAATAACAGTAGGTTTTTGAGTAATATCAGTGCTGACAGGCGCTTTATGAATTAATTGTTCATAAGGATAAAAATTATGTGCCTTAATATATAAATAAAATTCATCATCGGTAGTCTCAGCAATATAATCTACCAAATATGGGTGGTCGGCATAGAGGTTATAATAGCCATCTTCATCAGCAATGCCACTGGTAACCATGAGTCGGTTTACGTCGGTAAAGACAATACTCGCATATGGCTGCGTCTGAATTATATAATCTGTATCAGGGATTATTTCTATTTCTGCATTAACAATAAGCGAATCAGCTGCTTCTGTCCAAATATCGAGCGCAGGGTCGCCTAAGACATTTACCGTATAGGCAATCCATTTACACTGACCATAATATGGTGCCAAGTTGATATCTTCTTCCAAGATAAATGGAGCATTAACCTCTTTAGAATAAGCATTCATTGCTTCGATATTGTAAATGTTTTCATTAAAGAGTGCATCGTGGAAATAGCGATGAAAGCGCTGCCCAGAGCCATCTGTATTATAAGGTGAGCCTATGCCATATCTTGAATTACCTACATAGGCAACAGCAGCTTTAGAGATAGTTGTAAATAATTCGCCAATGCAATCATATGATAAAGTGTTACCGTAGACTGATCTATTATCAAATGCACCTGAATAACAGCCTTGAGAATAGAGAATAAAGTAATTTGCTAATACCCCATCATTAATAAAGTTTTGAGGCTTTATATCCTGATTCATTAGGCGCATATTGTAGTTCACATTAGAGTGTCCAAGATGGTCAATCCAGGTGGGTTTATGCGTTTCAAACTTGTCTAAAAGGTCATATTTATTCCAGCTAAAGTCAATATCGTAGAGAGTCTGTGTCTGCCAATCTGTAGTAAAGCCCTGTGTCGTATAGTCATTGGCTGTGCATTCCCCTAAAAATTCATTCATATAAGAAGAGCCATATGAGTCTGTTGGAAAGTCGGGTGGACCCCAGAGATGCTCACCAACGAGCAGGTTATTTTTGATCCCCTCATTAATAGGGCTATTAGAATAGGATACTAATTTATTAAATAGATTAGTAAATTCTGCTTCTGTTTCGATAGCAAAACGTGCAGCATATACCTCAAACATTAAATCTTCAGAACCAAACTCGCCGTAATATTGGCTACCTGGTAGTTGCCATGTCCCATCGAGACAAGCAAAGTACATATCTGCAGCGATATCAGTTTCATCATAATAATCAGTGCCATAGTCATTTACTTCTGAGCGTAAACCTCTATGTGGGATTATTTCTTCATCACCACCAAGCAAAACATAGCTTATGCTGTATTCTTCATATTCAGCGCGAATAAAGTTGCGAATCTTGGCAGTCAAGTCTTCACCCTCTATCACCCCAGCAAAGCTCTCTATGGTGGCAATTTTGGTCTTTAACCCCCTTTTTAGGTTAAATTCAATGAAAGGGATAAAATAATCTGCACGATCTTCGTCAGTAACGATCAAATAATCATAGTCATCGACATTGCGTATTGTATTGCTATAGCTATTAATCATCTCTTTATTATCGCACAGTGCCTTAATATTTCTGGCAATCATAGCATTGTGTTTGTAGAGAGGTGTAGTAAAGTATTCTGTCTCTACTTTTATTGTAATATCTTGATAATATTGGACTTTCTTTGTTTGTGGATTGTACTGTACAGGATAAACAACAGAGATGAGAATAGGGTGCCCGTTTTTGTACTGCATAGTAAAGTTTGCATTTCTTTTTGTAGCTGGATAAAAATCATCATACATATAAGCGGAGGAGTATTTGGGAAGATTATTCTCTGGTCTGGTAGATAAAAAGCCTTCAACAGAGACAGGTTTGATATCATATTCGCCGCTCATAGTAATGGGTTGAGAATATATCACAGTAATTGATTTTGCTGTTTGCATATAGGGTAAAAGCAATTTTACTGGCTTAATAGCAATTGAGGGGTCTGTGGATTTGTAGTTCATTTCACAGCCCTCGAGGGTGACAGTTCCATCTTTAATAATCGGTTGCTCAAAAGAGTATGTCCATTCAAAGGCAAATAGGCAGCTCGATAGAGCAACAATTAAAAGTAGTAAGTTCAGTTTTTTCATATTAACCTCTTTTTTCACATTTAATAATGGTATTTTTTATTATTATTAATCATAAAAGCTCTATATAACTGTTCGATCAGAAAGATTCTAATCATTTCATGAGTAAAAGTCATTTTGGACAAGCTCATCAATAAGGTCGCAGCGCTCTTGATTTCATCATCCAGTCCATAAGTTCCACCAATGATGAATTGTGCACCGCCTTTTATCTGCCAAGTTTGTATTTTATGGGCAAAGTCGACAGAGTTGATTTGCATCCCTTCCTCCGATAGCACAATAATGGGCAGAGCAGGGGAAAGTGCTTTGAGTATTCTTTGTTTTTCTTCTTTTTTGACAATATCGATATTATTTGTACTGGTCAATTTACTTGCAGCTAATTCCTTTAGCTCGACATTTGCATAGGGCAAAAGCCGCTTCTGATATTCGAGAAACGGCTCGATAAAGTATTTTTCTTTAGTCTTTGCGATGCAAATTATTTTTATATTCATTTAGTTTGCACTAATTGCACCCATCGCCATACAGAGCATTTTCACTTCTGCAGTATCTGCGCGTGAGGCAATCAAAATAGGCGCTTTTGTTCCCATGACAACATGCGCAACTCTCCAATTACAATAATAAGTGAGGCATTTGCCAAAGATATTTCCAGCTTCGATATTTGGCACGATGAGGATATCAGCTTGTCCAGCGACAGGTGAGTCAATCTTTTTCATCTTAGCAGCTTCCATATTGATTGCATTATCAAAAGCCAAAGGACCGTCAATGATACATTGTGCGATTTGATTACGTTGGTTCATTTTGGCAATAATAGAGGCATCGAGTGTGCATTGCATTTTGGGGTTGACCACTTCAACTGCCGCTAATAGAGCGACCTTTGGCAGGGGATTACCCATTGCATGAGCGACTTTTACGGCGTTCTTTACGATTGATATTTTTTCATCCAAATTGGGATATAAGTTTATACCACCATCAGTCATTAATACTATTCTTTCAGGAGTTTCGTAGGCAAGCACATCACTGATCACTTCACCAGTACGGAGCCCATTTTCTTTATCCAGTGCTGCTTTCAAGATCAATGCCGTATCAGCAGCGCCTTTGAGAATAATATGCCCAGCATTTTCGCGAATTAACTGCACAGATTGAGCACATGCCTTATTTAGGTCTTTACCCGTATCAACAATTTGAAATGCACTAGTAAATTCAGGGAATTGTCTCTTGATAATATCTTCAATCGCTGGTTTATCGCCAACGAGGATAGAATCAGCCAAATTCTCTTTTTTGGCAAGCACAGCTGCTTCAATAGCAGAGTCTACTTGTGCTGCTGCAATAACAACTGTTTTCTTGTTTTCATTTTGTTTTACTTTGCTCAGCATTTCGTCAAAGTTCTTAATCATAGATTACTCCATTTATTTGTATATTTTTTATTCATCTGGATGGCTCAAGATATAGTCGATATCGTTTTCATATTCAGAGTAAGATTCGGAGACTATTTTCTTAAGAGCTTGTTTTTGTATTTGTCTGACACGCTCACGGCAAATACCCATTTCTTGGGCAATTTCAGAGAAGGTCTTTCCTTTTTTGCCATCGAGTCCATAATATGATTTTATGATATGTGCACCTCTTTTATCGAGGTTTTTGATAGAAGTACTTATTTGTTTTTGTAAACGCTCTTTATAGTACATATCCTTAGGGTCTTCTGCGCTTTCATCTTCAATAAAGTCAGCCATAGTGGCACCGACATTGTCTGTGACAGTTCTATCGTCAATTGAGTAAGTGTCGATAGTCTGTAATTGTATATTATTTAAGAGTTTCTCTGAAATACCAGACGCTTTTGACAGCTCCTTTGAGGTAATATTATCGCCTGTTTCAACGGTATATCTATCACGTATACTTTTGATTTTATTGAGGGCATTTGACCTTGCCAACGGAGTTCTGATGATTGAAGATTTTTCAACAATTGCAGACAATATTGCTTGTCTTATCCACCAGACAGCATAAGAGATCAGCTTAATGCCTTTATCTGGTTCAAATCTATCAATCGCTTCAATCAAGCCGATATTGCCTTCGCTGATTAATTCTAACAAACTCAAACCTCGACACTGGTAAGCTGAAGCTATTTTTACTACAAACTTTAAATGTGCGGAGACAAGCTTATTCTTTGCTTCATTGTCTCCTGCTTTTGCTTTGATTGCCAGCTCTACTTCTTCTTCTCTTGAAATAACTGGTATCTTTGCAATGTTTTTCAAGTAGCTTTGCAAAGCTTGATCATTGAATACATTACCCATGGTTTTTCTCCTACAAGCCTATCAAGAATTCTCTTGGGTTAATTGCAACACCACGTACACGATATTCAAAATGTAAATGAGCACCCCTTGCATTACCAGTATTTCCAACTGTACCAATAATCTGCCCTTGAGTCACGATATCGCCGACCTTCACAAAATTCTGATCATTGTGCCCATAAACTGTCATTTGGAAGTTTTCGTGTTCAATAATAACAACATTACCATAACCTCTTTGTACCCCTGAAAAAACTACCTTTCCTGCTAAAACCGCAAAGATTGGTGAACCTATTTTTTCAATAAAATCAATACCCTTGTGCATTCTGCCGCTTCTCATACCAAACTCAGAAGTGATTTTGATAGTCGTAACAGGTAAGATGGGCGACTTGCTATATGTTTTTATCACCTGTTGAGACGGCTTTATAAATTCCACGTCCAATTCTGTATTGAGCCCTGAAACATCACCAATAAAGATTCTTTGCCCTTCTTTAATTCCGACGCTACTTAGATTATTCCATTTTTTTAAATCATCGACATTAACTTTATAAATAGCTGCGATTCTATATAGAGTCTCTCCTTTAGCAACAATATGTACAGCGATAGAGCTTAATGGTTTTTTTTCACTTTCAGGTTCAATGATAGTCTCATTTCTAAGAGCTGGATCTACTTCCACAAGCCAGATTCTTTGCCCTTCACGGATATCAAATTCCTTCATATTATTGTAGTCCAGCAGGTCAATTATGTCAATATTATACATTTGTGAGATCGTAGAAAGGGTTTGATTTTTCTTTGTAATATGGTATTTGGGCTGTGTATCGCCAGTTGGTTGGCTGGTACTTGCTGGTGGGGTGATAGAAGCAATAGGTTCAGGATATGAATCGGGTATCTTTAATACCTGTCCGACCCTGATGACATTATTTGGAAGATCATTAAGCGCAATGATTTGTGCTTCGGTAGTATTATTGTTCAAACCTATGCGATACAAATTGTCTCCGGGCTTGACTGTATATGTTTTGTAGTTGCTGGAAGCGACGGGTGCCTTTTTTAAGATCAAAACTTGTCCGACTTTTAGGCTATTAGAACTGAGATTGTTCAAATCTTTGATCTCTTGAACTGTCATATTATTATTTTTTGCAATGGTGGATAAATTGTCACCTGACTTGACTTTATAATTTGCTCCACCCTCATTGCTTTCTACTTCTAATGTCAAAACCTGCCCAATCTTTAGGCTATTTGAGCTTAATTTATTGAGGCGTTTAATGTCATTAACAGACATTTTATATTTTTTACTGAGACCATATAGTGTTTCACCGCTTTTGACTGTATGTTGCGTAGTTCTTGCATCTAAGGACTGCCATGATATTGATAAGATGAAAAGAGCTATAAAAAAAAGGCTCTTATTAGTAGATAATTTTAAAGTCATTATATTCCTTATTAAGTTTAATTTCTTCGTAATCCAGAGACAAAATATCGGAGCGAGGCGATCCCTGTTGGAGTATATTGAGATAAATAGGCAAAATATGCGCTTCTGCAATGGCAAGAATTTCTACGTCACCATTAGACAGATTTTTGACATAACCGCAGATATTCAATTGCTTTGCATATTCATAAGCAAAGTAGCGAAACCCTACGCCTTGAACTCGCCCGACTACTTTTATATTTATTGATTTGATTGTCAACCTCCAGAAAATACGAAATAATATTTAGCATAAATAATATATAGTTTTTGTCAATATATTTATTCAATTATATCATACTATGAACACATCTATTTATTTATTATAACTTTTAGATGAGCATTTTATTACTAAGAATCTCAAGTATTGTTGCTAATCATTGGTAAAAAAGCGAATAACCTTTTCGTCTTTTCTTTGCATACCATATTTTTCTCGGGCAATTTTCTCAACTGCCGAAGGGTCATTTTCTAGCCTATCATTCTCGTTTTCTAAGTCTTTATTGTTTTTCTTCAAGATTGCTGTCTCTGTCTGTAGTGTTTGCAGTTTTTTCTTGGTTGCGTATTGTTTTAATAAACAATTATTATTTATTATCAATAAGTCTATAAAAAGATAGAGAATAAAAGCTATAGCTATGATATTAGCAACCTTTTTAAGGTTTTCAATTAAGGTTTTATTGTTTTGAAGATAGCGCATCATTTATCACTCTTTAAAAAAATATACATTTTGTTTACTAAAATCAAGTTCATTGAGAAAAACGTGCATTTGGGGTATGGTTATCACACTATCAAATCCCTGTATAAAGGCATGATGATCAGCAATGTCTACTTTGCATGTGCCTGTGTGATAGTGCATAGGCATCAAGATTTTAGGGTTAATCTTTTTTGTAATGGCTTTTGCTTCATTTGCATCGATGGTGTAGTTGCCGCCGATTGGCACCATTAGAATATCAACTTCACCGATTTTCTCTACCAAATCATCGTCTAATAGATGCCCCAGATCGCCTAAATGCAAGATATTAATGCCAGCAACGCCTATTTTAAAGATGATATTTTCGCCACGCTTTGCGCCTTGTTCTTTGTCATGATAGGTCTGATAACCTGTTATGGTAAAATCGCCAACTTTATAATCACCCACTGAATTTACCCTGATAAAATCGCCTGAGATGAGTGAAAAATTATTATGATCATGATGATTATGGGTAGAGCAAACTACATCTGCTGTCAATCCTTGGGGCAGAGGGTAGCCAATATCGTCATATGGATCTAAAACAAGGCTTGTGTTATCCGTCTCAAGGCGCCACATTGAGTGATAATAATATTCGATTTTTAACATAATAACCTCATTTTTCCTAAAATAATACATTCACAAGATAAATATACAAAACAATGAAATTTTGTAAAGAAAAAAAAACAATTATTCAATTAATTTCTTAGAATCCCTTATTATAAGGGAAAAATCGACTAATTAATTTTATTATTAGCACAGAATAATAGGCTGATTATCTGAAAATAAAATCGCTGTCTTGGTAAACTGTGCAAATATTGGTAATTTTTGATGTTTTTGTAAGCTAAAAAAGGATCATTCTTAAAGATCAATATATTATAAGCCATTATCCAAAAAAATGAAAATAGATGAAAAAATACTGCATGAAAAACCTCTTTTTTAACTATAAAAAAAGTCATAAAAAAAATTAAATAATCCTCTTTGCATATCTACTTTTTTACCTTTTCTGAGATTTTCTGCTCTTTATTGTATCTTACTAATTATCAAGGACATGACTATTTGACTCCCTTTACATTCCCCTTGCTATCTTGGAGAATGAAAGATAATCTTAGAGGAATTAAAAGGGAGTGTAAAGGAGATTTATTGAGAAAAAAGGGGTGCAAATTTTGCACCCCTTTAGATCGATTTGTTTAGATTTTAAATCTTGAAACTATGTCATTCAATGTTTTGGCTAAACTACCCAATTCAACAGAAGCATTTTTTGTCAATTCTGCATTTCTTGCAGTATTTTCTATGCCATCTAACATTTCAGCGATATTGCGTGTAACTTCTTGAATACCCTGGCTCACTTCGAGCGTATTTCTGGTAATTTCTTGTACACCCAAATTTGCATATTCACTGTTTTTAGCCATTTCTGCAGAGGCGGTAGCTGACTCATGTGCACTATGTGCAATATCTCCAACAGCTTTACCAGCTTCGTCAGTGCTTTGCTTTATTCTACCAGCATATTCGACGACTTTGGTGATTTGCCCTTGAACTTGAGTAGCTGAATTAGACATTCTGCCAGAAGAGTGAGCAATCTCATTGGTGGTAATATTTTGTTCTTCTATACTGGAAGCGATCACGGTATTAATCTCATTGAGATTATTGATAATGTTGGTGATATTGCCAATACTCTCAGTACTATTCTGAACAGCTTTTTGTACTTCATTAATTTGGTTGGCAATATTTGCAGTAGCATCGGCGGTTTGTTTTGCCAGAGATTTTACTTCATTTGCTACGACTGCGAAGCCCTTGCCTGCATCGCCAGCGCTGGCAGCTTCAATAGTAGCATTTAGTGCGAGCATATTTGTTTGATCTGCGATATCAGTGATCAATTTGACTATTTTGCCAATTTCTGCAGAGGACTTTTGCATTTCAGACATAACGGAGTTGGCAACTTCTGCTTCTTTTGCAGCTTTGAGAGAAATGTCAGATGCTTGTTGAGTGTTTTTAGCAATCTCTGCAATAGTAGCATTCATCTCTTCGATCGCTGAGACAACGCCTGTGATTTCATGCACCAATTCGCCAATAGATCCACCAGCAGTCACCATATTATTATTGAGCTTGCTAATATCTACGACAGCAGTATTCATATTATCAGTAGTAGTTTTCGCTACAACAGATACTTGAGCAATACTTGTTGCCATTTCTTCAGTCGCTGTAGCGACAGTTGCCACCGAGGTGCTAGCTTGCTCTGCAGCTGTAGCAATCACATTGGCATTTGAGCTAATCTGTTCAGACGAAGCAGAGACGAGTTGCGATTGAGCGTTCATATTACTTGAGTTATTGACAAGTTCTTCTGCTGTTTTTTCTAATTCATGACTTTTGGTATTAAGAATTTTAATATCATCAATTATTTCTTTAATGGTGGCAGACACTTGAGTTCTAATCTTCTCATATGCTTTGGCCAACATTCCTATTTCATCGGCTCTGTTTGTTAAGTCTTTACCTGCAGGATCTGTATAATCATTATTGGCAATCTTTTCTAAACCGATAAGAATTCTTGAGATTGGGGTAGAGATTTTATTCTTCATTAAGTATGTAAGCAAGAACATAAATATAATTAAGATAAAAATTGACATAATAACTATAATATAACTGATTTTATTACCGACTCTATTAAGGTCTCTGTCGTACATTGATGCAATTAATATCCAGTCGAGGTCTTTAATTTTAGCATAGGTAAGGGTCTTATTATCGCCTTCAAAGTGATATCTCATGATGCCATGATCCTCTTTACTGTCGGTAGCGTCTCTATTAAATGAGAGTTCAAAATAATCTGGATTCAATATAAGCTCTTTACGAGGGTGCATCACAATATGAGTTAATGAGTCTATTACATAAAAGTATCCATCTCCAGCAATTTTGTAATGGTTAACATAGATTTCTCCAAATTTATACAAGTCAACAATGAAGCATGTAATACCGAGGAAGTTTCCATACTCATCTTGTATTCTATCACTGACTAAGATAATTGGATTGCCAGTTATAGGTGAACTGCTAGGGACTTTGTCAATATGACTTTCTTGCCCGTTCTCTGCAATTGCTTTCCATGCGTCATAAGAGGTGACAGACATGCCAAGTGCACTTTCATCTGCATTGCCGACAATTACTCCTTCATTATTCGCGATAAATACAGATTCATAAAAATCCTCATATCCCATCTGTGTCGTAATAAAGCTTTTAATTTGTTCTAAATTATTGTTTTTAAGTCCATTCAAAACATCGATGTTCTTACTTGCCATTTCAGCAAAAATCTGAGTTTCTTCAATTAATTGCGTAATAATTTCTTTTACTTCTTTGGTACGTTCCAAAGCAGAAGATGTTTCCATTTCAAAGACATAATTCCGCGCATTAATAGCAGAAATAATTACAAGTAATGCTAGAATGATTATAGTAGCACTTATTACTGGGAAAAGGAACTGTCTGCTTAAGCTTTTTGAGTAATACTCTTTAATTTTCATTTTTTAATCTCCTATTTTTTTTGTTTTTTTATTTACTCTCTCTTATAAGATAAGAATAAAATCATATAAAACAACTGGTTTAACAAAAGATAATAGTATCATAATGATTAAATTATATCTTAAACCTTGAAACCATGTCATTTAACTCCTTAGCTAAATTGCCGAGATCAACAGATGCATTTATGGTACGCTCCGCATCTTTTGCTGTGTTCTCTATGCTTTCTAACATTTCAGTAATATTGAGTGTTACTTCTTGAATACCTTGGCTCACTTCGAGCGTATTTTTGGTAATCTCTTGAACACCCAAGTTTGCATATTCACTGTTTTTAGCCATTTCTGCAGAGGCAGTAGCTGATTCTTGTGCGCTTTGTGCAATATCTTCAACAGCTTTACCAGCTTCGTCGGTGCTTTGCTTTATTCTACCAGCATATTCGACCACTTTGGTGATCTGCCCTTGAACTTGAGTAGCTGAATTGGACATTCTGCCAGAAGAGTGAGCAATTTCATTAGTTGTGATATTTTGTTCTTCTATACTGGAAGCGATCACGGTATTAATTTCATTGAGATTATTGATAATGCTGGTGATATTTCCAATACTTTCTGTGCTATTCTGAACGGCTTTTTGTACTTCATTAATTTGGTTGGCAATATTTGCAGTTGCATCAGCGGTTTGTTTTGCCAGAGATTTTACTTCATTTGCCACGACTGCAAAGCCTTTTCCTGCATCGCCAGCACTGGCTGCTTCAATAGTAGCATTGAGAGCAAGCATATTTGTTTGATCAGCGATATCAGTGATTAGCTTGACAATTTTACCAATCTCTGCAGAGGACTTTTGCATTTCAGACATAACGGAGTTGGCAACTTCTGCTTCTTTTGCAGCTTTGAGAGAAATATCAGATGCTTGATGAGTGTTTTTAGCAATCTCTGCAATAGTAGCATTCATCTGTTCAATTGCTGAGACAACACCTGTGATTTCATGTACCAATTCACCAATAGATCCACCAGCTGTCGCCATATTATTATTGAGTTTGCTAATATCAACAACCGCCTTATTAACATTTTCAGTAGTATTTTTCGCTACCATTGAAACTTGAGCGATATTAGTTGCCATTTCTTCAGTTGCTGTAGCGACAGTTGCAACTGAGGTGCTTGCTTGTTCTGCAGAGGAGGCAATCACATTGGCATTTGAACTAATTTGCTCTGATGAAGCAGAGACAAGTTGCGATTGAGCATTCATTGTACTTGCTTGCTTAACGAGACTATTAGCTGTTTGACCGAGAGATTGGCTGTTTTGATTGAGGGCAATAACCCCTTTTGAAATATCAGTAATAATGTTGTGAATTTTATCAATAAAACTATTAAAGTTTGCAGATGCATCGCCTATTTAGTCTCTGCTTGTTATGTCTAATCTTTTGGTAAGATCTCCATCGCCTTCAGAGATATCCTTTAAATTATCATTTAGGTTATTGATAGGAGTGCATATTGTTTTTGCCAAGAAAGCGGAGGCAAGGTAGCCTAAAATTACAAATAAAACAATCAGGATAATAAATATAATTCGCATCTTATAAACTGGAGCAAAAACTTCGCTCTTCAATGAACCTAAGGCTAAAGACCAATCTGTGCCTGGAATTGGTGAAAATCCCATATATCTGACAGATCCGAGATACATGTATTCGTCAAAACCTGTTTCACCTTTTGTCATTTTTGTTAATAATCTTGCTAATTCTTCAAAGGATTTATCTTCCTTAGCCATTTCAATATAGTTGGTTTGATTTAATACTAATTCATGATTTTCATGAGATTTAATTACCCCGCTATCATCTATAATATAAGAATAGCCTTTTTCTCCATATTTTAAATCGTCTGTAATATTGGTCAAAACATCACCTGGTAATCTACCAATCAGCACTTAGACAATTTCTCCGCTATCATTTTTAATGGGGGTCGCCACCATCATAACAGCAGAATTTGTAACTCTACTGATGAGGACATTACTCATAACAGTCTCGCCATTGAGCGCTTTAATCAGATAATCTCTGTCCCCAAGCTCAGCAGTAGAACCATCAGGGTATTTTGTATGACCAGTCTTATCTGCTATACCCATGCCAATAAACGCTGTTCTTTCAATTTCATCTAAAAGTGCTGGTGCTTGAAGATTTTCCCAGTCCATAGATCTTACCACAATACGGTTGGCAATAGTCTCAATCAGAACTTTATACTCTTCAATTTTTTACGTGATTTGCTTGCTACCTTCTTGAGATAAACCAACGAGTGAATAAGATAAAGTGTTTTCGATTGCTGAGGAAGTTAGATAATACGATACAACTCCCATACTTAAAGATACTAATAATAAGCTTGTTAAGGTTATGAAGATTATTCTTTGTTTGATCCTCATATTGCTTATAAATTTGATCATGCTTTCTCCTTTTTATTCTTTTTTTTTAATAATTCAGTGGGCTTTATTCATTAGGCTGTAATGAATGGGGAATGTTTTTAAAACTTATATTCTGCAGTGTTCAGGACATAGTGTTTTTCGCCTGTTTTAAGGTGGTGATACTGGTATTCAGTCTTTAGCGAAAGTTCCTGGGTAAGTCTGAGGGCTAATTCTGTTTTAAAAACCTCATGTCTTTCAATATTGTCAGCCAAAAACTCTGTTTTAGGGCTATTGTATGGGTTGTTTGCCTTGTCACCTTGTTGGATATTTTCATAAAAGAAAGCCAATGAACACCACGAGTGGCTTAATCTTGCTCTGCCAGCAAAGCTAAGGTAGTTTGAGCCGTGCTCACTACCAAGAATACGATCGTCATTTGTGTACATATAGGTCTTGGATTTATGCGAATAACAGCCTGGTCCCACGGCAGTTGCTTCTCCTGCTATTTCTAAAGGTAAATGTTCTAATTGCAATTTCATTCCGCCCTGAAAAGCGAGAAAAGTCATAAAATATTTAGTCTTTAATCTTGATTTGGTGAGGTCATCTGCATAGAAGTTGCCATAAAAGCTCAGCCCCTTCATTGCACGCATATTTGCATAGCCAAAGATGATGCCATTGTCCCAACCATGATATTTATTGTCCATGATTTTATATATTGCTAAAGGTGATGAATACGCCAAGTTGATCGTATTGTTGCCATATACTACGGCATTACCAACACCGATCGTCAAATGGGGATTTGAGTATGATATAGTTTGTAATGCGTAAGACTTGCAGTCATAGGCTTCATTCACTTTTAAGCTATCGGGTATCAGTTGTGCAGTAAAGCCTGTATAAGAAAAGTCACCAATCTTTTTATTGTATTTGACATAGCCATAAGGGGTCGTGGTAGAGTTTAAGATAATTGGTGAAGTGATAGAATAACCCACTTGCATCGCACCATAGCCCATCGATAGATTGAGATATTTATTCTTAAAGTCGAGCTCGGAAATCATGTCTACTTGGGAGTACCAGCCATTCTGTTTATAATAACCATTGCCCATTTTTGAGAGCTCGGGGTTTTCTTCGATAAAAGAATCATCACCGCGCCAGCCACCTTTTTTAAAATAGAGATAATAGCCAAAGTCTTTGCTAAAATTACCAGCTGTTTCTACGCCATAATACTGCCGATTTCGATTAAAATCATCATCTTTTTCATACTTCATATCATATTTATAGCCGAGCATGCCTGAGATAAATAGCGAGGTCTCGTCTGCAATAGCATCTGCCTTTTTAAACCGCGTGGTATTGCCATCACCATATGTAAATAAACGCTTTGGCTTGTTATGGCTAGTGAAGCTTGAAAAAAGTTCATGGGGTATCTCAGAAATAGGACTCAAAGCAGTGTCAAAACCATTTTTATTGAGGAGTCCAAGCCTATTGAGATGAGTCTTGGCTTGTTGTTTGTAATAACCAGTTTTATTGCTGTTTGCCACTTTAGTCAGATGGTCAATCACTGTTTGATAGTATATAGGGGTAATGCTAAAATCAATATTTGTGTAGCCGAGCGTGTTTGTCATTTCTAAAAAATCATAAACCTGATCTTCTTTAGGTATGATAAAATCGGCATTTAAACTGTATATTATAAGTAAGAAAAGTATTAATATTGTTTTTTTCATTAATAACCCCTTTATAGTTTTGCTAACAATGTTTTATATAGCTTATTTGTCAACTAATTTTTGGAGAGTTGTTCAATTCCTTTATTAATCGATACTATAAAGCTTTTTACTAAACAGATTTTTCACATTAAAAGCCTTAAGTAGGGGCTATTAGCTTTTTTTTTAACACACCACAACACACTTTTCCTCTGTTATACGCAAGCCTTCAGTATCAATGTAAATCATCTGAAATAAAACATATCTAAAAAGCAATCAACCCCCAAAACGGGGGTTGATTTAGTTTATTATAATTGTCAGATTTTCATCTAATCATACGCAGCAAAGTGTTAGGTTTATGCTTTAAACCTCGAAGTAATAGTGCTTATTTTATGTGCTACTTCTTCCAATCTCAGAGCTGCTTCTTTAACTCTTTCAGATTCTTTGGCAGTTTCTGCAGAGTTATTATTAATATCATTCAAGTGATTTGTGATTACGTTCATTCCTTGAGTTATTTCTCTTGAATTTGTTGCAATTTCATTGACTTGCCCACTTATTTTTTCAGATTTTTCAGCTACTTCATTTGCTGCTGTAGCATTTTCTGAGGTATTTCGTGCGACTTCATTTACGCCTTCGCCTGCTTCAGCGATATTTCTATTAATATTCTCGGTAGAGAGCTTTATTTTTTCTGAAAATTCAACGGCTTCATTTGAGTTATGTGCTGAGAATGCCACAGATTTTGATACTTCTTCCACTGCATGACTTTGCTCTTCAATATTCATAGCAATTGCATTATTGATAGAGTTTAGCTCGATAATAATATCCTTCACTGAGTTTAAAGAATCTACAGACAGGGCTGTTGACTTTTGCATTTCTTCTATTTTCTCTTGGATACTTTCAGTAGCCTGAGCAGTTTGACTTGCCAATGCTTTTACTTCATTTGCCACAACGGCAAAGCCTTTTCCAGCCTCACCAGCAGATGCAGCTTCAATAGTTGCATTGAGAGCCAACATATTTGTTTGATCTGCAATATCATTAATCAGATTGACGACTTTGCTAATCTCTGCTGCATTTTTGGTCAACTCTTCCATGATCAATGCTGTTTCTTGTGCTTGTGAATTTGCCTTATCTGAGATATTTCTGGCATTATTTGTGCTGACCACCACTTCTCTCAGAGAAGCATTCATCTCTTCGATTGCTGAAGCAGCTGTGTTGGTATTGCTTGAGATCTCATCAATCTTACTCACTATATTATTAATATCCGTGCTGACCTCATTGACAGCAGAGACGATAGTATTTATATTTGTAGAAGCTTCCTCTGTCGATGCTGCAACAGTGTAAACGCTTGAAGACATTTGAACTGCAGCAGAAGCAACTGTTCTCACATTATCAGCAGTAAGCGCTGTTGATTCGACTATCATTTCTGTATTGCTATTTACTTCTTCAGTTGTACTGACCAAGTTTTCTACTTTATGGTTGATCTCTATTGAGTGATCTACCAATAAGCTTGAAGAATTTAATAACGATTGTGACGAGTTAGACAGTTCAACCACATTATTTTGTAGCATTAAAATAATCTTTTGTATATTTTCAATAAACTGATTTACCCAGCCAGCCATAATCGATAATTCATCATTGCTATCAAGAGTTAAGCGTTTTGTTAAATCTCCTTCGCCTTTGGCAATATCACGTAGGATTTCTATTGTACGACGTATTGGGCGTACGATACTACTAAGTACAGTAAAAATGAGCACAATAACAAAAGTAGTAATTAATATTATTGCCGAGACGGAAAGCACGGTTGTTCTTAAAAATTGAGCACAATAACAAAAGTAGTAATTAATATTATTGCCGAGACGGAAAGCACGGTTGTTCTTAAAAATTCTTTCATTAAATTATTTGATGAATTATACATCTTTGTTATAGACTTTTCAACAACAGTTCCAATATCATCAATTACTGTAGTTATTGATGTCCAAAATTGTTCAGGATTAATGTCAAAGTTACCTGTATCAGCTTTAGAGATCATCTCTTTGAATGTGATTTCTAAGTCTTGCCACTCTTTACTTTTCTTTATTTGGTCGATCTCTTCACGCTCTTCGTCGGTTAATACAAGTGCAGGGGATGAAAGGTTTGCTTCTATTTTTGATTTGTATGCAATCAAATCTGCGAGTTCTGAATCTACTAATGCTGTATTTCTTTCAATAAGTCCTGCCATTGTTGCACGTAGTATACCTGAGTTTTCCTTTGCCACTTCTAAAATAAGATTACTGGTCATAATCTTTCCGAAGCTTTTTGTTGTCTTCGAATTTGAGATTGGCAGCACCAATCTTACCTGTTTTAATTATCATAGAATCTGACGGCAATTTTAATTGTGCTGTGCTATTTACATGAAGACAAAGCTCTTGATCTAATTCTTGATACATATATTCATTTGACTCAGAACCAAATCTCAGTACAGGACGAATTTTAAGGTATACGTTTTTTTCTGTTTCATTATTTGGTGTTTGTAGATTTAAATTTGATAAAATTACCGTGTTGTCTGGACCGATAGTACCAAGATCTGTATCAGGAATAGTTGTTAATAGCTTAGCACCCTTTATGGTAAACTTATCATTGTTAGGCCCACCAAACTTATAGTCTGTACCAGTTTTTCTATTCTTGTCAATCAAGTCTATTCTATATATCGAATTAATTTTTTGATATACATCTGCCATACATTTCTCCTTTTATTATAATAACATCCAATTTAATGGAGTCTTTTTGCGTGTACGTCTATTCTTTGAATTGTCAATTGCAGCATCTACATCATACATAGATGGTGGATAAGCATGCAATGTTGCCAGGAATGCACCATCGACTGTATCATCATGATCTCGGTATTCTTGATTGTATGACGTACACTCTTGAAAGAAAGCTTTGATATTATTACAGTCTTTAATATAGTTCATTCTACCTTCGTTTATAATCGGATCAAGAGACAACAACCACTTATTACTCTTACTCTTTCCGCTTTTAAAATCTCGTATAGTAAAGAATCTACCCATTGTAGGCATCATATCTTTACATATATCAGCTAATGCTTGTTGATACCCTTGAGTCTCTATAGTAACAGAGTATGGATTATACTTCTTTACTAAGTTGAATATAGTCTTTGCTTGATCAGTAGGACTCATTCTCTCTTGTATTATATCAAGTATGAGGAATGACTTATCTGGTAATTGACCAACAACAAAGAATACTGAATAATCTGCATCTTCTTTTAAGGATACAGCTGGATCAACACCAATGAATACATTAATAGGTATCTTTCTATTATCATACTCGATATATGTATGACTCTCTTCAAGATGGAATGTAGCATTAGTCTGCCTAATCATATCTATGTTAAACACTGGTCTACCCTGTATCGCAGGTATATTATACATCTCTTGAAGGAATAGACTAAGCTTATTCTTACTGATAGCTTCTTCTCTCTTCATGTTGATATAATCCATAGGGAATCTTGATGGCCATGTAGGTACTCCATCATGTTCAACAGCAACCTCCATGTAGCATCCATGAGGTGGCTTGAACGATGGTAGGTCTTTAATAGTAGCTAAATGAGCGTCAGGATGCACTATAGTACCAAAGAATTGATAGGTAGTCTCACCAGGAACACCTGCAGGTAACACTTGAGCATCTATCCAATCTTTTACAGCATCTCTTTGTTTCTGAGTACCTGTATTCTGTTCTGACTCATAGTCATCTAATATGAACTTAGTTATACGGTTATTCTTCCATTTAAGCCCTCTTATACGGCTTCCATACCCTCTCGCTGATACAAAGCATCCATTAGCTGCTTCGATCTCTTCTTGATTCCATTTAGTCTCTCCCTTGAGATTACCGAATAGAGCATGAATAATCTCATTATTCTCTAACTCATCAGTAATACTGATTAAATCTTTACTTGCTTGATATGCTGATTCAGATAATAGCAGAGTAAATGGTTCTCTGCCAAAACAAATATCAGCTGTAGTCTGAATAGTTTTAGAGATGGTACTCTTAGCACCACCTCTAAACATAACAAAGGCATTATGTTCATATCGTTTATCTAATATACTATACATTTCACTATGAAACTTAGGCACTTCTGTTACAATATGTCCTAAACATATTCTTGCAAATGCTTCATAGCTTGTTTGTAATGAACGAAACAAACTTTTTAATTCATGTTCTTGCATATTCTTAAGATCAGTCAGCGTTATCATCTGTTACCTTTGTACTATTCTTAAATGTTTTTTCGTTAAATGTGAATCTGTCTCCCTTTTGATGAGCATCTAAAAAGTCATCCACTTCTGAATCAGTTAAATCAACAACATTAAGGAACTTTTTCTCTTCTATTAGTTCATTACGTGTAGGAATCTTTCTTCTTTGATCCTGTATTGTACCACCACTTATATTAAACTGTTGGAATAAAGGTTGATTCATGGTTGTTTGAGGCACAGCAGAACGTTCAAGCTCAATGCCTGCAGTTCTTGATAGCATAGCTAATGCTTCTAATCTATCAGCACCTCTACCTCTCATATTATCTACCTCTCTGATGAGTCTATCAACGATAAACTCTTCAGTTATTCCTCTCTTCTTCAGAGCCTCAATCATTTTTTCTTTAATCAAGAATCTAATTCTCGGGGTGAGTTTAACTCGCCTATTAGTCTTAAGGAATGTTCCCGCTGCCAAATATTCAGCACGTCTATATGGTCTACATATAGGGTGTTCATCATATGATCGGGCACCTGAATAGTTTGTGTGAGGTAGGTGTATACGTGAGAATGATGTATAGTCATATCGTTTAACGAGTCCTGTTCCAACAGAGAATGCTTTAATAGTCTTCCCGTTAATTCTTGTATAGAGATTCCATCCATCATCATAGAGAAGGTACTTCCCTTTCTGATCATCCATTGTAATAAAGTCTCTATCCACAACTTCATCTTGTTTAATATCCCACTCATTGTACAGAGTCACTTCCTTCGTCTGATTCTTGTACGTTACATTCAGTTTGATCATCTATATCCTCTACATTTACATTAGCATTATACATCTCATTCAATGCTTTTTTACTGTTGTCGTATACGTGAACAAGGTCTTTCATTACTTTATTCCTAAACGTTCTATATACAGGCTCATTTGAGTGTCTACAGTACTCAAAAACAGATAATACTACAAATTCAATTCCTTTAGCATATACTTCTTGTAGTGTTGGTACATATTCAGTGTTTTCATTCTCATTCATTCTAATTCCTATCTTGTATTAACTGTGTTAACCCACTCCATACTGGCATCATGGGTGCGTTTCTGTTCGATTAACGATTCAACTTTCTCATCTTTATCAGGTTCAACCATAGCAAGTATATCACCTTTAGGAATGATTCTAACATCTTCTACCATGTATCCACTATGTTTAGGATACAGTACATACTGTCCTCTTGTTTCACCATACAACACTTCACCGATACCATACTTAGGGTTATCATTATGCGGTAACACAAGTAGCGTATCAGGTACAAATGCTACGGGTTTAACAGGGATTAAGTGCTCATTAATTGTATTCATTAGTATCTTCATTAATAGTCTCCCCTTGAAAGCCGTTTATTAGCCAACTGCATTCGTCTGCTTTTTAGCTCTTGTTTCTTTGTTTCTTGTTGATCTTGTTGCTTTTTTTCTTGTTGGTTTTGGTTAGGTTTTATAGTAGTTTTTGCTTCTTTAATTTTTTGTTGCTCTAATTCTATTTTTTCCTTTTCAGCTTTTAGTTGTTCAGCTATTGTTTGAGGATCAGTTCCTCCTAG
>Ga0116183_1002180_pt1 | contig 21319 bp, 14 predicted proteins | sample AD_UKC078_MetaG_FD_89753 | JGI IMG/M metagenome (GOLD analysis project Ga0116183, IMG submission 89753) | Active sludge microbial communities of municipal wastewater-treating anaerobic digesters from USA - AD_UKC078_MetaG | ecosystem: Engineered > Bioreactor > Anaerobic > Digestate | place: USA... | reverse complement strand
TTCATCATTTCTGTTTTTGTATTTCTGTGCCAGGCGAATCAAATCAAGAATTGCTTCCGTTCTTAATTTTCCATAATATGTATCTCCAAAAGCCGTGATATCTCCGTTCGGAAATAAATATTGAGGCAAAACTCTTACAGCTTCTCTTATCACAGGCGTGTATTCCAATAAGTTTTGATTAAAAGTATTGTCGTAGTCAAGGATAAAATTGGTCAGGTCATTCGTTACTCCAATGCCATAGCCGGGACATTCATTCCAGGTACCTGTATTGAAATCGTATCCAAACTCCATGAATTTGGTCAACGACCATTGACGGGCTGAAGTTCTATTTAGTACATAATCAATATAGTATTCACGTCCTTTTCCATCTTTGTAGTTTTCGTTGTCTTCAAGCACCATGGCTACTTTTAGGATGAACCTTGACTTGTGCAGATTCCAGTTATTATGCGGGACACCGTTTTTTATTGAAATATCAATCCATTTTTTCAATGTCTCAGCATATTTTTCAATCTTTTCGGGATAATTGTCCACAATATATCCGTGCAAAAAATCAAAAGTATAAGACAGTTCGTTTAAAATCCTTTCTTGGATAACTTCAAATGTTGAAAGTCCGACCAATGTTTGGGCATGTCCGTTTGAAATGTCCTTGGGCTCAGTTCTATAATACATCCCCATCAGGTAGGTGTCAAAAACACCGAAAGCAAGTCGGGCATAACTTTCATCATCTGTCAGCCAATAAACAAATGACGCATCCTTAGCAATCCGCATGATCTCTTCATTTACGCTTTCAATGCTGCCCCCTGAAATGTTTTGCTGTTCTGTCCATTCAAGCGGACGTCCGGCTTTGGCCGAATTATGAAAGAAAACTCCTTTTGAATCATCCATATATGGGATTATGTCTTCAATTTTTGGACGTTTGAATGAACTGCTCACTCCGCGTGTGCTTCCAAAACGAACTGTCGGGAGCGGAGCTTCTCCATCGGCGTGAGAATAGATCCCTCCGTTAATATAGACATTTGTAGCCTTGCTTTTCCAATACATCATCAGGCGCGAATAAAGCCAATCCGGTTGTGAATTGGTTTTTTCTACGTAAGGATTTATCCGGTCTAAAATTCCTTTCATTACGTTTTTTGCCCAAACTTCATTTTCTATCAGTTCTTTTATACGCTCTTTTTCCGAATTATTTGTCAGAAGCCTGGGATGCCCTTGAGGTATATCAGTGGGAAGGGGAATGTTTTGCGAAAACAAATTGACGCAAAAAAGCAGGGTAAATAATATTGTTATGGCAGTCTTCATCATCTATTTTATTAAGTTCCAATACACAACATAACGTTGTTGGTGAATTTTGTGAATAGGTTCCAGACGAATGTTTTCATCCAAAACTTTGAAAGCCAATTTTTCGTTTGCAATAGGTCTGATAAATTGATCCGGATTTTTCTTGTCTATTTTTAAGCTGGTTGTAATATTTTGGGGAACGTGGTAATCGTATGTGTAATAATCATTGTGCAAATCCGGGTTTGAAAAGGGTGCCGAACCTGTCATTCCTTCTGTTCCCATTACTCCGGCAAGGACTAAAGGTCCGTATGCAATAGCAAAGACGTCAGGATTATCATTTGATTCAGATACATGCAAATACATTGGATAGTTGATTTCTACGCAATCATCATTTTTCCATTTTCGATTAATCCGGATGTAGCTTGAAGGCTGTTGGATGATTTTATTTTTTTTGCCATTTACCTTAACTTCCACATTTCTTGCCCAATCAGGATAACGTAGATTCAAAGCAAAGTTCACAGGTTTTTCGGAACTGATTATTAATTTTACTTTTCCATTTTCCGGAAAATCGGTTTCTTGTCTTATTTTTATACCTTTCTCACCCCAGTTCAATTCGGAAGGAATAAAAAGATTGACATAAAGACTGCTGTTTGTGTAGTAATAAATTGCTTCACCGTATTTAGAGTGATTTTCAAATCCGGTCCCTACACAACACCAAAATGACCTGTCATAATTACTGTAAACCTTATGTGCACCCGGAAGTAGTGGTAAAAAATAAGAAACCATTCCCGATTCGGGATCTTGTTGTCCAAGAATATGATTGTAGAGTGCACGCTCATAAAAATCTGCATATTTTGGATTTGCATCCCAACAGAACAAGTGGCGTGTCAATTTCAACATGTTGTACGTATTGCAGAATTCTTGCGTATATCCGGTCAGGTTTTCGGAAATTTTATCTGGATGGATGAATTTCTCTTTGCTGCTGTTTCCACCGGTACAAAATGTCTGGTGGTTAATCACTTCATTCCAAAATGTTTCTGCCATTTTTCTCGATTTACTTACGTTAAACAATTCGTAATTTCGCGCTTCTCCTATCAATTTGGGTATAAAAGTATTGGCATGCTTGAAATACAAATCGAAATCATTCTCTAACAGTGGCTCGAGCACCTCATCATGATAAAAAAACCTGGCAAGTTTCAAATGATTTTCATTTCCGGTAATAGAATAGAGATTATAAAAAGATTCATTTACTCCTCCAAATTCATTTCTAATCATTAACTTTCGTTGCTCTTCACTCAATGGAGATAATTTATCAAAAGCCCATTTTGCAGTTTTTGTAACAATTTCTAATGCCTCATTATTATCGCAGTAAAGATACTGGTCAATTAGGCCGGAATAAATTTTATGCAATGTGTACCAGGGAGCCCAAACTCGTTGACCTGCAATGTTTCTGTTGATTAAATTTTCAGGATATGCACTTAGATAGCCGTTTAATCCCATTTTCAAAAATGCATTTTGCACTTCCGCTAATCCGATTATCAGACTATCTGATTTAAATTTGTATTTATCATCGCCTGTGGAAGCATATAAATAGGCTAAGGCAGATAAAATATGCCCAACAGAATGCCCCCTTAACTCACAGTCAAGCGATTCCCAACCTCCTAATTTTTTAACGGTAGAATATCCGCCCTCAAGTCCGGCATATACTCCGGAAGTAGTTCGGAAACTATGTAGTAATCGATTTACATCAAGCGACATTATCCATTCTGAATTTCGTTCCATGTTTTGATCAAATGGAGAGTCAAGCAGGCGAATGTCCTTTAAATCAAACGCATAAACCTTCACTTCACTGTTCAATGGAAGCTTTATTTTCTCCTTATGCTGTCCCGGATAGACCAATTGTGCCATGCCTGTATGTATGACAAACAAAGAAAAAAACAGCAGATTTATGATTCTATTTTTTACAATCATTTTGATTTTACAAACTTATAAAATTTGATTCCTTTTCAAAGTTTTGATTTTTTTCAAATCATTTTTAGAAGCAGGTACGAAATGTACAGCACATCCTCCACTTGGCTTCAGTTGAAAGTTCAATATAGAATTGCTGTTCACTATTACCCGTGAAACCCGAACTTTTGTCCGTGTCTCAATTGAATCATCGTCAGTGTAAATATTTGCGATATATTTTTTCTCTTTTTCTAAAAATGAGAGAGAAGTTGATATTTGCCGTGCATCATTGTTGGTAATTGTTCCAAGAAACCATTCATCACCACTTCTGCGCACTGTAGTGATAAATTCTCCCGGTTCACCTGCAAGGACCTTTGTATCATCCCAGACTGACTTTACATTGTCGAAGAATTCAATTTCCGGCTCACCTTGATAGGCCGATGGTTGGTCATACCAATACAGAAATTGTAAGGGACTGTATGTCACAACCGCCAAAGCCAATTGGTGCGCATGGGTAGTTTTTATTCTGTTACTGTAATAGCAGATTGTATAGTCACCCGCTCCTACAAGATAGCGTGTGAACGGCAGGATGGTATTATGTGTTGCATCCGGCATTTCCTCGTTGCCGCGAATACCTTCCTGCGTCAGTAAATTTGGATAAGTACGACTGAATCCGGTAGGACGGTATTCATCGTGAATATCGACCATCATTTGGTATTCAGCACATTTTTTTACAGCATTGTGCAGCCAGGTACTCCAATGTTGATTCCCCACATGTACAAAACCGAATTTTATCCCTTTTATTCCCCATTTTTTGTACAATGGTAATATTTCATCCAACTGCTGAACAAGTGCACGTTGATTTACATAGACGAACAAACCAATTCCTTTTGATCCTGCGTAAGCTGTAAGTGCAGGAATATCAAAATCCCGGTTTTCAGCAACGGTTGTTGCATCAGATGACATTTGCACTTCCGGTCCATACCAGCCGGAATCAATGTGAATATATTGCAGTCCTCTCTCCGAAGCAAAATCAACACATTTAAAAGCATCTTCCTGCGTCAATTTTATCACACGAATAACTTTGCCGGGCTTTATCCAGGAGGTGTCTTTGATTTGGTTTTCTGTGTTTAGATTAAGCACAATGTCGTTGTTTTCTATTAGCTCAGCCGGTTTTTCGGAAGCCATGATTACCCTCCAGGGCGTGGCGTAAGGTGTGATAATATCGACAGGACTATATAGTGAAGCTCTCAATGAATTTATTCCATCAAGTTTATATTTCATTCGGGCATAATCTATCATTTGAGCCTCTAATAATGCAACGGATAATCCATTTTTGAGTTTTAATGTCAGTGGCCGTTCGCTTTCATCTTCCCAATTCTCTAATGGTAAGAGAGAATAAGGTCCTTGTGCCCATTTTTCGTGGAAAGCTACAGAACCTTCGGGTATCACAAACTGTGTTTGTTCGCCAATTATGTGAAGGAAAAGTCCGTTTAACGCCTCCGGAAAAAAATAACGAAATGCCACTCCTTCATTATACGCCCGAATGACAATGTTCATAAAGTAAAACTGTCGCTTGTCGTAACCATCATCCTGTTCATTTTGAAATTTTCCCTTTTGAAACTTCAAAATCAACTCGTTGTAATGGTTTTTTACAATGTTCCGTTCTCCATAAACCGGCTTCCATGAATCGTTGTATGTTTGAGATTCAGAGCCGATTAAAAAAAGGTTTTCTCCCCATATTTCACCGGTGTCATTTGGAACAGCTAAAGCAGATTCAAACAATTGATTGTTAATTAAAACCCCTAATTCTGATTCTTCAATTACAGTTTTCCCCTTGTAAGTAAGCGAATAATACATTTGTCGCTTGTCTTTCCCAAACTCTTTTTGATAGAAGGTGTATTCATAGTTGTTATCAGGAGAATTTAAGTGAAATAGGGATTCCTCAATTATATTAGCCGGTAAGCCCGGCAGAGCAAAGCTTAACATGAATGTAAGTAAAAATGTCTTTTTCATTTGCAACAGTTTTAACTATTTGACTAAGAAATATAGTGTTAGATATGTTTTAATATTGTGTTTGTGTAATGTAAAAATATCTTTCTACAGGTTTTGCTGTCTGTACTTTTCCAATAATTCCGTATTGCCAGGCAACTACCGTTACCTTAACAGGGTATTTGGCTTTTGGAGGTATTTTTTGGATAGTTAGTATATCTCCGTCAATTACAGCCGGACCTTCTTTTACATAGTAGCTGACAGGCAAATTGCTATCCGATGCGGCATTCAACTTTATAGATTTACTTCTGAAATCAACATCAGGCAAACTACCAAAGCTGATGCTTTGCATAACACCGTCCATATTGGGATATGGGAATTTTACGCTTATTTCCTGAACGGCACTTTTGTAGTTTTTATCTCCGGGATTATGTGCTACAAGCGTAATTTCACTGGTTCTTTTTTTATTTTCAAATCCCATCCTGTAAAACTGAATTTGAAAAGTCGAGTCGTTTATTTTTTTGACAGGACCGTTTATTCTGTTTACTTTCGTTTTTATCGGAGCATGTTCATTTGAAATATTCAGATGTAAAGAATCAGTAAATGCTGTTCCTAAATAAAATGTAATCCCGTCTTTTCCCGGCTTAAAAGGCAAATTGTACTGTACGTGTGCTTTTTTTTGAAATGGCAGCAACATTCCATTATAAGTGAAACTAATATACTGCATTTTTTTGTTTTTTTGCTCAGCATAATATTGCTCCGTAGCTTCAGCAATTTCTCCGTCAAAATACCAAAATGCGTCGTGAGGATCTCCTTTGTATTTTGCAAATGGTGCTGCTTTGCTTCGTTTTTTATTATTAGACCAACGTTCAGCCAGCCATCCTTTTTTACAGTCAATTTTATTCAATGTTCCGTCATCATTTAACCTATACTGAACAGATTTCTTAATAAAAAGCGAAATGTATTCAACTACTTGGTCTGATACATCAAAATGACCATTTCCGGCATCACAGAGAAAAGAAATACAGCTTTCCGGATACATCATTCGAAAAGCTAAAGCCGGATTTACTCTTGCTTCCCACCATTCAAATTCACCTTCTATCATTAACCCCGGGATACCATCGATATTGCGGGTTCTTCCCCATTCGAGGTTTGAACCGCCGTAGCCGGTGAGATTTGTACGCGGAGCATCGCCTTTATATGAAATTACCGCAAGTGTTTTTTCTGGATTCCAAGCCGAAAAGTTCCATGGAAAAGTAGCCATTGCTGAATGACCGAGCGGGACTATCGGAACTTTTGATAATTCACGATAACCACTTTTCTCAGCCAAATCGACGATAAGTTTATCAAAAACATCTTGACAGCCCGTTGTTACATCCCACGGAAAATTGATTATAGGAGTAACCCAGATGATTGCAAAGTCCAATTCAGACATTGCTTTACGAAAAGCAGGGTGTTCAAAAATTGTTTCTTCGCACATATTATGCTGTCCGAACACAACTCCTTTTACCTCATCGCAATTTTCAGGAATCCAAAGAAATGCTTCAGAGTTATTGTTAGTCTCATTAGATAAATAAGAGGTTTTAACCGACCATTGCCAGACAGAAGCACTGATATTGATAGCAAAGAAAATGAGGGGCAAAAATGCCAGTGTAAACTTTTTCAAAATCATTTGATTGTAATGTTTTTGGTGAATTTTCCTATTTTCAAACCTATGTCCTCAGCTGTTTTTGCTCTTCTCCCATTGATAATAATATTTTCAAATTTCACATTGTCAATGTTCTTATCACTGCTGTACCCCTCAATAATTGAAGGATTGGGTTCGTTTCCGTTGTAAGAAATATTTTTGAAGCTGATATTTTTTATTCCTCTGCCGGGACCGGAAGAGTATTTCTCGTTGTAAAGCACCCTTAAATTAAAGAGTTGTCCTTCCTGAATATTTTCTATTCGTACATTTTCGAAGGATAAATTTTGAACTAAATTATGATCGCTTACGCTTAATGCCATACAGCCCTGATAATTTCTGTCATCTTCATCTTGCTCAAGGATATCGATATTTGAGAAATGAATATTTTCTACGGTATTTCCTTCAAATGATGTGTCGCCATGTAGGCCTATGTTTATCGGATGTGCAATGTCGGCCCAAAGTATCGCATTGGTGATGTTGTAATTTCGGGCGTCACCAAAATAATCCCATCTGTGTGTGTAAATTGCAATGCAGTCATCTGAATTCCGCATGAAAATATCGTTGATCGTTACTTCCGAACAACTCATCAAGTCTATACCATCACTCCAACCTTTTGTGCTAAACGACTTCATGTTATTTATTTTAATATTACTTGACTGACCGCCGTAAACAGTGTAATGAGTGGGATTTATCACTGTTATCCCGTCAATTTCGATATTGTTTGAAAAAGTAATTTCGAATCCTCTGTGTGGATTTAAAATAATTCCCCGACCAATGAATCTGACATTCTCGACTTCATTGCAAACAAATTTTCCCTGTACAACTGCTCCGGGAGCTAAATATACCGTTTGATTTGAAGCAATATTGAAAATATCGTCGGATCCTTCTTCCGGCTTATGCACTCCGGCATCAAAATAAACCACATTAGGGTCATCAATATTTGGAATTTCTTTTTCTAATGCATTTGCGAAGATATGAAGATTATTCAATCGGTCACCATTTACTTCAAGCGATAGTTTTGAAGGCTTATCAAGCGTAAAATAGATGATGTTGTCTTTTACTTTATATTTTATTTTTTTGCTTAATGGTCTAATCCAAACATCATTTACAACCCCATTATTCTTTTTTACTTTCACTTCAACTTTCCCTTCAAAATCAAATTGAACCATGCTGGCTTCAGACTTTGTGTCCATATCCACCGGGACCTTATATTCATAAAGATCCTGCCATTCTTTCTCGCCGGATAATTTCACCTGTACTGTGAAATCATCTTTGTGTAGTGAATATAAAACTTGTTGAGGAATGGGATATGTTACCAGTTTTTGAGCTTGAATGTTTTGAGAAACAAAAATAAATAGCAACAAAGAACTGAGCGTGATAATAATGAGCTTGTATTTCATTTAAGCTTTAGTTTAGAATAAAACGGCTTGTATGTTAGAAAAATCAGTAGCCGAGAAAAATGAGGCTGTCTCAAAACAAATACTCAACTGAAATAAATAAGGTGTCTTAGAAGTGTCCCAAATGCAAGGCACTTCTAAGACCACCTCCTAATGATTTTTATTTTACAACAACTTTTTGTCTGTCAATAATATATATGCCTTTATTCAGGAAATTTATAACATTTGTCCCTTCGCTGATTTGTAAATCTTTCCTCACAATACGCCCGTCAACAGCAAAGATATCAACTGTTTTGGCTTCACTGGAATATATTGTAAGCACAGAGTTGTTAGAACTAAAATGAAAATTGTTCGTCAGTAATTTATGTCCTTCCGCTGTGCCGGTGATCGTATCGTCGTCTGTATCCTTGTAAGTCTCAATTTCCTCCACACTCGCAAAAGTGGCAATCCAATCTACTGTATATGAGCCGGGGGCTGTAATATCTGCAATGATAAATTTAACGAAAGCAATAACAACTGTAGTACCTGTGAAATTCACATTTGCTGATAAATCAAGATAATAAATTTTTCCATCGGCTGTTGTAATATTTCCTGATAAACCATTGGTTTGATATTGGCCACCTGAGTTAAGCCACACGTTTGCAGAGTTTTTCATTTCAAATTTTAAAGTTCCGGGGAGAGGGCGGTCTCCAATAAATTTAATGGCAATATATTTATCTTTTGTGGTGTTAAATAACAGATTAGGTGCGGTACCCCAAGTGTTGGTACCATCTGCAGAATTGTACATTAAGTCAGCCCTGTATTTGGTTCCTGAAGCATCTTGAAACACTAAATCTCCTGTCAAACCACCACTATTAACACTCCATGTACTTGTTATATTATTGTGTTTTCCTGTTCTCCAGTTTTCGTCATCTCCATTTGTAGAGAATGTAAATTCAATATTTCCCGGGAAAACTTTGGACTTAACTTTTGGTTCATCTTCATCAGATTCTCCGTCATCGGCTACATCTTTATGTACATTCAAATCGTCTAAACTTGAAAATGTTCCAACCCAATCTACTTTATATTCATAAGGTTCCACGGCAGCATCTGCAATGATGAATTTAAGTATCTGCATTTCTTTACCTCCGGCTGTTTGTGAAACGTAATTTCCATCAGTTGTCAACTGGTAATAATAGATATAATTTCCATTTGAGGTTGTAACTGATGCAGGATTCCCCCCTGTCCATGTATTGTAATATCCGTCAGTACGTGATCCGGAACCACCGGTTTGATCCGTTCGCCTCATTTCGAACTTTAATACTCCGTTCGGACGTTGACCTATGAACTTAATTGCAATGTACTTGTCGTTATCGGAATCAAGGATAATGCCGTTGCCCTCTACATTATTTGAGAACAGAAGATCACCCCGGTATTTCGAATTGCTCTGCACTGCCATTGTACAGTTAAAGTAGCCGTCAGCAATTACTCCTGAGGCTCCCGAAGTTGCCACTGTCCAATCCGGATTACTGGCGGTAAAAGATTCTAACACTCTGATTTGAGCGCAAACACTTACACTTGAAGCGCTGAGTATGAGCGCCAGGATCATAATTTTTGTAGTTTTTTTCATAATTGTAAAATTTGAATAATTAATAATAATGATAACTCTAAATAATGATTTTAAATGAATTTATGCCGGTTTTTGATTCAGCAGTGAATAAATAAATTCCTTTTTCAGGTAATGTAATTGATGATTTTCCGTTTTTTTTAATTAAAATCAATTGTCCACTCGTTGTATGTACAGATAGGACCATGTCTTCAGGTAAATCTTTAAAAAAAACCGTGTTGTCTCTTACTATAAAATCAACGGTATACAAGTCATTAGGAAAAGTGGGCACTGAGGATGTGTAATTATCTGTAATTTTTATATTTTTCAACATGGTCAAATCACTTTCACCTGTTGTATAAACACGAAATACACTTACTCCTTTGGGGAGATTTGCTATTCCTAAAACAGTATCTTCAAACCCTGTGGTAACATTCAATTCCTTTTCGATTTCAACACCGTTTTCAAAGACAATTTTCAATTTTGCTCCTGTATCTGAGGTGTTGTGCCGAATCACAATGTTATAATCACCTTGTGTAACGATCTCTACGGTATAACTCAACCACTCGCCATTTGCCATATTGGAAAGTACATAACCATCGTCACCTTGTATAATATCGACATCATCTTTTCGGTAAAAATTTCCGGAGTTGCCTGTTGTTGTATCAAAATAAGTACGATTTTCCCCATCTCCCGTAAAAAAATCATAATCAACAGCATCAATCAAACATGGAGTTTTCGGTAATGCAAATGATTTTACCCCACTTTTAAAACTTACAGGATCTCCGGCCATCCATTCAGTTCTATGACAAGTCAAGCCACCCCAGCCTAAATGATCGAGCGACCAGCCCGACTTTTCATTTCCGCTTTCGTTGTTTGTAATATCCATGGCTCGTTTTGTCCATTTTACAGCTTCATCATCAAGACCTAAACGAATTTTATAATGAGCATATGCCAATTCATAAATTGGACGTTTTGCTCCCTTAAAATTTCCGCGGCTGACATCTGTAAAATTTTTTTCGTAGTGTGGATTTGGTTTCTTTGAGAACCAACGGCCGCTTCTGTCAAAACGTTTGATAAATAATCCATTTTCAAAGGTTGCTTCGTCCGCGACTTCTGTATAGCCTGAGGGTTCCCAGGGTTCAGACTGGTCAGGAAAAGAGTATTTGAATGATACGTTGTAACGAAGTGCCCACTCATATCCTTTCAAAATTCGATTGTTGAACATTCCATAAATGTCATCACCCTGATTCCACGCTATTTCAGCTATCGATGCAATCATACCGACCCCGAGCACCGCATGATCCTGGTCACGCGAACTCTCTTGTCCCTGACCATTTTCCCATATATAATGATTAACGACTCCGTTATACCCGTAATCAGGAGTATGATTATTTTGACCTAAACGCCTGTATTCATCGTAATAGTCATTTGTATTGATGCAGTCTGGTGAAGTTATCGGTGGTCCCGGTTCGTAATTTAAATCATCATTCCTGCTTTTTTGGTTTGTAACGTAGCGGAACGCCCTATCGTACATAATTTCATTGTCCGTGAAAACACCTATTGCCGTTACCAATCTCCAACCGAACAAGTCCTGATTCCCATGCCGTCCGGAATCTCCCATGTAAGCATTCCAATAAAAAGTATATGTGCCGTCAGGAACCGTAGTATTTGAATAACCCGGATGAACCAGCATATTTTTGAATTTTTGAATATCAGCAGGTTGCCATCCATCATAAGTGTGTGCGATGATTTCGGCAGCTTCAATCAAAATCCAACCCATACGTCCCGAGTCTAAAGATTTGGTAGCAATGGTTTCAAAATGACTTAGATTTTGCCATGCATTAAAAATCTCAACAGCTTTTTGTGCATGTCTTTCATCTCCCGTTACAGCCCACATCAACGCATTCAGATACGATGCCCGCACATCGGAACTCATTGCAGAATAATTTTCACCACCTTGCACTACTTTCGTAATTGAACTATTTCCACGCACAGAATAGGTGTACTTAGCTCCCGATTCTTTTGATAAGCTTAAAAAAGAATTATACCAAGGGTTGATTTTAGCAGCTACCATTGCCCGCATTCTTTCCAGATCAGATTGCTTGTGTGAAAGCCCGGGATGTACGAAAGTGCGCTCCGGGAAAAGAGCAGTTGCAACAAAAAGAAAGAATACAGATGCAAAAAATCTTATGGTAATAAATGTTTTCATGATATCGTTAACTAGCTTTAAATCGACAATTTAGATCCTAAATCAAGCTTTTGTCATTTCTCACTCATCATCATAGTTCCTCAGCCAAATCAATCATGTCCGCCACTTAAACTACTGCAATCTCCGAAACCACCGTCACTGAAATTTCCTGAGATTTGTATTGATTAAAAAGTCCAAATCCTACATTTGATTTTAAAGACTCATTTATTTTCATTTGAGATATAGACTTTGGTATTTGGTACTTGATATTTGTTAAGATAAAATGTATCGTTTCATTATTTTTTGCAATTTTGTCTTTCGACAACCAAATATATTTATAGTTGTAAGCTTGCACAAATTTCGTTTGAGCTAATAAATGCTAAAATTTATTGACACAAAAATAAAATTGTTATTTATCTGGAAATCAAAGGTGTATTTCAAAAAATATTAAGTGTCAAAAAATATTGATATTCAGTTTTCGAAATTATTTCTATGTTTTTAATCTGAATTGAAACCGATATCTTTTACCAATGCATAATAGTAACAAATCTCACATCAAAGAATCAGAAGCTAGAGCATAACAAAGCGATTGGAATCATATATGGCTTCTGAAAAACCGTATTCAAATCCTGATATTAAACAAACTGATGTTACAGAGAAAATGAATATACCATCAGTAAAACTCTCCCAGGTTATCAATCAGTATTTAAGAACTAATTTTTCAGATTACATAAATAAATATAGGATAGAGGAAATTGTGAATTTAATGCAGGAAAAATCTTCATCAATGTACACCCCGTCTGCTTTGGCTGAAAAATGCGGCTTTAGCTCGAGAGCATCCTTCTTTAGGGCAATAAAAAACATACCGGTAAAACTTCCCGCTGAATTTCTGAGAAAAACAAAATAAAATTTCAATTAGCGATAACAAGGCAGTTATGCTAGAGCAAAACATCTGTATAACAATAAGTTACCAAACTTCACGTTATGATAAGCCCGTTTTGCTTTTTGCTGAAAAACAATTACCTTTGCTTACGTATTTCCGCAACAATAAAGACCATAGCAAAACAATGCAAGTATCTTCGTGGTGTTTAGACGTGAATACACCAAAATAACAAGAAGTAATAAATTGATTAAGTAAATATTTTCGAACCCCAGCGGGGTCACTTTATGAGACCTGACGAGCAAGTGCAATTAGAAAAAATTATTGCTGAGCGCACCAGTGAACTACAAAAAACACATGAAGAAACGCTCAAGCTGCTGCATTTTCTCCAAGTAGAAAACGAAAAAAGAAAACAAAGTGAAATTGCACTGAAAAAAGCTGTGTCTGATTTGCGTGAAAGCGAGCAAAAATTTAAAACCATACTCAATTTCTCCCCCAGCGGCATTTTGTTGATTGATTTGAAAGGTAAGATCAGAGAAATTTCTGAGATTGGCATTGAACTCCTTGCAGCAAACTCAAAACAAGAAATCATAGGGAAGCATTTTTTTCGCTTTTTCTCAAAAAACTCAAAACAAACCATTAAAAACATCACCAGCCTGACAATTTCAGAGGGAGTCTCACAAGAAAACGAACTTAACATCATAAAGCTTGATGGTAAACAGATGTTAGGAAGTGTCAGCGCAGCTTTGATACAAGACTCCGAAGGTAAACCCTCATCCTACGTGGTTGTCTTCAATGACATTTCACAGCGTAAAAAACAACAGCTCAATCAAATCCATGCTGATCGTATGGCGAATCTCGGACAAATGGCCTCCGGAATGTCACATGAAATCAATCAGCCACTGAATATCGTTTCAATGATCATGGACAAAATGCTTTACGATGCCAATAAAGGAACCACCGTCGATATCGCATATATCAATGAACGAGCCGACAAAATTTTTGAAAATCTCACACGAATCCGTAATATCATTGACCACATCAGGGTTTTCTCCCGCAATCAATTTGATTATATTCCCACGACATTCGACATCAATAAAGGCATCGAAAATGCAATCACAATGTTTCGAGAACAGTTCAAACACATGGGTATTACAATGCATGTTTCATTATCCGGACAACTCCCCAACCTATATGGAAACATTTATCAATTCGAACAGGTAATCATGAATTTGTTAGGCAATGCCAAAGATGCCGTTTTAGATAGGAAGGCATTGGAGGGAGAGGATTTTATTCCAAAAATCGACATCAAAACATACAAGAACAGAAACAAGCTGTTTGTTGAGATCATCGATAATGGAGTTGGAATAGAGGAGGACAAAATCAATGAAATAATGATCCCCTTTTTCTCCACCAAGGAAGAGGGAAAAGGAACGGGGCTTGGCTTGTCCATCTCCTATCAAATCGTAAAAGACATGGGTGGAGAAATTCGTGTAGAAAGCAACACAATGTCCTATACCAAATTCAGCTTAATATTTATTGTAAATGACAATGGGAAAAACGGATAAAATCAAAATTCTGATATTAGATGATGAACAGCAGTTTACGAAAGAACTAAGTGGTTTTTTCGAAGGCGACTATATTACTTACGAGGCCAATAATGTTGGGGATGGCAGGCGCATCTTGAAAGAAAAAGAGATTGATTTGTTGATTTTAGACGTTAGATTACCCGGTATCAGTGGTCTGGATATTTTAAAAGAAGTCAAAGAACAACTTCCCAATATTGAAGTTATCGTAATCTCAGCCCATGGCGATATGGATACTGTTATCAAAGCATTACGTTTAGGAGCTTTTGATTACCTGCGGAAACCATTCAGATTTATCGATTTGCAAATTGCCATCGAACGCTCCCAAAAATTCCTTGAGATGCGAAGGAAACTCAAACAAATGGAGGAGAAAAATTCGCTTATATCTAAGGCTTTGGAAGAAAAAATCGACCGCCATTTTATAGGTGTCAGCAAAGAAATACTGCATGTTTACGAACAGGCCAAAACCATTGCAAAATATCGGGATGCCAATGTATTAATTACAGGTGAGAGCGGAACCGGAAAAGAAAATATTGCCCGGATCATCCATTATTCAAGCACAAGAAAAGAACATGGATTTTGTGCAGTTAACAGCAGCGCTATTACCGAAACTTTACTTGAAAGCGAATTTTTCGGTCATAAAAAAGGATCATTTACGGGAGCTATCAGTGATAAAATAGGATTTTTTGAAGCATGCGATGGCGGTACTTTATTTTTAGATGAAATTGCCGACATGCCCATCAACTTACAAGCAAAAATTTTGAGGGCAACAGAAGAAAAAGTAATTACCCGTGTCGGTGACACCACTCCCATTAAAACAGACTTCAGGATTATCTCCGCTACCAATCACGACATTGACGAAATGATTGAAGAAAAAAAATTCAGACTGGACTTATTACACAGACTGAATACCCTTCACATCCATATTCCTCCCCTGCGTGAACGTAAGGCTGATATCAAACCACTGCTGGAATTCTATGTCAATCTCTTCTCGACAAACTTTAATAAACCGAAGATCACGATTTCTGATGAAGTAATTGAAGCCCTGGAAGATTATGAGTTTCCCGGAAACGTCAGAGAAATTAAAAATATGGCTGAAAGAGCTGTCATTTTATGCCAGGGCAATCGATTAAAAACAAGCGACTTCCCCATCAAACAAACTAAAATAAAAAAGGTGAACACTAAAGCTGCTACCCAAGATTTAAAATCGAATGAGATAAAAATGATCTTAGAAGCCCTGCGTGCTCACGATTATAACCAAACAGCCGCGGCAGAAGCTATCGGAATATCCCGCGACGCACTGATAAGAAGGATGAAAAAATATAATATTGCCACTCACAGGCAAAAAAAATCTTAAATAAAACTGTGCGAAATCGCACATTTTTTGCTTTTTCGCACGATTCAGCGCACAAAAATCACATAAAACATAAAACCTTGGGGTGTATTCGACCTGAATACACCCCTCTTTATTTGCCTAATTATGAATTAATTATAAAAATCAAACCCACAAACCTTCCACATTTCTTCCTCCCGTGGCACGTGCTATGCAGATGGGACGACCCCAAATCGGAAACAACATTTAATCACAACAATCAATATTAATAGTCATGAGTCTCAAATCAAGAATTCTCGAATATATCAATCAGCACAAGGAAGGTGTGAAAATTTCGGATATGGAAAAGCCACTGGGGGAGCATAGGATGAAAATTGGATTTCTTACAAAAATTTTACTTGATGAGGGAAAAATTGAAAAAAGAAACAGCCAGTATTATCCGGTATCAGCCTCTGAACAAGATAAATCGGTCTTCATTCGCAGAGATTATTTTTGAAGCGCTACTGCATTGATTATTAAAAACATGAGATATATTTTAAACATCCTGTTATTTATGTGTTTTGTACCAACAATATTGTCACAAACCAAATACACCATCAATGGTGTGGTAACGGATATGACTAACGGAGAAACTTTACCGGGTGCCACCGTCACCGTTGAAGAATTGCCCGGAGTTGGTACAGCAAGCAATGCTTATGGATACTTTGCACTCACCCTGCCCAAAGGAAATTACACTTTGAAAATTCAGTACATAGGATACGAAACCATCAACTTTTTGGTGAACCTTGATCAAAACCTGTATCAGAGTTTCAAAATGGAAAGTATGGCTACATCCCTACAAGAAATTAAGGTTACCCCCTATCGCCTGGATGATAGAATTCACACCAACGATATCAGCGTGGAGAGAATTCAAATCAGTGAAATTAAGAATATACCGGTCTTTCTTGGAGAACGGGACGTACTGAAAACTATCACTTTAAAACCGGGTATAACCTCAGTAAGAGATGGTGAGAGTGGCCTACACGTCAGAGGTGGTAATAATTCTCAAAACCTCGTGCTGTTGGATGGAACAACGGTATATTACCCCTACCATTTATTAGGATTTTTCTCAACCTTTAACAGTGAGGCCATTAAAGATGTTACCGTTTACAAAGGCACTGCACCGACTTCATACGGTGGCAGAATTTCATCTGTGATGGATATCAGAATGAAAGATGGAAACAATCAATCTTTTGAAGTTAACGGCGGTATCGGCCTGATTGCATCCAACCTCTCTGTTGAAGGTCCGATTGTAAAAGAAAAAGGCTCATTCCTTGTTGCCGGCAGAAGAACTTACATCGACATGTTGTTGCAGTTGACCGGAGACCCTGAGCTTAGCAGCAGAACGCTGAATTTCTACGACTTAAACGCAAAGGTCAATTTTTCAATCAATCGTAAAAACCGCATTTTCCTATCCGCCTATACGGGTCGTGATGCCCTTAGAATGCCCAACCACCTAGGTATTTCATGGGGTAATCAAACTGCATCCTTCAAGTGGAATCACATCTGGCATGATAAAATATTCAGCAACACTTCAATTCATTACAGCGATTTTGATTATACGGTTGACTTTGAGTTTGAACCATCCGTCTTCAGTCTGTATTCGTCATTGAAAGATTATTGTTTCAAACACGAATTTCAATTCTTCCTTGGAAAAAACAACCGACTCTCTGTAGGTCTCGACCTGAAATCATATAACATTACACCAGGCCAGTTAAAAGCCGGAGAAGATGCCATAGTACACCCGGTTAAAATCAAGGATAAAACTGCCAAAGAACGATCTTTTTATTTGAGTAATGAAATTAAGACTCCAACAAACTGGATTGTTAATTTTGGTATTAGATTAAATTTCTTCTCCTTGTATGGAATAGGTACATATTATATTTATACTGATGGTTTAGTTACCGATTCTTTAAGGTTCTACGCCAAGTCACCCGTTAAAACCTATTTTAGTCCCGAAAGAAGGATCAATATCACTCGCATCATAGATAATAAACAATCAGTAAAAGTGGCTTATTCTAACCATTCGCAGAATATTCACAAAATTTCACCTTCCGATGCCTCTTTACCGATTGATATTTGGTTGATGTCAAGTACCAACGTGAAGCCGGAGATCAGCGATCAATTCACTGCAGGTTATTTTAGAAATTTCCGCCAAGACATGTATCAGTTTTCAGCTGAGACCTATTTCAAGTGGATGCACGATGCCATCGATTTGAGGACAGGCGCCAACATCAAAGCCAATGAACATATTGAAGGTCAACTACTTTTCGGTCACGGAAGATCGTACGGATTGGAACTGCTGTTGAAAAAAGCCACAGGGAAATTGCACGGGTGGCTTGGATATAATCTGTCCAGGACTGAATTGAGTATCATTGGTATCAATAACGGAGCCTGGTATCCGGCAAGGCAGGATATGACGAATGATATCTCTATTGTCGGCATGTACGATTTTTCGGACAAATGGACTTTGTCGGCAACCTGGGTGTATCAAACCGGAAATGCCGTTACATTCCCGAGCGGAAAATATGAAATTAATGGTGAGGTGCGCTATAATTACGATACAAGAAATGCGAACCGCATGCCGGACTACCATAGGTTGGATGTGGGATTAACCTGGAATTTGAACACGAAAGGACGATACAAAAGCAGTTTGAATTTGTCTGTTTATAATGCCTATGCACGCAAAAATGCATTTTCAATTGATTTCAAACAAGACCCGGCCAATCCGGATAAAACAATAGCGGTCATGACCTACTTGTTCACGGCCATACCTTCGATAACTTACAATTTTCACTTTTAAAATTCACAGTTATGAAAACAATACGCGCCATCCAAAAAATATTCCTGCCGATGTTGATATTGGCATACACGATGACTTCATGTACGGAGACCATTGAATTTGAATTCAACCCGGTAAAACCTGAAATCGTTGTTGAAGGCTATGTTCCGGCGCTGGCATACGCAGAAGTGACTTTATCAAAAACAGTTGAAATAAACAGCAACAATCCTCAGAACAATCGGATAAGCAATGCTTTGGTGACCTTAGAAGACAACCTGGGCAATTCTGAAATCCTTGTGGAAGTTTCTCCGGGACACTACCACTCCAACTCAATCCATGGAATGCCGGGCTCAACTTACAAATTGACAATTCAAACTAAGGAATCCCAAACCGTTATCAACTCAATGGACGTTATGCCTGAACCCGTACATATCAATAAGGTGAGAGCCAGAAGATCGATATTGCCGGAAATAGAAGGTGTCAAAATGCCTGAATGGGAAGTCATAGTTGAATACACAGACCCGGCTATAACAACCAATTTTTACCGGTTTGTAGAATATGTGAACGGAAAAGTCATTGCATCATATGTTGAAGACGACAAATTAAACAATGGCAAAGACAACAAAAGTTTCTTAACCAATTTTGACAGGCAACTTTCCCCGGGTGACACGTTAACTATTGAAATGCAATCGATTTCAGAAGCTGTATATAATTACTTCTACTCTTTCAGCTACCTGGGTCAACTTGCACAAGGCACCACCAAAAATAATCCCATTACGAACATCAACGGTGCTGAATTAGGTTATTTCAGTGCATATGCTTCCTGCAAAAAGAGCATTGTAATAGAGTAGCTCTTCTCATTTTTGTTTTAACACAAAAAATGAACGTATAATACCAAAAAGTGTAAAATGAACCCCCGGAGTTTATTTGACAATTAGTTTTTGTACGAGATTTTCTCGACTATTAGACAATCTAACGAAATACACACCAGATTCCAGCTCTGAAATGTCGAGAGTTTGCTCTATTTCATTTAATCGTATTGATTTCACAATCTGACCTTTCAAGTCAACAATATCTACTTCAGTTTCGCCAGAATAGCTGTGATTATTGTAACTTATATTGATCGCGTTGGAAGCCGGATTAGGATATACCGTCATGAAGCCAACCGCGTGGGCGTCATGCTCCATTACTGATGTTACATTCATCAAATTTTGAATCTCATCAGCAGGCAAAACGTAGTTGTATATTCTAAAATCATCTATGTTTCCTGAAAACAAAGGATCGGGATATTGACTTCTTCCGATATAGTTCAAAAGAGGATTAAAATCCGAAGGTTTAATGGTAATACTGTTGGATTCAGCGGCTACTTCTCCATTTACATATATGCGAACACTCCCATTACCCAAAGTCACCGCCACGTGTGACCACCTTGATAGTGTTAAGGGATCCGTATCCAATCGTTGCTCCTCGCCACCGTTTTTAATGGCAAACCTGAGTTTTTTCGTATCCGTACGATTCGTAAGGAACATATTCTCAGACTCCCCATTACCAAAATCAAAAATCCGCTGCCATTGATCCGTCGATCGTGGATTAACCCAGGTTGCAATAGTAATTTGATCAAAGTTTGCTATGGATGGCGGAAGTTGAATGGAATTAGTTTTATTGAATTGAACCGCTCTGCTGCCAATTTTGCCAATCGTATATCTCGGTGATCCAATAAATGAGCCATGCAACCTATTTTCAGTATTATCCAAAGCATTATCTTCAAAAGTGTAATATGCTACTAACCTGTCCCCTCCCATTGCCTCGGCAGAAACCTCATTGGAATAATCAGACCTGTTCAAGGACTTATCAATGGCTTTCACTTTATAATAATAAGGTTTGCCTGGTAATGACGTATTGTCAACGAAAGCAAGAGTCTTAACATCGCGGGCAATGGTTTCATAATCCCCGTCCGAAGCATCACTACGAAAGATGATATAGCTATCTACATCCCCACCAACACTATCCCACTCTAACCGAATAGAATGTCCTTGTGCAACAGCACTCAAATTAGCAGGTGATGCAGGGGCATCAAACTCAATGGGTGCATCTATAGGCAAAAAGCGCCATTGCTGGCTATAATGACCGGTCGGCTCATACTGTGCAACATTGGCCCCCGCCAAAGTCGATTTATTTTGGACATCAATGCACATCGCACTATGACGACTTCGTATGTAGAACCAGCCATCCCCGGCATACTCCAAATACCACTGCTGATTAGCACCTTTGGTATCTTCCCACATCATGATATTACCATTGTTGTCAAGCGACCAATTATTAATATCCAACGAATTTCCGCTGTTGACTGCCGTAATTGTAAAATAGCTAAAATCACCACCTACGCGGGAATCGACAGGAATAACATTCCATTGTTGATGCGTAGCACCGGCTATATAATTATGTTGTCTTACATTCGCACCGGTTGCAGTCGATGCATTTGTCACTTCCATGACCTTTTGGCTGTTGCGGTTTATCAAAACATATTTGCCATCTATCACCGGCTGAATGTCATCTCCCCAACTAATATTCACCACACGTTCAGCATTGGTTTGCCCTTGCTGATAACCTGTCCCCCCGGGCAAG
>Ga0116183_1002173_pt1 | contig 21379 bp, 11 predicted proteins | sample AD_UKC078_MetaG_FD_89753 | JGI IMG/M metagenome (GOLD analysis project Ga0116183, IMG submission 89753) | Active sludge microbial communities of municipal wastewater-treating anaerobic digesters from USA - AD_UKC078_MetaG | ecosystem: Engineered > Bioreactor > Anaerobic > Digestate | place: USA... | reverse complement strand
TAAATCTCTGTGCAAAAGAGTTCAAAGCGGCACATTACGCCATCGGCTCAGGACTTATGGCACTAAGCGGAGCACTCCTCAACAGTTTCGGCGGAATCGTTGCCGAAAGCACCGGATACGGCTGGTTTTTTGTCATTTCGTTCCTTGCCGCAATGCCTGCACTTCTTTTTTTCAGAAAGGAACTTATGTGATCTTTCCTTTCTTGACAATAATTTGAACACGATTTAATATTTGGCAGTTGTGTCAAAACTGGAGGTAGCAATATGAAAAAATTTTTAGCGATCACGGCAGTTTTAATGTTTTCTTTTTTTATGGTTTCATGCGGAGATGAAGATCCTAAACTGAATCTTTCTGATGATGAGAACGAAACGGCAGATCAGGAACAAACCGGTGACGAAGAGTTAACCGACAATGAGCAGATTGATGAAACAGCCGTAAGAGATGAAGAAGAGACAAACGATGAAACGATCACCGTTCCCGATGATGGTCCGGATGAAAACATTGAAATTCCCGATGAAACAGCATTTCAGAAAACCGGTGAGTTCTCGCTCAATTTCACAGGTCAGATAAATGTCGATCTGAGCAATTATACGAACATAAAAGGCGGTGATGGAATTACAAACTTCTCACACAACGGTGCTCAACTTTCTTTCGGCAAACTGACAGTTATCATCGTACAGCTTTTCCCAATCGCAATTCTTCAGCAGAACAATGTGGCGGTTCTCTGGCTTGACAGTGCTCCCGGAACTGGTGCTGAAACAAAACAGGTTTTCGGATTCACATTCCCTTCTACGATCCAGCCCGGCAACACAACAATGGAAGCAGCGCAGGCATATGCTTTTTACGGTGACATAAACATTAATCTTTCGGCTGGACAGTTTGATGTAAAATGTGTCAGAAGTGCCGCCATTGCAGGACAGTTGAACATGAACTCATATACCGGAACCAATGCTGATTTTACAGCAAGCGGAGATCTGCTTGATCCGAGTGCTGCCGGTTCACAGCTTCCCTACCCTGTCTGCACCGATTAAGATCAGAAATTAAATCAGCATGCCGTCATCCTCAGGGTTTTTCCTTTATCAGAGCAATATGCTTGAACTACTTGCTGAAAAAGCGGTTCCGATCATAAACGGGCTTTGCTACAAAGACCCGCTTAAAAAAAATATGGCCGTAGTTCAGACATCCGGCATGGGAAGATGGCTTTCAATAAAAATCGCTGAAAGATCAGGAATATGTGCAAACATAGAAATGACACTTCCTGAAAACTTCATTCAGCACATTGCCTCCATTATTTTTGATGAAAAAGGATCTGACCCGTTTTTTGAAACACCGAATCTCCGCTGGTTCATCTATGATCTTTTAAGTACTGAATTCATCGACAAAAAAGAGTTGAAACCCGTCCGCACCTATATAGGAAAAGACGATGTAAAAAAATATCAGATATCGGGACATATTGCAGATATGTTCGACCAGTACCAGATCTTCAGACCCGATATAATTGCAAAGTGGAAAAAAGGTGAAACCGTCTATAAAAAAGACAAAGATGAGATCTGGCAGAAAGAGATATATTCAGCGATAATTTCTGCAAAGCCCGACTCACTTGACAGAGCCGCTTTTTTTGATGCATTCAGAAATAAAATCGAAAAAAGAGATCTTTCCAAACTCCCCCTGCCTGAGGGTGTCGTGCTTTTCGGAATCTCGACAATGACCGCATTCCAGCTTGAACTTTTTAAATCCCTTTCAAAAATAATGGAAGTCCATCTTTTCCACATGGATCCGAGCCGCGAGTTCTGGGGCAACATTGAAACGACAGAATTTTCAGGGAAAGATTCATTTTTTTATGAATCGGATAACCCGCTGTTATCGGAACTTGGATTTGCAGGAAAGAACTTTTTCAATCTTCTGTCTGAATCCGATGGTCAGCACATTGACTGTTTTGCGCCTGATACCGAAGGCAAAACCATTTTAAACCGCCTGCAAAACGATATTAAAGCATGCGTCAACCCGAAACCATGCCATCTTGATTTTGACGGATCGGTCATCATAAACGGATGCTGGGGAAAAATGAGAGAGATGGAAGTGCTTAAAGACACTCTTCTGTCCCTTTTTGATTCAAATGAAGATCTTAATCCCCGTGATGTGATAGTCATGGCACCTCAAATCGAGGAATACAGCGATTTCATTGAAGCGGTTTTCGGGAGCGGATCGTCAGGAAACCTAATTCCGTTCACGGTTGCAGATAGATCAGCAACAAAAGAGAGCGGATTGATCGATCCTTTTTTAAATATTCTTTCACTTGACGGGACCAACTTTTCAAGAACTGCCGTCATCGCTATTTTTGAAAACCCCAATATCTACAGAAAATTCAATGTTGAAAAAGAAGATCTCGAATCTATAAAGAAAGCGGTTTCCGAAAGCGGCATCAAGTGGGGAATAGATAAAAACTGGAGAAGATCGAGAGGTTATCACGAATTTGAGCAGAACTCGTGGAAATTCGGAATTGACAGAATGCTTCTGGGATATGCCCTGCCGGGGAAAGGGACTGAAACATTCAGTGACATACTCCCTTATGATGATATCGAAGGAGGAATTGCAAGAACAATTGCAAAGTTCATCTCTTTTACCGACCTGATATTTGAATTCAGGAACGATTTTTACGAATCAAGAACTCTTGCTCAATGGGAAGAGAAACTCAACCGCCTTATTGATCTGCTCTTTATTGATAATGCCGAAACTTCTGCGACTTTGAGATATCTGCGGGATTCATTCAACCGTCTTGTCAAAAGCACCGCTGCAGGAGGATTTTGCGGGAAAGTTCCGCTCAGTGTGGTGAGAGAACACCTGAATGACTATTTTTCCAATTCAGGTTTCGGGCGGGGATTTATGAACGGACAGGTCACTTTCTGTTCGCTTAAGCCGATGCGTTCCATCCCTTTCAAAGTCATTGCTCTCATCGGAATGAATGATGAATCGTTCCCCAGAGAAAACATGTCGAGCGCTTTTGATCTGATGTTCAAATACCCGCGGATAACAGACCGTTTTGTCAAGGAAAATGACAAGTATCTCTTTCTTGAAGCACTTATCTGTGCAAGGGAAAAGCTTGTCATCAGCTACATTGCAAAAAGCATGAACGACTCATCAAAGAACATTCCGTCATCAGTGGTCGAAAGCTTGAGAAACTACATCACTGAAAAATATTGTGTCAAACCCGATCAAATTGAAAAACTTCATCCGCTTCAGCCCTTCTGCGCAAAATATTTCATGGAAGGATCAGATCTTTTCTCCTATTCAGAGCGTGACTTTTGTGCTGCAAAACATTTCCATTCCGGTTCACCGGAACAAGTGGCTGGGAAGGTTAACGGAACTGTGGATGTTTCAAGACCCGAACTCAGGCAGAAAACAAATATGCAGAAAATAACGGTCAATGATCTTCTCTCATTTTTTGCAAATCCTCAGAAACATTTTTTCCGTAATACTCTGGATATCGTTTTCCCTTATATCAGAAAGGAAGATGACGACCTTGAACTTTTCACCTTTGATAATCTTCAGGGATACGGTTTGAAAAATGAATTTGCAAAAATGAATCAGGCAGGATTTAGCGCAAAAGATTTCATGACAAAAATGAGAGGATCCGGCTTAATACCTCACGGAAGCACAGGAAGAGTGCTTCTTAACCGCCAGATCGAAGAGCTGCCTGCGTTTCTTGATAAAATAAAAAACCTGAAAGGGACGGATGCTGAAGAAACTGTTTCTGTGGACCTGAAATTCAACATCGGAAAGAATGAGATATCACTTCGCGGTGATCTTGACAATGTTTTTAAGGATAGACAGGTTCTTTTCAGACCGTCAAAAACACCTAAAGACAAGGACAGAGTAAAAGCGCTCATACTCCACCTTGCCATGAACGCATCAGGAGTTATGAAGGAAACTTGCTTTTCTTTCATGGATGCTGACCTTTTTTTCAAGCCGTCACAGAAAAGCTGCGAAGAGCTTTCGGACCTTGTTGAAATATATCTGAACGGTATGTCAAAAATACCCCTGTTCAATCCGTGGATAGCTGAAAAACTGTTCAGCGGGAATAAACCCGGAAGAAGTGAAAGAGAGATCTTTAATATGATGATCGAAAAAATGGATGACGATTTCGGAGGAATGACCAGAGACATCTATTTCGATATGGCGGCCCGCATAACCGGTTTTTTTGAAAGCAATGATGAAACTATTGCGGAAGTGATCGGAACTGCACAAAAGATCTTTTCAAAAATAAGTGATCTGAGCGAGGAGATAAAGTGAACGGGTTTTCAGCAAAAGATGTTCCGTTAAAGGGGATGAACCTCATCGAGGCAAGTGCGGGAACAGGAAAGACATATTCGATAGCCGCAATATTTCTCCGGCTTGTTCTTGAAGGTGCTCCGGTTGAATCCATTCTTGCTGTCACATTCACAAGAAGTGCCACCGCTGAACTTAAAAACCGTCTCCTTGATTTTCTAAGATCGGCAAAAAAGATCCTTGAGGGAACCGATAAAACTCAAAACGGAACGCTGATCGGACAGATCGCCTCACAATATTCAGACAATCGAGAAGAATCACTGAAAAAACTGAGAAGAGCCATCACAAATTTTGACAGAAGTTCGGTCTTCACCATTCACGGATTCTGTTCCAGGATAGTAAGGGAGAACGCCTTTGAATCAGGTGCGAGATTCAATCTTGAACTTTCAAAAGAGAATTCTGAACCGGTTGAGCAGGCAGTGATAGATTTCTGGAGAAAATACAGCGGATATATGGATGAAGAGTTCATAAACCGTGCATCAAAAGAAAAATGGTTCTCTGTCGATGAACTTATAAAACTGATCAAAGGCCGTACTCTTTGCGAAAAACCGCTGATAAAGCCGGCTGTTGAAAGAACGGAGCTGAGTTTTGAAAGGAATAGAGAGATCACAAGCGACCCTCATGCCCTTGAAAAAGAGTTCTGCACCGATGCACTGATACTTGTCGACCGCCTTTTTGATGAAGCTAAAAAAAATATAATCGACAGACGGGATAGAACCGGAAAAATGAGTTTTGACGATCTTCTTTCGATCCTTGAATCGGCTTTGAGCAGAAATGATGCGTTCTCAAAACAGCTTGTCGCGATAATGGAAAAAAAGTATCACGCCGTTCTGATAGATGAGTTTCAGGATACCGACCCGGTGCAATACAGTATTTTCACAAAACTTTTCGGCACTTCCGGCAACCCTGTCTTCTATATCGGTGATCCGAAGCAGTCTATTTACAGTTTCAGAAATGCCGATGTTTTCGCATATCTGAAAGTAAGTTCATCTCAGAAAAGCATCACAAAATATTCGATGGAGAAAAATTTCAGATCTTCCCCGATGATGACTGAAGCTGTCAATGCGCTGTTCTCATCAGGGAAAAACCCTTTCATCATCGATGAGAGCGAGATCGGATACAAACCCGTTAAACCCAAAGATGCTGACTGCCGGAACGATCTTAAAATAAATGACATTCCTCATCACGGTCTTGAGATAAGATACCTGAGCGCACTTGATCCGAAATATTCTGCATTCACGACAGGAAGCAGAAAATTCCCGGAAAAACAAAAAATAAAACTCGCTCCCGTTAAAGGTATTGTCTTTGATGATCTATGTTCCAAGATCCTTCAACTTGTTGATGAAAACAACGGTTACACAATCGAAGGAGTTCCTGTCAGACCGGGAGATATCACTATCCTTGTCATTAAGCACAGTGAAGCAACTGAAATCAAATCATATTTTGAAAGAAGCGGCATCCCCGCAGTTCTCACATCCGACCAGTCGGTGTTCATGTCAAAAGAGATGCAGGATCTTCTCATCATCATGGAAGCTGCGGCAAACCCTATCCCGTCAAGGATAAAAGCCGCTCTCCTTACAATGTTCTTCAACATGGGACCGTCTGAGATAATTGACATTGCTGATGATCCGCCTGTTTTCGAACATTACCTTGATCTTTTTTCCAATATTTACCGCAACTGGGAGGAAAAAGGGTTTCTGACCGCTTTTTCAGAATTCATGAACAGTGAGAACAGGTATTCGCTTCTTGCCGGATACGGCGAAAGGACTCTGACAAACATCAGACATCTTTTTGAACTTCTCCACAATAGAGAATCCGTCGCAGGAAGATCGGTTGAACCGCTTCTTTCATGGGTCAAGGAAAAAATGACCGGTGATGAGAAAAACGAAGATGAACAACTCCGGCTTGAAAGTGACGAGAACGCTGTTTCAATAATGACCGTACACAAAAGCAAGGGGCTTGATTTCAAGATCGTTTTCATCCCTTACTTCATTAAAAAACCTGGAACGAAAAAATCGTGGTACTTCCACTATCATGACAAAGCTGACAACTACAGGCCGGTACTGTCATTTGACATTAACGATAAAGCGGCGGCAGACCTGAGCAGGATCGAAACCATGTCGGAAAATCTGCGGCTTTTATATGTCGCGATGACAAGGGCGAAGTTTCTTACGGTCATATACTGGGGGAACATAAATTCTACAGGCAGCGCACCCCTTTCAAAGATCCTTTTCAATGTGTGTGATGACGATGTGTTTAAAAACATGACTGACAGCGAACTCATGAAAAAAGTTAATGATCTTGAAGAAAAAAGCGGCGGCGCCATAAAAGTTGACACCGATCTTTCAGGAAACGGGAAAGCTCTGAAAAAAGAGTATGGCAAAACCCCTCTTATCCCTGCAAGAAAAATGAAAAAAGGGATAAACATGGAGTGGGCTGTTACAAGTTTCAGTGCGATCAGCTCTTCAAAGCAGAGTGAACATATTTCCAATGTCATCAGCCACAGCGAAGAAGCGGTGAGAAGCGATATTTCACTTTTCCCGGCAGGAGCATCGGCAGGAACGGTTCTTCACTCCATATTTGAGAACATCGATTTCAGCGGCAGTGACAACAGCGATGTCATCTCTTCCATTCTTGACAGCAACTACATGAGATACCATTCTTCAGAAGCAGACATGCTTCCATGGGTTGAGAGATGTGTTGAAAATGTTCTTAATGCACCGGTTTTTGACGGATCTTCACTTAAAAATGTAAAAAAGAATTCGATGGTCAGCGAGCTTGAGTTCTTTCTCCCTTCAAAGAAATTCGCATACAGAGAGATCAGCGATATTTTAGGCGATGCTGTAAACATTGAGGGCGGCTCAATATCCGGTTTCATTCACGGGTTCATCGACCTTGTTTTCCGTCACAACGGTAAATATTACATTGTTGACTGGAAATCCAACAAGCTCGGGAATGACTATTCGTGCTATGATGATGATGAAATTAAAAAAGAGATGGTTCGACACAACTATGTTCTTCAGTACATGCTTTATCTTGCCGCCTTTGACACATATATGTCAAAAACTGATGAAAATTACAGCTATGAGTCTGATTTCGGCGGCATCCGGTATATATTTTTAAGAGGCGTAACTCCGGAAAACGGATATGTTACAGGAATTTATAAAGATCTTCCTCATATAGATACATTGAGAAAACTCCAGTCGCTTTTCAGATAAGAGATCGCTCTAATTCTCTGAAATAACAGAACAAAAAAATGAGGTATGACAATTGCAGTTAATATTACAGTAATGTTGTTTTTTTCAGGAGGAATTATGAAAAAGTTACTGCTTGCCGCGACAATTATTATTCTTTTTGCAAACCTTGTCAGTGCAAAAGAGATGAAGACTGAGTTTTTTAACATCAACAGAACCGTCAGAACATCTGCCGATCTCAAAAACTTTGTAAAACTTGAACTTCCCGGTGTGATCTCGCTCAAAAACAGCTCGATCAAAGGAGAGCTCCTTGGAACGAATGAAATATCTGGAATGAAAATTCACAAGATACAGTGGAGCTACAACGGAATACCGGTCGTTGGAAGATACACCGTCATCAACGAAAAGGGGGGGAAAGTATTAAATGTCATCAACGGATTAAAGGATTTTTCACTAAATACAGCGCCGGATCTCTCCTCTGTTGAAGCGGCTGAAAAAGTTTCATTTCAGAACAACGGCAATATTGTCGCAGATCATGATTTCATTTCAAATCTTGTCATCATTGAACGGTTCGGAAAATACCGTCTTGCTTACAGAATAAGGTTCAAGCCGTCATCGATCCTAGACGGAAGGTTCTATTATGTCGATGCACATGACGGGAAATATCTCGGCGGTGGAAATTTTGTTATGAAATCTTCTGAAAATACTGCAAAAGTTTTTAACACAAACCCTATCAGAGATAAAGAGGCGGTCGAGGTCGAACTCCCCTGGGTGGCTGATGATGCTGAAGGAAAGCTCACTGCTGAAATTGATGATGCAGGAATAAGAAAAGTTGTTGCGAGCAACTGTCTTGATCTTGGAGATACTATGGATTACTACGGTTCTAAATACCCGATCTGCACCCCTACTCAGAATGCCAGTAAGATCGACAACGGAAACTTCATTTACGAAGACTGGAACAAAGGTGTTGCGTACAGTTTTGATGTTGAAGATAACTACTCTGAGATCGCTGTGTACTGGCACATGACAAGAGTATACAAATATCTCATCGACCTGGGACTCAAAAATTTCACCCATCTTGCAACACATAACAAAGCGGGACAGCTCAATCCTATAATCGGTGTCGGGAACTTCCAGATGCCGGAAAGCACAACCCGTCTTGCTCCGATGGATAATGCATTCTACAGTCCGCACGACCCTTATTTTAAAGATATGTTCTTCCAGAATTTCGTATATGAAGGTGATATCATCGTTCTCGGCCAGGGATCAAAAGCCGATTTTGCCTATGACGGAGATGTAATTTATCATGAATTCGGTCATGCAACGATCGAAGGAACAGCAAAGCTGAGCTATATGGCATTTCCTGACAAATACGGTTACAGCAACGAAACTCTCGGCATCAACGAAGGTATGGCAGACACTTTTTCTTTCATCATTTCAGGTGATCCCTGTCTTGGAGAATATGTTTCTGAAGCTTACGGTTCAAGGTACGGATATGAAAAAACAGGCGACTATTACTGCCTTAGACACGCTGAAAACGAAGAGATCGTAAATGAAAGCTTCACAGGTGAAAGTCACCACGACGGACTTCCTGCGGTATCAGCACACTGGCTTATGTATCAGCATGCACTCGAAAAGGGCTTCAACATGGATGATTTTGCAAAATATTTCATGACATCACTTCTTTCGATCGTATTTTCAGACCTTGATTACGAGGGCTGGGGGAACATTCTCCTCAAGACCGTAAAGAACACTGATCTTGCTCCGCTTGAAGAAACATTCAGGAAAATTCTTGAAGACAAAGGTTTCTTTTCTGAAATCAGAGCAAGAAATATCATGAGCAAGGTGGACTACCTCTTCAGTGGCGGTATTGCTGAGTATCAGGGAATGCCCTCAAGCACTCTTGCTGTTGAAATAGAAGGAAATCTGATCGAAGTCGCCCCGATGTATGTCCAGCTTTATTACGATGTTCCTGAATGTGTTGACACTCTTACAATAACAGGGATGGCGACCGACGGACAGTCAATGAGCACTTCTTCTGCTCCTAAATACAATCTGCTTGCAAGAAAAGATGAACCGGTAATCTGGACTGTGGATTCAGAACCTTTAAAAGTTGATTACGACACCTATATTAAAGGCGATGGAGAATGGGTTGCAAAAGGACTTGAAAGCGGAAAAAGATATTATTTCCAGTTCATAAACACAGGCCCCGAAGGACTTCTCTACAATCCGAAAGCTGTCGGTTCATGGAGTTCGGAAAATGAATGCAATGCCGAAGTCACAGATGAAGAGGTGTCCGACAATGAAGTTAATGATGAGGAAATTGATGATACTGAACTTCCTGATGACCAGATAAATCCTGAAAAGAAAGATGATTCGGGATGCTCGCTCTCTGTAATTTAAAGATCTATCGGGCAGGCGGCACCTGACGGAGGACATTTCCCCGGCTCAACTCCCGCCTTCCTTGCCATATCGCCATACATCTTCACCCCTTTTGCATAGATCCTGTCAGGGTTGTATCGTTTGAATGAGTGTTCTCTCCCTTTTGAATGATAACCGTTCTCTTTAAGATAATTTGCAACAGAGGCAATGGCATCTTCCATTGTAAAAAGATCGATCTTCCCGTCGTTATTTCCGTCAGCGGCAAAACACATTGATGCCGGCATGAACTGTGGGTATCCAATCGCACCTGCCCATGAACCTTTTACAGTTGCCGGATCAAAATTCCTGAGTTTTGCCTGTGTAAGAAGAGCTGTGAGATTTCCCAACGCGTTCTTTTTAAGCCGCTCTATCCTTTTATCCGCCTGCTCACGGGTCATCGCCCCTTCCTTTTCGTATGCCCCTTCCTTTATCAGCATCGCATTATAATCCTCTGCAAAGAAATACTGTCCGATGAAGATCTTTATTATCTGCTGATCGCCTGTCATCTCTCCAAGCTTGCTTTCCCAGTTGAGTATGGCGATTATATCAGCAGGATGCACTTTCGTGTTTTTGTAAACCTGCTCAAAGGCCGCATAGTATTTTGCAAAAAAACCGACCCCTTTTCTGATTGTTTCATCATTTACAAGCTTGGCAATGTAGTCTTCATGTTTACTCGCCTGCTGTTTAACTGACCGCGGATTGAGAATGAACCTGAGATTCTTATCTGTGGCAGGATCGATCTCTTTTACTTCGCTCTTTTCAAGAAGCTGTTTCAGTTCATCCTTTTTATAGTGTTTTGAAACTGTTTTATACAGCGCCTCAAATCTGTCTTCGCTGTATTTGAATGTCACGGTTTGAGAAAAAAGAACAGTATTCACGAAAAAAAACAGAGAAAACATCAGAAGTTTTTTCATTTCAATCTCCCCGCAAGATAAAGAGTGTTATAACCGAAAACCTTCTTATATTCAGGGATTCGTTCAATGTTTACATTGGCTTTCCCTTCAAGGAGTGCATGGTTTTTTCCTTCGTCAAAGAATATTTTTATCACGAAAGCCATTTCCGTTCCGGGAACATTTCTGTTAAAAAGCATTGAACTTATCTCTTTTTTTCTGCTCAGAAACTCTTTTTCAGAGATCTCGGCAACCATTCTTATTCTGAACCCTTCGTTGTTCTTTCTCTGTTCAAACAGGAATTCATCTATAGTAAGCACATCGCGTCCGATATCTTCAATGTTGAGAACAACTTTTTCAAGCGTATTGTCATCGCGATTTCTCAATGCCCTCACTTTAACTTTGAACATGAGGGGAACTTTTGAATCAAGTTTTGCCACTGCCGGATTTGCGAGCGGATTATCTATCCTGTTTATTGTAAATTCAGCCGCCGCATCAGAGCTTTCGATGACACCTTTGAGATAGTATTCCCCTTCTCTTCCCTTTGCCGGCTTTATGTCTGTTGTGATTATACCGGGAACCCAAACCGCTTCAGTTCTCTGTCCATAGAACCTTCTGCCCGATTCAACTTCGTCAACGATCTCTTTTATGCTTGCAATGCCGAGTCCCAGAAAATCCTTTACAAAAAGGTTTGCAGGATGATTTGAAAGATATATTCCGAGCACTTCCTTTTCAAGTGCAAGGGAATCAAAAATATCAAGTTCCTGTCTGTTTTCCACCATATTGAGAATTGTTTCGTCGTTGTCACACACTTTGCACCCTTCACCTGCAATACTGAAAGCATCAAAAAGACTCACCTGTCCTGATTCCCTGTCTGCGGCTGACTTTTCACCTTCCTTTATCGCATAGGGAAGCATCGAAAGAAGAAGTCCTCTGTTTATTCCGGTAAAATCGAACGCACCGGATTTGATCAGGAACTCTATCGTCCTTGAATTGACTTTTGACTGATTTATTCTTGCTGTGAAATCAATGAGCGATTTGAACGGGCCGTTCTTTTTACGCTCATCGATAATAACCTCAATGGCTCCTTCACCTACATTCTTTATCGCTCCAAGCCCGAACCTTATAGAATTTTCCTCAATGCTGAACGAAAAATCGCTTTTGTTTATATCCGGGGCATAGACGCTCACACCCATTGATCTTGCGTCGCTGATATAGCTGAAAACCTTGTCTGCACTGGCAGATTCAGATGAAATTAGTGCTGTGAAAAATTCCACTGGATAATGGGTTTTAAGATATGCGGTCTGATATGAGATATAACCGTAACAGGCGGCATGCGACTTGTTGAACCCGTAGCTTGCAAACTTTTCCATGTGATCAAAGACCTGTTCTGCCACATCCTTGTCAACGGAAAGTTTCTGCGCCCCTTCGATGAATTCGCTCTTCATCTTCTCCATTTCCTTTGCAAGCTTCTTTCCCATTGCCTTTCTGAGGGTATCTGCCTTGCCCATTGTGAATCCGGCCATTTTACGGGAGATCTGCATTACCTGTTCCTGATAGACAATGAGTCCGAAAGTTTCCTTCAGTATCTCTTCCAGCCATTCGTGTTCATATTCGATCGGCTCCCTGCCGTGCTTTCTTCTGATGTAGTTGGGAATTATATCCATCGGGCCCGGTCGATACAACGCAACACCGGCGATGAGATCTTCAATTCTATCCGGTTTCATCTGATGGATCATTTTTTCAAAACCGGCACTTTCCATCTGGAATATCCCCTGAGTGCTTTTATCACAAAGGAACCGGTAAGTGGGGGCATCGTCAAACGGGATCTTGTTGATGTCAAAACCGGGAATCTTCCTTCTGACAAGGGTTACAGCGTGGTTTATCATCGTAAGAGTCTTCAGTCCGAGAAAGTCGAATTTCACAAGACCTACAAGTTCCACCATGTTCTTGTCATACTGTGTCACCCGGTAGTTGTCCTTGTCAACAAACAGCGGCGAATATTCAAATATCGGTTTCTGTCCTATGACCAGTCCGCAGGCATGTTTCCCCGGCTGTCTCAAAAGTCCTTCTATCTGCGTTGCGATATCGACTATCCTTTTATAATCCCTGTTGTTCTTTATAAGTATCCTTTCGTTCACATATGTGTCTATTTCGCTTATGAGAAGCTTAACTGCGGCGATATCATCCTGCCTGAGAGGAAGTTTCTCAAGTGTGGTTCTCAACAGATCAGGGTCGTTTGCCGTTTCAGAAGAGACGCCGTATTCATCGATCAGTTTTCTTGTAATGTCCTTTGTCTTTTTTGAGAACTGGGGAGTTACCAGTTCTGAAAAGGAATCGGGAACAAGCTTGGCAAGATCGTTTGCAGTTGAAAGTGATATATTGAGTGCTCTTGCAACATCCCTGACTGCTGACTTTGCCTTTAACTGACCGAATGTTGCGATCTGGGCGACATTCTTTTCACCATATTTTTTTGAAACATAATCAATGACCTGATCTCTTTTATCCTGACAGAAATCGACATCAAAATCAGGCATTGAAATTCTTTCGGGATTTAAAAACCTTTCAAAAACCAGCCCGAACCGGAGAGGATCAAGATCGGTTATCCTTGTCGAATATGCAACAAGCGAACCTGCGCCGCTGCCTCTTCCCGGGCCGACAGGAATATCATTATCCTTAGCCCAGCCGATGAAGTCTGAAACTATGAGGAAATATCCGGCGAATCCTGTCTTTTCTATCATTTTCAGCTCATATTCAAGCCGGTCATAATACTCTTTCTTTTTTTCTTCAGGTGTTCCAAGTTCAGTAAATCTCTGCTCAAGTCCTTTTTTTGCAAGGTTTGAAAGATATTCCGGCTCGGTCATACCATGGGTCTCAAAATCGGGAAGATACGGAACTCTGAGCTTCAGCTCCACATTACATTTTTCAGCTATTTTCCATGTGTTCTCTATAGCTTCAGTTCCTGCTTCACCGTAAACACTGAAAAGATGACGCATCTCATCTTCACTTTTAAGATAAAAAGCGTTGCTTTCGTGGTGCATTCTGTCTTCGTCCTCGACTTTCTTCTTTTCATTGATGCAGAAAAGGATGTCCTGAGCGACAGCATGTTCCGGCTTAAGATAATGGACATCGTTGGTTGCCACAAGTCCTGCACCGATCTCTCTGGCAAGCTTTATCAGAAGGGGGTTTACCTCTTCCTGTTCCTTCAGTCCGTTCACCTGTATTTCAATATAAAAATCATCTTTCCCGAAAAGTTCCTGATATTCAAGCGCTATCTTTTTTGCATCACTGTATCTTCCAGATAAAAGTGCTTTGGGGATCTCACCTCCGAGACAGGCGCTGAAAGCGATGAGCCCCTTTGCGTGATCTTTAAGAAGTGCGCGGTCGATACGGGGCTTGTAATAGAATCCGTCGATGAAAGCCGTTGATGCAATATAGCAGAGATTCCTGTAACCTTCGTTGTCCTTAGCAAGAAGTATTATATGGTATGCGTCCTGCTTGGTCTTTTCAGTCCTGTCACCGGAAGAGATGTACGCCTCCATTCCGATTATCGGTTTAATGTCGGCCTCTTTCAACGATGCCGCTTTACCGATCATTGTTGTATAAAAATCTATCGCTCCGTGCATGTTGCCGTGATCTGTGATGGCAGCGGCTTTCATGCCGAGCTTTTTAAGGTTATCAAGAAGTTCCGACGGCTTGACAAGCCCGTCCAGGAACGAATAAATTGTATGCAGATGAAGGTGAACAAAAGCCATGGATTCCCCCGGGAAAAGTTTTTTTCTTAAGCTATTCTATAAATAAAAAAGTTATAGTAAAGAGGCAAAAAAGGGCTTACTTAAAATCATTGAGAAATAACTTTGCCCATTGGGAAAATTGTTCTTTTATGAGTATTACTGAAAAATTACTCTTCAAACGGGCAGACACCTTCTTCTTTACAGTAACATTCCATATCTCTAAGAATTAATGGCGTATTATTCCTTATCTGATACAATAACCATTTCCCTTCAAATTCAGCATAACTATAAGGATAAATAACCGTACCATCTTCTGCGGTTTTATCTTTATCCATTTTCTTCATGCAGTATTTTTTCTTCTTATCTATCCTGTAGTAACACAAGAGTCCGCTCCCGCTACTGTCAACAACAGCCACTTCTTCATAAAGCAAAATGTTGCCCTGAAGACCCATTGGAACTAATGAATAAGCATGTTTTGCTGTTGCTTCTGTAAAGTCAGTTATTAAATCTGTCCTTTTGTAGGAATCTCCGTCTTTCTCACCCAACACTATTGTATATGCATTGCTATGTCTTCGGGAAAAAACTACTCTTTTGCCATCATCTCTGTCAAAAAGAAGAGGTCCAATTACTTCATCTTCTCCATTCATTATTTTACAATCAGACAATGATTTTGGACTCTTAGAGAGATCACAAAGGTAGCTGTAGCCTTCATCTGTCACAAAAAGATTGTCACCGTTTATAACAGGAACTGATCCTTCTCCCTGTCTTAACGTAGTCCATTTCCAGTCCCCAATTTTTGCATACATCATTTTACTATCTTGATTAGGCTCCTGCACATTGACAAACACCCATTTGTCATTCAGTGAGGGGACGTAGGGAATGTGAGCAATAACCTTATTGTAGATAATCTCAACTTTCCCATCATCTCCAATATAGGCAAGAAAGATATTACTGTTGTTAAGTTCCAGAGATCTTTTGTCGGAGATCATTGCAATCCTGTTTCCCTTATAATATGCCTGTTCCTGATTCCTCGCCGGAGAAACAAAACTATATTTCTGAGTCGCAATATCATAAGACACAAACTTGAAGTGTATCGGCCATTCTTTAACCGACAGCTTGGTGGTATAAAGAAAAAAGCCGATTTTCCCATCACTCATGTTCCATGACTTTAAAACACCGTTTGATCCATCGTTACCCCACGATACGGGACTAATTTCTGTGTCACATTTATGCATTGGAATAGCGTACTCTCCCCATTGATCCTCTTCTTCTTTAGTAACTGGCTTCAAATGCTCGTTTATACAAGGGTATCCACAACAGTCATATTCCGGATGCTGATGACAGAGTGCCTGATTCTGCTCTTTCCATAGATTGGATGCACATTGAGGATCATTTTCAGTCAGCGAATCACATCCGGAACGGCAGAATGTTATCTTCCCGTCCTTGTCATAATACGGGAACGGAGCTTCGATCAGCGGTGGAAGACATTCTGCTGTATCTGTATCAGATTTTTCGATGTCAGCATCGATCATATCCGGATCAGAAACCAATGTGTCAATGTCAGGATGGATGTTGTCAAGATCATGCAAATCCTGTTCATCCTCTGAATCATGGTTGCGACTGTTTGAATTACATGAAAGTAAAAAAAGTGTGAAAATAAGAATCGCAACCTTCATAAACCCCTAAAAATTCAGATAATTAACAAATTAGATTATCTCAAATTCAGAAATTAATCAAGGAGCAATATAAATAATTTGACGAAAACAATTTAGACCATTATATTAGGCGGTATTTAGTTTTGATTAGAGGAAAAGATGAAAAAATCAGATATTATTTCAAAAGATCATGACAGTTACAGGAATCTGCTTAACGAACTGAAAAGCATTCTCAACAAAGGTCTGGCAAGAGCTTACAAAGCTGTTGACAATATTAAAGTTCAGACATATTGGCAGATCGGTGAGAGAATAGTCAGAGAAGAACTAAACAATAAAAATCGAGCAGATTATGGAAAATATCTAATAAATCAACTGTCTGAGGATTTGCTGATCAATCGTCAGAGACTATATGAAATCGTTAAGTTTTACAGGTGTTTCGAGATTGTCCGTACAGTGTCAGGACAATTGAGCTGGAATCATTATCTGGAATTGATAAAGGTAGAAGATATGGTTCAGCGAAATTTTTATCAGGCAAAGGCAGTTAATGAAAACTGGAGTGTGCGAGAACTCCGCTCACAGATAAGAAATGATCTTTTTAACAACTCTATTTCAAACAATCAAAATCTACCTGCCAGGAAAAGACGGTCAATCTCGAATGCTCTGGAGATTTTTAAAGCTGAATATGATCTCGGTTTTGCAGGAACATATCAGAATGAAGAAGAGTTTGAAAACGGAATTGTGCATAACATTGATTCTTTTTTGCGTGAACTCGGTCATGAGATCGCTTACTGTGGAAGACAAGTTCCCATAAAAATTGACGGTTTGAATCATTACATTGATCTTCTTCTTTACCACAAAGGAATCCCCTGCAACATCCTGGTTGAACTTAAAACAAGAAAACTTGATGCAAGAGATGTCGGACAGATGAATAAATATGTTAATTACTTCAGAATTAACCGCCAGTATGAGCATGAAAAAGATACCATTGGGCTTATAATATGTTCAGAAACAGGAATTGAGGAAGCTCAATATGCTCTTGGAGGATTAGAAGAAAAAATATTCATCGCAACATACCAACCGAAACTTCCGACAATCGAGCAATTGAAAAACGCTGTGAAAAAAGCGACAGAATAAATCTCACTCCTCCATTCAAACTGCTCATAATTGCTCAAACGGACAAACGCCCTCTTCTTTACAATAGCAGTCCATGCCTCTATGGATATAACCCGTTTTATACATCGACTGCCAGAAAAGATTCGACTTGACATTCCCTCCTGCCGTTTTATTATGAACCGGTTTGTTTTTTTGAGGTTGCATGTTCAGACCCGATGATAAAGAAATATCTGAAATCCTTAAAAGTTCCAAAAAGGTTACAAAATCTGACATCTTGAAGGCAATATATTCTGAAACCCTTTCCTTAAATGATCTTGCGGCACTTCTTTCTCCTGAAATTGACAATGAACTTTTAAAAAAACTTGCGGCCAGAGCAATGGAACTCTCAAGAAAAAGATTCGGTCGTGCAATTTCGCTATACATTCCGCTATACTATGACAACAGGTGTACAAACAGCTGTATTTACTGCGGTTTCAACGCTAAAAACCAGATTGAACGGAAAAAGCTTTCGTTTGATGAAATAATGAAGGAAGCGGAGTTTATCAGAAGCAGAAACTTTAAGAACATCCTTCTTGTGGCAGGAGAACATCCCGAAAGTGCCGATGTTGAAACGCTTGTTCCTGTCATAAAAAAGCTTCACGAAATCGGATTCACCTGTGTGAGCATTGAGATAGCACCGCTTGAAGAAGATGCATACAGAACTCTGGTGACTGATGCCCATCTTGACGGACTTTATGTCTATCAGGAGACATACAATAAAGATATTTATTCAACTGTTCATCCGGCAGGCAGAAAACGGGATTATGACTGGCGGCTTGAAACTCCTGAGCGTGGTGCAAATGCAGGAATTTCAAAGATCGGGATCGGTTTTCTGACAGGGCTCAATGATCTATCTGAAGATGCGATGATGCTTGCAAGTCATTTAATTTATTTACAGAAATACCATTGGCAGAGTGAATACTCCATTTCATTTCCGCGTATAAGGAACGCTCAGGGTGTAAACAGTGAATTTAAAAATATCTCCGACCGGCAGTTCATTCAGCTTGTCTGCGCTCTGCGGCTTATGTTCCCCGAAACCGGCATGTCGCTTTCAACAAGGGAATATCCCGGTTTCAGAGATCAGATCATTCCGCTCGGTTTCACAAATCTGAGTGCCGGCTCTTCAACAGCTCCGGGTGGATACTGCTCAGAATCAAAGGACCTTGAACAGTTTGAAGTTGAAGATTCAAGAACTCCTGAAGAGATCGCAGAAATTCTAAAACAGCGCGGTTTTGAGCCGGTTTGGAAAGACTGGCAGTAAATTAAGGACTTAGCATGGAAAAGAAACCAATAATAAGCGAATACACGCTCGGTGAAGAAATATCCCACTCGATAACCCACGGAATCGGGGCGGCTCTTTCGATCGCAGGACTTGTTATCTCAGTTGTTATGGCTGCCCGAACAGGGGAAGCCATTAAAGTTGTAAGTTTTGCAATATTCGGGACTTCGATGACAATTCTATACACCGCTTCAACACTTTATCACGCATTCACTCACGAAAAAGTTAAGAACCTGTTCAGATATCTTGACCACACATCAATATTCTTATTAATTGCAGGAACTTATACTCCTATTGCACTTATTCTTTTAAAAGGGGCATGGGGGTGGACACTTTTTGGACTTGCATGGGGACTTGCAATTTTAGGAATTCTTTACCAAATGCTTTTCCTCAATAAATATAAATGGATATCAATCTCAATCTATCTTGGAATGGGATGGATTGCGATATTTGCCATAAAACCGCTCATTGAACTGATGCCGTTTGGACTCTTCGCGTGGATCCTTGGCGGCGGACTTTTCTACACACTCGGGACAATATTTTATCTTAAAGAAATCAAATACTTTCACTTCATCTGGCACCTTTTTGTAATCGCAGGAACAGTGTGCCACTTTTTCGGATTGATCTTTTATCTGGTATGAGCACAGTGAGTTAATTTATTTGTTTTCCAACTTTTTTATAAGTTTATCAAAATCAGACTCAAAAAGACGGTCTTGTACGAGGCGGTACTTCTCGAACTCACTTTCAGCGAATGCTTTTGCAATTTCAGAGGTAACTTTGCCGGGATTGTCAAGCACTTCCCTTCTGTTGAATTTTAAAAAGGCATTGAGTTTTTCAGCCCAGTCTTTCATGGTCATTGGAATTCCCATTTCCGCCTGATCTTCTGCATAATCAAGATACATGGTTACAAATCTGTCGAGCGATCTGAGCTCTTTTTCCTTCAAATAATTCTTAGCAACAACAACATCCGTTTTTATGATTTTTCCTTCCGGAGCGTTTTTCCAAGTGTTTAACCCCATATGCTCTTTTTCGGCATTGGCACGACTGACTATTAATTCAGCAGCAGTTTGTCCGTGTATTGCATAATGGAGTTTGTTCTGCACTGTCGCAAAAAATGTTCTGGTAGTTTCGCTTTCAACATCATAATCAAGAGCTGTGGCATAAATATCAGTTATTTTCTGATAAAACTGCCGTTCACTTGCTCTGATCTCGCGAATTTCGGCAAGAAGTTCATCAAAATATTCTTTGTTCAGGAATGCACCGTTTTTCAATCTTTCCTTATCAAGCACATAACCTTTGATCGCAAAATCCCGCAAAATGTTTATCGCCCATTGCCGGAATTGCGTTGCTCTTTCGGAATTTACTCTGAAACCGACAGCTATAATAGCATCAAGATTATAAAATTTTGTCACATATTCTTTCCCATCTTCGGCAGTGTGTCGGAAATTCCGACATACTGATTCCTCAATTAATTCACCTGTTTCAAATATTTTTTGAAGATGTTCTGTAACAGTGCTCCGGCCTTTTTCAAACAGAACACTCATTAATTTCTGTGTCAGCCATACAGTTTCATCTTCAATCCTGACTTCTATTGTGTTTTCGCCTGACTGTTTGGTGAAAACGAGAAATTCAGCAGTACTGTTGCGTATTTGCAGTTTTTGACTCTCATTTTTTGCTTTCTTCATCATGCCAATCCTCTATCTTATCAATCGTGAATTCCTACCACACTTCTATATATCTTGAATTTCCGTCAAAGGTTTTTTCAAAACAAACGGGGGTCATCCATGTGTCGTCTTTGTCGGAGCATACTCTGACTGATTCGATGTTTTCTATCGGGACAACAGTGCCGTTATTGGGATCTGCAAGACATGTGCCGTTAAATGTATATGCAAAATCTCCGCTCAAGCTCAGCGGTTTTGAGAGTGTCAGCGATCCGATGCATGGTGCAAGCCACGCTCCGTCCTTGACTTTGATATCTATGCTGTAAATATCCCCTGTGTTCTGCTGGGCAAAACGGATCTTGAGATGATCAAATTTTTTATCAGGGATATTGATCGAAATATCACTTGAAAAGCCGTCGTAATCGACTTCGACCATGTTCGGTTCACCCCAGACACCGTTATCAGAATAAAAAAGTCGTATTTTTTCTATCGACCCTTTGGGAACGATCGTATTTGAATTTGTACTGCAGATCCCTGTGAATGTGTGCTTTTTGTTGATGGAAAGGATCGCATTGCCTAAACACGGTGAAACCCAGTCGCCGTCTCTCGGTTTTACATCAAGCATGTACTGAAAATTCTCACCGGCATCACTCCAGCCGATATCAATTGTATTCAGCATCTGAAGCGATCCGTCACCTCTGAAAATAAGCCGGCTTTTGTATGTGTCACGACCTGTCAGAATTCCCTGTGTGTCAAACCTGCCCTGATGATAAAAAATGTAATGATCTCCGTATCTTTCAACAACAGAAGAGTGACCGTGGGTCTGGATTCTGATTCCTCCGTTATCTTTCACCGGAGTTGAAAACCATCTCGGAATCCTTGCTCTTACAAGTTCATCCATTGTTTCAGCGACAACATATTTCATTGCATAATCGCCATCAAAAGGGTTGACACTGAAAAAGAGATAGTACTTGCCATCCCTCTTGAAAACATCAACACCCTCGTTTATGTTCCCTTCCATCAGTGTCGGCTGGAAGTTATTGATAACATTGGCCGGCTCGCTCATT
>Ga0116183_1002160_pt1 | contig 21428 bp, 21 predicted proteins | sample AD_UKC078_MetaG_FD_89753 | JGI IMG/M metagenome (GOLD analysis project Ga0116183, IMG submission 89753) | Active sludge microbial communities of municipal wastewater-treating anaerobic digesters from USA - AD_UKC078_MetaG | ecosystem: Engineered > Bioreactor > Anaerobic > Digestate | place: USA... | reverse complement strand
TGGAGAAGATTCCTTCACCGCTGCGGACATCAAATTGATCGACGACCGTCTGGGCGTATTCCTGCAAGTATTCAATATTCAGCAATCCCCGCTTCGAAAATGGGGGATGGTAATACTCTTTGATCGCGACATTGTTGTACACGGCACTTGTGAGGACCAGTCCGCGCCTCTGGCGGTCCTCGGGGATATGCCCCATTCCGATCTCGTTTCGCGTTCGAATCGGAGCGTTGGTGATATCGTTGCCGTCGAGGGAGACGGCCCCGCTTTCAATCGGTCTCAGCCCCGTGATCGCTTCGATGAGCTCGCTTTGGCCGTTGCCGTCCACTCCGGCGATTCCCACGATTTCCCCACTGCGGACAAAGAGCGAAAGATCTTTCACCGCCGGCACTTTTTTATTCCCCAGAACGGTAAGATCATGGATATCCAAGATGACTCGCCCGACTTGGGCCGGCTTTTTTTCAACTTTGAAACTCACCGGCCGGCCGACCATCATCGCGGCCATTTGAGCCACCGGCGTCTTTGCGACATCGACCACATCGATGAGCTTTCCTCGACGGATGATCGTACAGCGGTCGGCGACCGCTTTGATTTCCGCCAATTTATGGGTGATGAGGATGACACTCTTCCCTTCTTTGACGAGGTTGCGCATGATCTGCATCAGCTCGTCAATCTCTTGCGGAGTAAGCACCGCTGTCGGCTCGTCAAAAATAAGAATCTCCGCATCCCGGTAGAGCATCTTCAAGATCTCTACCCGTTGCTGCATCCCGACGGTGATATCCTCGATGACCATATCCGGATCGATATTGAGGCCATACCGGGCCGAAAGCTCGACGATCCGCTTGGATGCGGCTTTTCGGTTAAGGATGAACCCTCCCTCTTTCCCGAGGATGATGTTTTCGGTAACGGTGAAGTTGTGAACCAACTGAAAGTGCTGGTGCACCATTCCGATTCCCAGGTCGTTCGCGTCATTGGGGTCCCTGATCTGGACCTCTTTTCCGCGAACCTTGATCGTTCCTTCATCAGCTTGATAGAGCCCGAAAAGGATGCTCATCAACGTCGACTTTCCCGCTCCGTTCTCGCCCAGAATCGCATGGATTTCTCCTTCGAGGACTTGGAGCGTGATATTATCGTTCGCCACGATTCCCGGAAACTCCTTGCGGATATTCAACATTTCAATTACATGGTTCATTACAACCCCCGGATTGAGGAGAAGGGCCACCCCAAGCAAGGTGGCCCATACACAAACATGCCTTCAATTACTTGAACAGACCGTCGCCTTTATCAGCAACCTTGACCTCGCCGCTCTTCAGCTTGGCGAAGACTTTGGCCACTTCATCCATGACGCTCTTGTCCAAGTTGGGGTTTTCCACCGGAATTCCGACACCGTCGTTCGTCGCATCGAGGTGGAGAATCTCTCCGCCGGGGAACCTGCCGTTGAGCTCATCTACGATCATATCGTAGGAAGCGCGATCGAGATACTTCATCGCGCTGGTGAGAATGATCGACTTGCCGTTGGGCATGAGACCTTCGGCGTACTGGTCGACGTCAACGCCAATCACCCATACCTTCTGTCCGCTGCTTCCGCGGTTTTTGGCTTCGTTGATGACACCGACGCCGACACCGCCGGCGGCCGCGAAGATTACATCAACACCACGGTCGTACATCGCTGCGGCGATCTGCTGGCCGGCGCTGATATTGTCGAAGGTTCCCTGATAGAGATTGTTCACCTGATCCATCCGGATGTTGGTCTTGTAATTGGCGTTTGCGTAGCGCACTCCCTGCTGGAAGCCCCAGTTGAACTTCTGGACGGCGGGAATCTCCATTCCGCCGATGAACCCGAAATCGCCATCCTTAATCTGGAGCGCCGCGGCCAAACCTGCGAGGAAGCCGGATTGGTGCTCAGCCCAATAAAGACCCACGACGTTCTTCTCAATGCGGAATACGGAGTAGTCGGCGCTGTGCGGCTCACCGTCGAGGATGACGAACTTCGTATTCGGATACTTGTCCTGTGCTTCGAAAAGGGCGGTCTCGAACTTGAATCCCGGGCAAATGATCATCGTGTACCCGGCATCGACAAGGTTGCCGATCTCTTTGAGGTAATCGGCTTCGGTGGTTCCTTGCGGCTTGAGATACTTCACATCCAGATTGAAGTCCTTTTGGGCGCGAACGATTCCTTCCCAAGTCCCCTGGTTGAAGGATTTGTCATCAATGGTTCCCGCGTCGGTTACCATTCCAACTCTGAGGGCGGATTTTCCCGCCTCTTTCGTTCCTTGGGCGAAGAGGGAGAAACTCAGCGCCAAGAGAACACAGAGCACTGCAAACAATTTTTTCATGCTTTTACTCCTTATTGGATCTCATGTGATCTTTACACGTAAATTCATTCTACAAGGGCGGGTGTCAGATGTCAAATTAAAGAAGGAAAAGACCAAAATAAAATATCGCCCCGCGGAGGGTGCTTTATAAGGGAAAGCAGAAATCCCTCCCAGGGCGAAAACAATCCAATAGTTACTTCGAAAGCTTTTCGCGCTCCAAGGCTGCAAGGATGTAGGGGCCCACACCCTTGAAGTCATCGACGAATTGCGGTTCTTTGAAGTAGTAGTGAAGAGAACCGTCACGATAGGGGTTTCCCCCGAGCCCCGCCACGCTGCAAATGCCTCCAAGATGATACTCCCCATCTTCATCAACGCTCAAATAGCGCTTTTCGATCCCGTCCAGTGCTTTAAGAGCGCATGCTTGAATCTTGGAATCATTATTGATTTCCAAGCTCACCATCCTCAGAAGCGTATAGGCAAACATTGCGCTTGCTGAAGTTTCTTTGTAGTTTCCTTCCGCTTCACCTCGGTCGACAACCTGGCAGAACATCCCGTCGGGTTGTTGGAATGCCAGGATATCGCCCATCAGCGTATTGAGGATCTTCTTCAGCGGATCGGAAAGCGGATCATCGGTTGATATGATCGCGATGATGTCAACGACCGCCATCGCATACCACCCGAGCGCCCTTCCCCAGAAATGGGGAGAAAGCCCCGTTTCGATGTCGGACCAGCGCATTCCCCGCGACTCGTCCCATGCATGGTAGAGCAACCCGGTTCCGGAATCCCGAAGCGTTGCATACACCCCTTCAATCTGGGCGACAAGATCCTCGATGATGCTCCGTTGATCGACATGCTTCGCATAGAGGGCGGAGAACGGTCCTTGCATATAGACTCCGTCCAGCCATACTTGCCACGGATAGATCTGCTTGTGCCAGTAGATTCCGCTACGGGTCCTCGGCTGGTTGATCAGCTGTCCGCGAAGGACGTGAGCAGCTTTGATGAATCGCTGTTCTCCGGTTTTCTCGTGCAAGAAAAAGAGATTCCGTCCGGGATTGATCATATCAAGGTTGTTCTCGCCCGCTCGATAGTTCTTGATCGTTCCATCCTCCTTGATGAACGGGTCATACATCGAATACGCCCAATCAAAGAAGGATGTTCGTTGATAGTATTCACCCACCTCCAAGATTGCGGTAATCGCCAACCCATGCTCATAATGCCAGCGCATCTGAGCCGGTTGATATCGATTGATGACACTTCTAGCCATTTCCAAGGAGTAGTTCTTCGTCATAATTCAATTCCAAGACGCATGAGTCTGACCGAGCCGGTCAGACTCATTGGGCGAATCCCCTAGTTCAAGAGATTGTTTTCTTTCATGAATGCCACTCCGGCATCATTCCATGCTTGTCCGCCGAGCTTTTTGAACTCTTCAAGCCAAGCGTTCCGGTTTGCCTGATTTGACGTACACTTGCCCAAACCAACATTATCGGGATTGACCCGTGTATAGGTCTCATTTCGCAGATACTCCCGGTTCTCCTGATAGGCGATCTCTTTCCACAACGTGACGGAGGTTCCGGTATGAATCGAGGCAAGAACAAGGGCGATTTTTTTCATCTTCTCGTGATCGACTATACCATAGCCAACTTGCATCTTGACAGTATTTGGCAGCACTTATATGCTCTGAAACAATGTTTCATTTCCAAACCATAGAGGCTCGGCTCATCTCTTTGAATAGTGCACTTGAACGAATCATGCCCCTCATCCCGATCGGGGGCGTGGTTGCCGGTCTGCTCTTCTACCGGGTATTTGCTCCGCTGAAACCGATCGTGAACGCGCTGTTCGCCTTCATCACGTTTTCCAGCGCATTGGCGATCAGCCCGAAACGATTTTTCGGTGCGCTTACCAAGATAAAACCGATCGCGCTCTTTTTGCTGTGGGCGAGCGTCATCATGCCGCTGCTTTCATTCACACTGGCGAGCCTTCTCTTCACCGACCCGAACCTCGTAACCGGCTTCGTCCTTCTGACGTCGATTCCCACTGCGATGGTCGGATATGTCTGGTCGGGAATCTACCATGGCGATGAGCCCCTCTCTTTGGTGCTGATTCTCGTCTCGACATTGCTGGGACCGATCCTCACTCCGCTCACCGTAAAGATTTTCGCCCAAAAAACCGTTTCGATCGACACCAGGGCGATGATCATAAGTCTGTTGATGATGATCGTTCTTCCCTCCTTGGTGGGAATGCTCGTCAACCATACCGTAGGGGACAAGAGAACGAAGAAAATTACTCCTTCCCTGAAGCTGTTCACGAAGATCGCTTTATTCGCGATCGTGACGATCAATATTTCCCAAATCGCTCCGACGCTTCTAAAGAAGGCGACGCTTGCCTACATCCCGATCGCCCTGCTTGCCGCCACCTTGGCGTTACTGGGATTTCCTGCATCACACGCTCTCGGAAAGCTTGCCCGTCTCCCCCTTGAAGAAAGTAAAAGCCTGACGTTCGCCGCTTCGATGCGGAATATCAGCGCTTCCATGGTGCTCGCGATCAATTACTTCCCTCCGATGACGGCTCTTCCGATCATTTTTGGAATCATTACTCAACAATCGATCTGTGCGATCATGGCCTCAGTGCTCTATGGACCGAAACGCAAGGAGCAGCTCAAGTGAAAGGGGTTGATGTGAAAGCGATCCGGATCCGTCCTGAAGACACCGTCGCGGTCGCGGTTCGTCCCCTCAAAAAAGGTGAAACGATCACCATCGGAGCATTCGCCACGACTCTGGTCGAGGATATCGATGGAGGCCATAAGATCGCTTTGACCGCGATCGGAAAAGGGGATGCGATCATCAAATACGGAGCTCCGATGGGTATCGCGACCAAGGATATCGGTGTCGGCGAGCACGTGCACACCCATAACACCTCAACGCTGTTGCGTGAACGCGCCGAATATCACTACGATCGAAAGGTCCGTGATGCATTCCGACGGGAAGCGGATCGGCGGGCGAAGCGATGGGAAGACTCCATTCCGACGATCGAGGCGTTCGAGCGGTTGAACGGGAAGATCGGAATCCGCAATGAGATCTGGATCGTTCCCACGGTGGGGTGCGTGAACATGACCGCGGAGCGCATCGCCAAGTGGGCGGAGAAGAACCTTCCGAAAAACGAGCACTACGAGGGGACCTACGCGTGGACCCATCCCTTCGGTTGCTCCCAGCTTGGGGATGACCATGAAGCGACCCGGACCATTCTGGCGGACCTGGTCCATCATCCCAACGCCGGTGGGGTCCTCATCCTCTCCCTCGGCTGTGAAAACAACACCCCCGAGTCCTTCAGGGAGCTCGTCGGAGCGGTTGATTCCAAGCGAGTGAAGTTCCTCACTTCCCAAGCGGTGGAGGATGAGCTTGAAACCTCGTATGCGCTCATCCGGGAGCTGTATGATGAAATGCAGAACGATACCCGGACGACCGTAGGAATGGACCGACTTGTCGTCGGATTCAAATGCGGAGGATCCGATGGATACTCCGGCATCACCGCAAACCCCTTGGTCGGGTATTTCTGTGATGAACTGACCGCGATGGGCGGCAGCGGAATCCTCACCGAAGTTCCGGAGATGTTCGGTGCGGAGCAGCTGTTGATGAACCGGGCGAACGATGAGGCGGTATATGAAAAGATCGCTGCGCTGATCGACGACTTCAAACGATATTTCGTCAAACACGATCAGGTCGTGTATGAAAACCCCTCGCCCGGAAACAAGGAAGGCGGAATCACGACGCTTGAGGACAAGAGCCTCGGGTGTATTCAAAAAGGGGGAACGGCGATCATCACAGACGTCATCCCCTACGGAGGCCGAGCAAATGAGCGGGGACTGACCCTTCTTTCGGGACCGGGGAACGATATCGTCTCCACCACCGCCCTTACGGCGGCCGGGGCGCACATCATCCTTTTCACCACCGGTCGAGGGACTCCCCTCGGATCCCCCGTTCCAACGGTGAAGCTTGCTTCCAACACGGCTTTGGCGGAAAAAAAGCCCCATTGGATCGATTTTGACGCCGAACGATTGCTTAGGGAAGAGCAAAAGGTTGTAGTTGACGATTTTATTGATATGATGAGAGAGATCGCCAGCGGCAAGAAACTGGCGAGAAATGAAGAACACGGATACCGTGAGATTTCAATCTTTAAAGATGGGGTGGTTCTGTAACCCCCATAAAAAGGAGTTCCTGCGATGAAACGGTTTATGGGAGATGATTTCCTCTTGCAAAACAAGAGTTCCGAGCGGCTCTACCATGAGTTTGCGAAGAATCAGCCGATTTACGATTATCATTGTCATCTGATACCAAGTGAGTTGGCGACAAACAAACGCTTCACCACGATTACCGACATGTGGCTGGGCGGAGACCACTACAAGTGGCGAATGATGCGGGCCAACGGCATTTCCGAGGATCTCATAACGGGAAAGAATGCCGACCCGTATGACAAGTTCCTCGCTTGGGCGAGAACGATTGAAAAACTGATGGGCAACCCGCTCTATCACTGGACCCATCTGGAGCTGAAGCGCTACTTCCGGATCGATGAAGTATTCAACGAAAAGAGCGCGAAAGCGATTTACGATGAAACGAACCGCCAGCTTCAAACCAACCCCAACCTTTCAGTCAAGGGAATCCTCAAGCAGTTCAAGGTGTACGCCCTCGGGACGACGGATGATCCGGCGGATGATCTGGCATGCCACAAGGAGATCGCCGGCCAAAAAGATTTTCCGACCCGCGTCATGCCTTCCTACCGTCCCGACAAAGCGCTCGCCATTGATAATCCCGCGTTCCCGGAGTATCTGAGCACGCTTGCCGCTTCTGCGAGCATGACGATTACCAATCTTGACGATCTCATCACCGCGCTGATCAAGCGGCTCGACTTCTTCGTCGAGATGGGGTGTCGAGCCAGCGACCACGCCCTGGTCACGACACCATCCCTTTTCCGGAGTGAAGAAAACGTCGCAAAGGTCTTTGCCAAACGTCTGAAAGGCGGGAACCTTTCCAAGGAAGAGGTCGAAGCGTATAAGACCTATGTGCTCACCCGCCTCGCCAAAGCATACAAGAAGCGGGATGTCGCGATGCAGCTGCACTTCGCGGCGATTCGGAACAACAACAGCATGATGTTCGACAGGCTCGGACCGGATACCGGCTACGATGCTTCCCATGACAAGGAGCTGGCCGAAGGGCTTTCGGCGTTCCTGAACAACCTTTCCAAAAGCGGTGAGGTTCCCAAGACCATTCTCTACACGCTCAATCCCAAGGACTACTACTCCCTTGCCACGCTGATGGGTTGCTACCAAGACGGCCGACCCGGAAAGATGCAGCTTGGTTCGGCGTGGTGGTTCGCCGACCACAAAGACGGGATGGAGGAGCAGATGAAGATCTTGGGAAACGTCGGCCTTCTCTCACGCTTCGTCGGAATGCTGACCGATAGCCGCTCCTTCCTCTCCTACTCCCGGCACGAGTACTTCAGAAGGATTCTTGCCAATATCTTCGGGACATGGATGGAAGATGGTGAAATTCCCGACGATATCGATATAGTCGGCAAGATCGTCAGTGATATCTCGTTCAATAACGCCAAAACGTATTTTGAGGGATGATGATGAGTGAACAACCGGGAACCAGCGGAGTAATTCGAACGATCATGATCTTGGAGACGCTTTCGCGCTACCAGTCGATCAATCTCGAAAGCCTTTCCAAGGAGACGAAGCTCCCGAAGGCGACGCTTCTGCGCTTTCTTTCGACATTGGTGAACCTTGGCTATGTCTATCGTGACCCGCACGACCTCTACAGTCTGACGCTGAAGATGTTCAGCGTGGGTTCACGGGGCTTGGAGCACTTGGATCTGATCAACCTCGCGAGGCCCATCGCCCAGCACCTGAGCGAAGAGCTGGGCGAGACGGTTCACATGGGAGTCCTCGAAGAGGACAGCGCGGTGTATGTTCTGAAGAAGGAATCCTCTTATACGATCCGGATGTACAGCCGGGTGGGAAAAACCATTCCGCTCTACTGCACCGCGATCGGGAAAGTTCTCCTGGCGGATATAGAGGATGAAGAGATCGCCTCCTACCTCGAACGGGTCAAGCTCAAAGCGTTCACTCCCAACACCCTCACCAGCAAAGAAGCGCTTCTCGGAGAACTTGAAGAGGTCCGTATCCTGGGTCGGGCGATGGACAACGAAGAGCACGAGATGGGAACGCTGTGCATCGGCTCTCCGATTCGCGATCATAGCGGAAAGGTGATCGCGGCGATGAGCGTCTCCTGGCCGCTTTTCCGCTTCGACTCCGAGCAGACCGAACGAATGGGTCAGGCGATCCAGGAAGCGACCGCCCGCATTTCGAGGCTCATGGGGTACACGGGCGGGTGATGATGCTCCTCCATCCCCTTCCCCTCTTCTTGTTTCCTCTTGGAAGGATAGGGTAAAGTGTTCCCATGAATACGATACGTTTGGGAATCATCGGATGCGGGCGTTTCCCCGATATCGGCTCGCACGCTCTCGATCTGATCGACTTCCTCCTCGGACCGATCGTTGAGGCTCAAGGAATGGGAGCGAACCGGAGCGGAATGTTCGTCTTCAACACATACATCGATGACGACCGGACGACGATTCACTGCGAAAAGGGAGATCTCATCTACTCGGTCCTCGGTCTTACGCAACCGATCGTGACCCGAACGAAACAGGGCGTCGAATCCATCGCGGGAGATTCTCCGCCGGCTCATGTCGCCCAACCGCTTATTCAAACGGTGGTTGATGAGTTCTTGGGCATCGGCACCTGCCCTTCGACGGGCGAGTCGGCCTTGCGAACCGATTGAATTGCCAATACGATCTAGTGATCGTGCTCATCATCCTTTTCAATTCCACTGTGAAGGAAGTGATGGAGCATTTCGTCAATCACCTCATCGAGCTCCGCGTCCCGTTTCCCTTCGAAGACCATCACTCCCATATTGGGCCCGATCTTGGTGAGCAGCGGCAACGTCCGGCGACCGTAGCAGTGGATCGCTTGAGGCTTCACTCCACGGTCCACTATCGCAAGAAAGCGATCGACGAATACGTCGTAATCTTTCTCGAACTCGTCAAGCATATATACATCGAGGATCTGATGGGTCTGGGGATCGTAGAGAAGATAGAAAACCGGGAACGTCGGCTCATCAAACTTCTCGCTGGATACGGGAGCGGGAAAGATTCCCGTCGCCATGTAAAAAATCTTCCCGCTTTTGGCTTTCATCGATTTGTAGTAGCGTCGCTGTTCGGCATCGGCGAAGTCCGATACCGGGAACGTGTTTTCATAATTCCACGCTTCAAACAGAATCTTATCAAGAATCACTTCATCTCCCCTGACCGTCAGGAAGGGAATATATTCATCTTTCTTCGAACCGCCGGAAACCTGATCATGCCAGACCGCGATCGCCCGGTTTTTCGGATGTTGTTTCCTAATCTCCAACAGTCGGTTGATGAGGTGAAGAATCGCCCGGAAGATCTGGATAAACTCTTTCGCCTCTTCTTCGTCGATGATCCCGGGAAGACAATACTCCTTCTTGCTTCGGAATACGGGAGCCGCCGTCTCTTCAAAGGCGACACCGCTTTCCTCCAGCCACGCTTCATCGGTTTCAAACACATCGTCTTCCCCCTCGAGGGGAACAACGCTGTAAAGCGAATCCATCGCTTGCTGATATTCGAAGAACTCCAACTCATCCTCGGTATCTTCATGTTCGAGGAACTCGAGAAAATTTGTAAGTCCCTGCTTGCCGCGATTCGCCACCACCACTCCGTCGCCGAGAGTTACATAGTAGGTCTTTCGATTCGCCAGTGAAACCGCGAACAGATCCTCTTCAAAGAAGAGGCCGTCAAGGTTGACGCTGAACGTCGCTTTCGCAAGAGCATATAATTCCGCGAGAAGGTTTCTATCCATGATCCCAGTCTAGTGAAAATAACGAAGTTGTCAAATCGTCTTGTCTCAGCCCTTGCTTTCCCGATGTCATGCTTCTACCATCGAACCTGCAAAGGAACGATCCATGACTCCACTTGAAAAACTTGCCAACGCAAAACGCTTTGATATGAAAAGGAACCCCATACCCCAGCGTCATTATCTGCGCCCGCTTACCTGGCTGCTCAGTTATCCGGAGGTATGGCTGCGGCGCCTGACCATCACGAGGAGAAGGATGGAAGGCATCAAGCCGCCGTTCCTCCTGCTCTGTACCCATATGGCGTTCATCGACTTCAAAGTGACGACAGCCGCCCTCTTCCCCCACCGGGCGAACTACGTAGTCGCGATCGACGGATTCATCGGTCGTGAATGGCTCTTGAGAAACGCCGGTGGAATCTGCAAACGCAAATTCACCAATGACCTCCAAGTCGTGCGGCACATCAAAGAAGTCCTGCACTCCAATGGCGACGTTCTCGCCCTGTATCCGGAGGCACGATATTCCCTCTGCGGGACCACCGCCGTTCTGCCCGATTCGCTGGGGAAGATCTGCAAGCTGCTGGGTGTTCCCGTGGTCATGCTCAATATGCACGGACACTACTTGAACAGTCCCGTCTGGAACCTGAAAAAACGGGGCGTTCCGATCGCAAGCGACCTCTTTTTGATCGCCGATGTAAAGGAAACGGAATCCCTCTCGGTCGATGAGCTCAATGCGAGGATCCGCAGCGCGTTCGAATACGATGAGTATCGATGGCAAAAAGAAAACAGGATCGCGATCACCTTCAAAAAACGAGCGGAAGGATTGCACAAGATCCTCTATCAATGTGCCCACTGCCATACTGAATATGAGATGTATTCTTTCGGTTCCCACATCGCGTGCAGAGCATGCAGAAAGGAGTGGGAAATGGGAATCCACGGCGAGCTCAGCGCCTCGAAACCCGCTGAAGATGAAACAGTTCCGATCACCGAGTTTTCCCATATCCCCGATTGGTATGAATGGGAGCGAAGCAATGTCCGCCGGGAGATCGAGGAAGGAACATACACCCTCGACGTGCCGGTGATGATCGAAGCGCTACCCAATGCACGGGGATATATTCCCATCGGAATGGGGCGCCTCGTTCATGACATGAACGGCTTCACGTTGGAAACGGAGGGGTTGTACCTTCATAAAGACGTTTCTTCGATGTACAGCTGCCACATCGAATATGAATACAAGGGAAAAGGCGATTGCATCGATCTTTCGACGTTTGATGATACGTACTACCTCTATCCGAAAGAAAAGCCCTTCGCGGTGACCAAGGTTGCCTTGGCCACGGAAGAGCTGTTCTTTCACGCCAGGAAAACGGTCAGCGCTGAACCCGACCCGATCCGTCCCCTTTGACGAGCGCCTTCACCTCGTTCAAGGTGGTCAGGTTGAAGTCGCCGCTGATCGAGTGTTTCAGAGCGGACGCGGCGACCGCGAAGTTGATCACATACTCCTCATCATCTCCGTACTCGCTCAAGGCGTAAATCAAGCCTGCCGAGAAGGAGTCTCCTCCACCGACCCGATCGACGATGTCGGTGATCTCATAGGAACGGGAAAGATAGAATCCGGTCTTTCCGTTGAGAGCGGCGCTCCAGCCGTTCACATCCGCACTGCGGCTTTCACGCAAGGTCACACCGATGACGCTGATATTCGGGAACTGCTTTTTCACCTCTTCGGTGAGCGTTTTATAGACGTTGGTATCCAATTCGCCGGAAGTGACATCGACGTTCGCTTCGATTCCCAGACACTTCTGGATGTCTTCTTCATTGGCGATGATCACATCCGCATAGGCTGTCAGCTCGCGCATCACTTCAACGGCGGTTTTGCCCCACTTCCACAGCTTCTTGCGATAGTTGAGATCGATCGATACCGTCACTCCCTGCTTCTTCGCCTCTTTCAGAGCCGCCAAGGTCGATGCCGCCGCTTCCGCGCTGATTGCCGGAGTGATTCCCGTAACGTGAAGCCACGCCGCACTTTTGAGGATCTTGACAAAATCGAAATCGCTCGGCTTCGCGGTGGCGATCGAGCTTTCGGCGCGGTCATAGACGACGAGGCTCGGTCGCTGGTTCGCCCCGGTCTCGAGGAAATAGATTCCTACTCGCCCTTCGTCGGTTCTAAGAATCGCTGAAGTATCCACCCCAAAGCTCCGAACCTCTCTTACTGCCGCTTCCCCGATCGCATTCTTCGGCAGAGCGGTTACGAACTGGGCGTTTTTACCGAGCAAGGAGAGCGAAACGGCGACGTTCGCCTCTCCCCCGCCGAATGTAGCCTCCAGAGCGGGACTCTGGAAAAATCGTTCGTGACCCGGACTTTTAAGGCGAAGCATGATTTCACCAAATGTTACAAATTTTTTACTCAAGGTTTTCCCTCCTTATCTCTTGCTATTACCCACTATAGAGAGTATAGTTCACACTGTCAATGTATTTTGAAACACTGTTTCATATTTAAGAAGGAGGCATTGCAATGTCTGATGCTCTGATGAAAAAAATCCAGCTTCTCGGTCTGGTTCCCGTCGTTAAAATAGATGACGCCGCCAAGGCGGTACCCCTTGCCAAAGCGATGATCGCCGGCGGTCTGCCCGTTGCGGAAGTCACCTTCAGAACCGCCGCGGCGGAAGAGGCGATTTCCAATATAGCCAAAACGGTGCCCGAGATGCTCCTCGGAGCCGGGACGGTAACCAGCGTCGAGTTTGCAAAGAAGGCGGTCAAGGCCGGAGCCAAATTTATCGTTTCCCCCGGCTTCAATCCCGAGGTCGTCGATTGGGCGCTTGCAAACAACATCCCGATCGTTCCGGGGGTCTGCACCCCGAGCGATATCGAAGCGGGCTTGAGCCGCGGCCTTTCCGTCCTCAAGTTCTTCCCCGCCGAAGCGAGCGGTGGAGTCGATATGCTCAAAAACTTTGCCGGGCCTTTCCCCAATGTAATGTTCATGCCCACCGGCGGAATCAATGCCAAAAACCTCGGTTCATACGCCGCTCTCTCCAATGTCCTGGCCGTCGGCGGATCTTGGATGGTCAAAAGCGATTTGATCGAAAACGAGCAGTGGGACGAGATCACCGCTCTTTGCGCCGAAGCGGTGCTTGCCCTTCAGGGTCTTCGTTTCGCCCATCTAGGAATCAATGAAACGAGCAAAGAGAACGCTCAAACCGCCGCCGCGGCGCTCGAACTGTTGGGAATGACCAGAAAGGTCGGAAACTCCTCGACGTTCCTCGATGCCGCCATCGAAGTGACCCATACCCCGTTCTACGGAAAACACGGGCATCTCGGCTTTGCGTGCTACAGCGTCGATCGGACCGCTTACTACCTTCAAATGAAAGGCTTCACCCTCAATGAAGAGTCCGTGAAGCGGGATCAGAGCGGAGCGATGAAGAGCTGCTACTTCAACGAAGAGATCGCAGGCTTCGCGTTCCACTTGGTAAAAGGCTAAGAAGTAAACACAACCCCGTCTTCAATAACGAATCCCACCTCCACTCCGAGGACCTCGACATCCTCGAGGTGGAGGTGGACGTTTCTCAGGCGAATTCCCCGTTTACTGATGGCGGGAAGTCCCTCATACATCTCACTCTCCTCGATCGCCGTGACGTTCTCCTGTGATACGCTGAAGGAGGAATGAGCGATTCGAACATTGCGGATCGGTTCTTCCGGAAGCCCGACGATGAACCCGGCGCTTGAGGTGGCGCCCACTGCCGTGCATTCCTCGATCAGGATGTTGGAAATGGAAGGAGTGGTATCCAGAATCGGCTGCGGGTCCAAACTGAAGAGGCCGGGATCGTTGCTTCCCGGGCGGTAATACATATTCACCGCGACAGGGCAGAGATTGTCTTTCATCGTGAGGGAACGGAAGTGGACATTGGTGATTTCACCACCTCGACCACGGCGCGTTTTGATTCGTATCCCCCGATCGGTTCCGTCGAAGAGACACCGTTGGACAAAAACATCCCGTACCCCGGCGGCGGTTTCGCTGCCGATCACCGCACCGCCATGGGCATTTTGCACGGTACATCCTTCAATCACGACACCGACGGTCGGACGGGCAGTGGCGACACCGTCGCTCCCGCTGCCGCTCTTGATCGCGATGCCGTCATCTCCCACATCGACGAAGCAGTTTCTCACTACGACGTCGTTGCATGAATCAATATCGATTCCGTCGGTATTTGGAGCGTCTTTCGGGTTGATGATCGTGATGTCTTCAATCGTCAACCGTTTGCTGTAGAGGGGATGAAGCGTCCAAAACGGGGAGTTTTGCAGGGTGATCCCTGAGACATGAACGTTTCTGCTCTGATAGATCTGAAGCAGAGGCGGACGAAGAAACTGGCTTTTACGACCGCCTCCGCCGCTTGCCTGCTCCTCAAAACCGGGGTTCAGACGTGCAAAGGAGTGTTCAAGATCGGTAATCGGCTTGGGCTGCTTTTTCTTTATCGCCGCCTGCTCCCACCACCACGACCCGCCTCCGTCGAGGACCCCTTCACCCCGAAGGTGGATATGGGTGCTGTCGGCGATCAGAAAAGCGGGTTGCATCGCCCAGCAGTTCACCCCTTCCCATCGGGTATACACGGGCGGATAGAGTTCAGGTTCAGGGATGAATTGAATCCGGCATCCCTTCTCCAGCGTAATGGTCACGTAGTGCTTTTCGAGCGTCAGCGCTCCGGTGGCATAGATACCGGGAGGAATGATTAATTCATCACCTTCACCCAGACTATGAAAGAGATGTTGAAAGTGCTCGGTGTTGTCAAATACTCCCCCATCAACCAACATCGTTGCTCGTATCGTCGCCATCTTCTCCTTCCTTTACTCCCTTTCCAAATCCTTTTATACTTCCCGTATGATGAGATTTGGAGTTCGCGCCCACGATCTGGGCTCCTTTACAACCCCGAGGCGCTCGCTGCCGCCGTTCGGACATTTGGTGAACACCTGCCGGTACAGCTTGCCGTCGCCAAATCCTTTCCTTCCTCCGGCCCCCTCAACGAAGAGTTCGCTCTTCGGATCAGGGAAGCATTTGATGCCCGGGGTGTTTCCATAGCGGTTCTCGGCTGCTATATCAATCCGATCCATCCTGACATCGCCGAGCGGAAACGCCAGCTCAAGCGCTTCGAAGAGCACCTCAAGGTCGCTCCGATCCTCGGAGCGTTGATGGTCGGAACGGAAACCGGATCGATTCGTCCCGATTGTTCTTACCATCCCGACACCGCCGAACCCGAGAATCTTGAGACTCTGTACACCTCCTTGGACCGCTTGGTCGAGTATGCGGCCAAAGTCGGGTCGGTCGTGGCGGTCGAGGCGGTCGCCAAACAGAATACGATCTGCTCGGTCGAACGAATGGCCCGTCTTTCCGAACGTTTTGACACCCCCATCTGAAGATCATCTACGATCCCGTCAACCTGATTCCATGGATCGGGATTCCCGAAGCTGACGGTTCTTACCGTGCCAAGCCTTCGCTTGAAGCTCAGCGCGCCTTTACAGACCACGCCCTCGATGCGTTCGGTTCTCGGGTCGCGGCCCTTCACGTCAAAGATTTCGTCCTCAATGAAAACGGCTTCAAAATAGGAAACCTCCCCGCTCTTGAAGGCGTCTTCGACTGGCCGGCGCTGCTTGCCGACTTGAGGACTCGGAAGATTTCCGTTCCCGCGCTCCTGGAGAATGCGAACCCTGAAACCTTGGCGAACACGCTCTCGACGTTTCATTCATTCTAAGACACGAAAAGACCCCTCTCAATGGAATATTACGAGGGGTCTTTGCACGTTCCAGCACTTTTAGAAGAGAAGCGGCTGGGCAAAAGAAACGGGGCGCTTGTTATCGGTGAGGACCTTGCTCATGTAGGAGACGTCCAACTCGAGCAGATCGACGATTCTGAGGAGAAGATCTTCAGGGATGAGGTTCTGCTCGACAAAGAGGTAGAGCAGCGCCTTCTCGGCGATTTTCTCCACTTCCAGCGAATTGAAGAGGATTTCCCTGTCGCCCAGCTTGTCATACCGTTCAGTGAAGTTCTGCCACAATTGAGAAACTTTGATGTCCTCTTTCAGCATGATGAGCTCGTTAATGAGCGGCTTCTCCTCCCCGGCGGCCGCTTTTTGTCCCAACGGCTTGAGGGTGAAGTACGTGTACTCCTTCCCGGGCAGATAGTGATGCTCGTCACATCGCGCCGCATAGTTGGGCTCCACCGAACTGTCTTTGTGTTCATCTCCTCCGACGATGATCAACGGGTCGAAGTACAGGGCCGGACATTCCTTGTCACCCACCTGGTAGTAGCGGTAGGTATAGAACGCATCGCGGAGACATTCGGAGTGTTCACAGTACGCGGTAAGGGGAATCACGTCGGTCGCGATATCCAGCATCAGGCGGGCCGTCATGTTGAAGAGGTCTCGGCGGAAGTTCAGGATCAGGGAGGGGAAGATGAACATCACACCTCGTTCATAGCTGTGGTTTCGCACCACGTACGCCAACCGCTCATCGAAAAAAGACGCTTCGTCGATGATGAACGTTCCGACCTTCGGATTGTCCGCCAATACCCGTTCAAGATCGAAGGAGTCGCGAATCAGGGCGATATTCTCACCGCAACGAATGTAGCCGTTTCGGTAGACCATCGCATCGGAGGGAGCATCCGGAAAGCGGGAAGCGTCGATCTGAGCGCGGACGAAAAAGACGTTTCGCCGATCGACATCGCCTGTCGAAGTCTGTTTTCGAACCACCTTCCCCTTCTTCTGAGCGATCGCGGCATCGCGCCAGACCCGGGCGGCGAACTCGGTCTTCCCCGAGCCCATCGGCCCGATCAGGAGAACTCTTCGACCGGGTACGGTGAAATCGAAGTGTGAGAACGTTTCGTGGAACGCGAGGGTCGGAAAGCCCAGGCTTTTCAGAAAATCCCGGGCTTGGGGCGATTGTTCAATGTGCGCCATCGATGATCGCCACTCCGTTGGAGGTTCCGATTCGATTCGCTCCGGCCTCGACCATCGCAAGGAAATCTTCGTAGGTTCGAACTCCGCCGGAAGCTTTTACTCCCGTGTCCGGGCCGACCGTCTTGCGCATCAGCGCAACGTCCTTCACGGTGGCTCCACCGGTGGAAAACCCGGTCGAGGTCTTCACGAAGTCGGCTCCGCTGGCTTTGGCGAGGCGGCAGGCGCGCGCCTTTTCCTCATCATTCAACAAACTGGTTTCGATGATCACTTTCAGGATCGCGGCCTTGCCGCAAACGGCTTTTACCGCAGAGATATCTTCTTGTACTTTGTCATCTTGGCGGTCTTTCAGAAAACCGATGTTGATGACCATATCGACTTCACTCGCCCCGGCATGGATCGCTTTCTTCGCTTCATACGCCTTGGCTTCGCTGCTCATCGCCCCCAAGGGGAATCCGACCACGGTACACACCTTCACCGAGCTCTTTTCCAAGAGCTTGGCGCACGTTTTGACCCAGCATCCATTGACGCACACCGAGGCGAAGTTATATTTGACCGCCTCTTTGCACAGCTGTTCAATACGTTGCTTCGTCGCATCCGCGGCGAGAACCGTGTGATCGATATATCGGGCAATATCCTCTTGTTTCATCTATATCCTCCATCAAGTAACGTATTAACAGCTTACTCCAAATCCGATGAGCGGGCAATTGGAGAATATCTTGACGAGGGTTCCTCTTGCCAATACCCTACCTCTATGATTCTACAAACGATTGAACGCTATTATACATGGGCTCTAATCGGAATTCTTTTGTTGAATCTGACTCAACGGAAGATTCCCAACAGCCATAAAAAACGAACCGCGACGCTCTATATCGCTTCGGTTTTTCTCCTCTTCCAGCTCGGGCTCATCACGATCCTGGCAAAAGAGTGGAACCATTACCTCGCCATTCCGCTTGCGCTATTGTGTATTCTCATTCTCTTTCTTCTCCGCAAGCGCGCCTGGCCGTTCAAGCTGCGCTGTGTCGAGTGCTCCGCGAAGCTCGATTTCAACCATGTCATCGGCGGCGATGAAAACCTCTGCAAAACATGCTGGGAGGCTGCTCATCCGGAGCCGGTCGGGGAAGAAAACCCGATCGAGGTGACGATCGAGGCTCAGGATGCCAGCAGCGTCGAACAGATCGATTGGGAAAGCTGGGAGCCCGGCGAGGTATGCGTGATCACCTACCTTTTCGATGACGACCGGGTTCTCCTCATCGAGAAAAAAAGCGGTCTCGGCCGGGGACTGATCAACGCTCCGGGCGGACATATAGAAGAGGATGAAACCGCAGTGGAGGCGGCGATCCGCGAGTTCAAGGAAGAGACCCGCATTGAAATCAGTGATCTTGAGATGGTCGGAATTCTGAATTTCCAGTTCCGTGACGGCCTCTCGGAAAAAGCGTACGTGTTCTTCACCCATGCCTACAGCGGAGAACCCGCCGAAACCGAGGAAGCACGACCGTTCTGGGTCCCGGTCTCCGAGATTCCCTACGATCGGATGTGGGAAGATGACCTGTACTGGCTGCCGCCCGCTCTGGAAGGCAAGCATTTTGAAGGATATTTCATCTTTGACGAACAAACGATGGTCGACAAGCGGATAACCTTCAAAACCCCGTAAGGATGGAGTATCCTGTTGAAGGCATGTTGATACTTAAAAAAGAAGCCACTGTCGAAATCGAGGTTCGAAAGTCCCGCTTCATCGCCCATGCGATCCCGATCACCTCGCTGGATCAGATCAAAGGTCTCGTTCAAAAGACCCGGGACGAACATCCCGGGGCGGCTCACGTCGTCCACGCCGCGGTGGTGGGACCGAAAGGCGACCTGTACAGCTACAGCGATGACAAAGAACCGAGAAACACCGCCGGGCGACCGGCATTGGAGGTTCTCAAAGGCAGTGGAATATCCAATATCCTGATTCTCATCATCCGCTATTTCGGGGGGACTCTGCTTGGAACCGGGGGGCTGGTCAAAGCGTACGGGCAAAGCGTCCGCGAGCTGATTCCTCTGCTGGAGACCGAAGAGCTCATCGAGAAAACGACATTCCGTGTTACGGTCGCCTACAACCTCTATGAGCTGCTGCGGCTGCATCTCGTTTCCTTGGAAGCGGAAATCACAAGCGAAGAGTTCGCCACGGATGTGACCATTGCCGCAACCCTTCCCAGCGCCGATATCGAAGGCCTGAATCTCTACGTCCGAAACCTCACCAACGGAGAGGCGAGTCTCATCGTCGAGTGAGCTTCGAGAAGATGAGATTGGGATTCTCCGGCTCCTCCCTCTTCTTTTCCTCATCGATCGGCGGCTCATCATCCCACAATTGATTGTTCTCGATAAGCTCGGCGAGGCGAATCGCGATGCCGATCGATCGCTCCACGCTCGCCGGATCGATCGCCTCTAAGGTATCATCCTTGGTGTGGTAGACGCCGTCACTCCATGACGAGGCGGTCAAAGTGGTCGCTTCCAATCCGATCCGGGCCGCTGAAGCGGCGTCCGTCGCCCCGCCGAGAATCGGTATCGACAACGATGAGGCTTCGTAGCCCATCGAGCGGGCGATGTGGACGCATTTGCGGGCCAGCGGTTTTGACAGAGTGAGCGTCGCATTCGCATCCCGCTCCAGGAAGACGAGATGTTCGGGACTGAAGATCGAATCGAAGTTCAGAACGACCGCACCTTCAAGTTCTTCTTCGCGGGCTTCATACCATGCCGCCGAGCCTTGAAGAAAGATCTCTTCTCCGTCAAAGGAAGCGAGGATTACCCGGGTCCTTGAAAGGGGTTCCGCCTTGAAATGATGGGCGAGCGCGGTGAGGATTCCAACCGAGATGAGGTTGTCACCCGCCCCGGGAGCGACCTCCTCGGTATAATAATCCCTGAGCGTCCGAACATAGTAGAATCCGCCGAGGAGTCCCAAACCAAGAAGAAACGACAGAACCGGTGGGAAATTAGGTCGGAACAATCGAAGTTGGGTCAGTTCGACGCCCGTTTGAAGAAGCGAAAGCAGCGCTGCTCCGGCGACCAACCCCAGCGGCACGAGCGCTTTCTTTTTCTCAAAGCGTTCGATGGGAGCACTGTCATGGTGGGCGGTGAAGACGATCGTCGATTCGGCGGCTTTCGCCGGCTCGATGACCCCATGAACGTTCACCCCCATTTCCGATGGAGCGAGATATCGAGGCACATAACGACCAAAGGTTTCGAAGCCGAACCAGAGAACCGAAGCGGAGATGATCATCCCGAGATAGGGAAGACCGATGAGACAGAGGAGAACGATCGCCGGATAGGCATACACGATGAGGGCGAAGAGGCGGACATTGATCTTCGAGTCGATCGGAATTTGTTGGCTTTCAACGGAGTCGCAGGTGGCTTCAAGCTCCTTTTTGATCAATTCCGCCGCTTCGAGCGCAGCCAGACTGCCGCTCTTCCGCGGTCCCAACTGATCGAGCACGTCTTTGGTGAACGCCAAGGCGCGCTGGGCAAGCCTACCCGCCTTGAATGTCGCCAGTTTCGTTTTTTTCCTCGAAGAGGGAGGTGCCTCGTTCTTCCCCATACTTCGTATGATGACGAGGGGGTGGAAATCTGTCAACTAAACGGATCGATCCCGATTCCCGATATCCTTACAGAGGATTCGATGGATTTTCTGCCGCCTATCGGTCACGCTTTGTCGCTCGTCTTCGGGTAGGGAGGTTCAAGTCCTGGAGCTTTCTTCCGAGCACATCGTCTTTTGCGACCTCTTCAAGATCCTTTTCCAGACCGAGTATGAAGAGGACTTGGATGAATGTTGCAAGCGATACCGAGCCGGATCCGTTTTCAAGGGTGCTCAAGGTCTGCCTGCTGATGCCCGCCCGTTCTGCTAGCATTTGTGCGCTCATATTCCGCCTGAGTCGGGCAAGACGGATCCGCTCCCCAAGGTCGATGAGGATTCGTTCCGCTCGTGGCGACAATACAGGTGTTCTTTTAGCCATAACATCTAATATATTATACATAGATAATATATTTGTTAAATATATTTGTCGTTATTAAACCAATATCCGTTGCAGAACAAACAGTCCCACTGCGACGGGAAAGAACACTATCGCAAGATAATGTCAACCAAACCCTTCTTGACAAATGTGATACCACTGACTATAGTTTGAATCCGATTGGTTACTGAGCTCTGCTCAGGGCCCCAAACAAGGAGAGGTGCCCGAGCGGCCGAAGGGGGCGGACTCGAAATCCGTTGTACTGGTCTCCAGT
>Ga0116183_1002146_pt1 | contig 21518 bp, 23 predicted proteins | sample AD_UKC078_MetaG_FD_89753 | JGI IMG/M metagenome (GOLD analysis project Ga0116183, IMG submission 89753) | Active sludge microbial communities of municipal wastewater-treating anaerobic digesters from USA - AD_UKC078_MetaG | ecosystem: Engineered > Bioreactor > Anaerobic > Digestate | place: USA... | reverse complement strand
GCCCTGCCAAGATATGTCGGTGGCGGGGAAAAGGAGTGGCTTGGACGGGTCTCGTTCGAGCCTTTTTTATGAAGCCGTAAGGATCATAAAAGAAATGAGGAGAGCAACCAATGGAGAAAAACCAAGATATATCGTTTGGGAAAACGTCCCCGGCGCTTTCTCAAGCAACAAAGGACAAGACTTCAAAGCCGTCCTCGAAAGCGTCATCGGCATTGTCGAAGCGGGCACCGAGGTGCCTATGCCTGAAAAAGACGAGTGGCCCTATGCCGACTGCTATCTGGGAGACGGATGGAGCCTTGCGTACCGAGTATTCGATGCTCAATACTGGGGAGTACCCCAGCGGAGACGTCGAATCTACCTTGTCGCAGATTTTAGAGGTAGGGGTGCCGGAGAAATACTATTTAAGTCCGAGGGCTTGTCTGGGTATTCTGCGGAGGGCTTCCGTGCGTGGCAAAGAGCTGCCAATGGTACTGAAGATCGCCTTGGAGAAACAGGCATCGGCTTTGACGGATACAACGGGAGCGTAGACGAGAAGGCTGCGACCCTTGGGGTTAATTGCGGGATGTCCACCGGGCGAAACGGAGTCGTTTTGAATGACCAAGGCGGTAACCGAATGGATATCACCGAAGATGTCACTTGCACACTCCGTGCGGAGGCGCATCACCCGCCTTGCGTGATGTTCGAGAACCACTCGCAGGACACAAGGTTCAAAGGCCCAGTCAAGGTCGCACAGACTCTTGCGAGTTCGCTCGGAACCGGGGGCAACAATCAGCCTTTCGTGGTGACACCGAAAACGCTCAAGATCCGTAGCGGGAAAGAAGGTGGTGGGAAGGGCGCACTCGTTCAAGATGACAAGTCCGCAACCCTCGCAACGAACAATGATCAGACACTATTCGTTCCGCAGAACTGGGACGGAAAGCAAGTCGCACCGACCCTGACAAAGCAAAATGCGGGTGGTAGTCAGCGGATGCCGGACAAGGAGAACTTCAACTGTGTGTTGGAGCCGTTCGGGATCTCCGCAAAGGACAGTAACGCAATGAAATCGCCGAACCCGCATAGTGGAATCTACAAAGCGGATACTTCGAGAACTGTCGACACGAGCGGTGGGAATCCGTCCTGCAATCAAGGCGGTATTGCTATCGTTTGTGTGGATATGGGTGGTGGCAAATCGTCCTGCGGAGTATCTGAGGATAAGACTCCGACTCTCGCTTGCACACATGGTGGCGAACCCGCTATCTGCATCCAGGGTTCGATGATCGGACGCAAGGACGAGAACGGTCCCCAGGGGAGCGGTATCAACGAAGAGAAATCGTTCACACTCAATGCGACCGACCGCCACGCAGTATACGGCATCGGCAGAGATGCGTTCAATCAAGGGCAGAACGCGAAGTACCGTCCCGCTATCGAAGAAGAAGTCCAACCGACTATGGTGGCGAAAGGCCCCGGCGCGGTTGCCGAAGTGGAAGACCGAGGTGACTATACCGTTAGAAGGCTCACCCCGACCGAGTGTGCCAGATTGCAGGGCTTTCCCGATTGGTGGTGTCGAGGGCTTGAAACCGAGCATCCAACCGATGAGGAAGTCTACTTCTGGTATAAGGTTTTCGAGACTTATCGGAAGATAACCGGGGAAGGCAGAGAGAAAACGGACAAGCAACTTCGAGCTTGGCTCAAAGACCCGCACAGCGACTCTGCGGAGTATAAACTGTGGGGGAACGGGGTGGCTTTGCCGTGCGTTTTCTTCGTACTTTCGGGTATCGTTTGGGCGCACGAAAAATTATCAAAATAGTATCAATTATTGCGCCGATATGACTGGATATATTTCCCCGGTAGAGGTAATATGGGACTACCAAATTTGAGGAGGTCAGATATGGCAAACGAAACCGGGAAAACAGCCCGACTGGATGAACTGAAAGTCGAACTGAAGGCGATCTGCGAAAAGAGCGACACCCGGCTCTCCGGTATGGAGTTCTTAATCAACTACTATATCAAGAGCCTGGGTTGGACGGAAGAGCAAGCATACGAGTATGCGATAGGGCTTTTCCATAACGGCACGATCAGCCAAATCAAGTTATTCGGAAAGGACGGAGAAGAACTATGAAAGACGGAATAAGCAGAGTGATGCTGGAGCAACTTCGAGAATGCTATCCGGCAGGGACAAGAGTGGAACTCGTAAAGATGGACGATGTCCAGGCTCCGCCCGTTGGCACAAAAGGTACGGTAGTTGGTGTGGACGATATAGGCACGATCCACGTGAAGTGGGATACGGGTTCTTCGCTCGGCATAGTAGCCGGGGAGGACCTATGCAGAAAGGTGTACTGATACCAACTACCGTCCAAAAAAGGAGATGTCGAACTATGTCGAAATGTGAAGTATGCGGAAAAGAAATGTTGACTTCCGTAGGCTGCGGAGCCCACACCGTCCATATCAACGGGAAGGTGTATCAGCGGATCAAATATGGAGAAGAGAGTATGGATTGGGGTGCAGGAGAGGGGCATAGATGCCATGACTGCGGAGCCCTGCCGTACCACTATCACCATTGGGGATGCGATGTCGAAAGGTGTCCCGCTTGCGGTGGTCAGCTGCTCTCTTGCTCTTGCGAAGATGTCTTTATCCGAGGCAAAAAGCAGGGCTGAAAAGCCGTTCATAAAAAGTCGAAAAAGTCAAGAATATCCGCAAAAATAAATATAAAAATATCTCGATTTATCTTCCGAATATGACTGGATATATGTGTGTTTTAGAGTTAATATACACACAACAAAACGAAGAGGGCAACAGCCCGGACGGAGGATAAAAATGAACAACAAAGTTGAAACCCAAATCGCCGAGATGAAAAAGCAAACGATAGGCGTAGAAATCGAGATGAACAACATCACCAGGGAGAACGCAGCGAAGAAGGTTGCAGAGTTTTTCGGAACGACCGCCTGGAATGCAGCAAGCCAATACGGATACTACGCTTGGGCTTGCAAAGACCAACAGGGCAGGGTTTGGAAATTCCAAAGGGACGTGAGCATCGCAGGACCCGATGCGGAGAAATGCGAAATGGTAACACCCATCCTCAAGTACGAGGATATGGAGACCTTGCAAGAGATCGTTAGGCTTTTGAGAAAAGCCGGAGCGAAGAGCGATGCGACCAGGGGCTGTGGGGTTCACATCCACATCGGAGCGAACGGACACAACCCGCAAACGCTCCGCACCTTGGCGAACATCATGGCAAGCCACGAAAACCTCATCACCGAGGCATTGGCGATTTCAAGTCACCGCATCGAGGATTACTGCAGAGTGGTCGATAGACGGTTCTTGGACCAGGTCAACAGAAGAAAGCCCAAGACGATGGCAAAGCTCGCAGACATTTGGTACGACAGCCAAAACGCAAGGTACGGGAGAAACGAGCATTACAACAATTCGAGATACCATATGCTCAACTACCACGCAACCTTCACGAAGGGAACGATAGAGTTCAGACTCTTCCAATTCGATGCCCCGGCGGATGGCAAGCAGAACGGACTCCACGCAGGGCAACTTAAGAGCTACATCCAACTTTGCCTGGCACTTTCCGAACTCGCCAAAGAGATGCGGAACGCAAGCAGCAAACCGCAACAGCACGAAAACCCCAAATACGCAATGAGGACTTGGCTCCTTCGCCTCGGGTTCATTGGTGACGAGTTCAAGACGGCAAGGGATGTCCTTACGAAGAGACTTTCGGGTGATGGCGCATTCAGAAACGGCAGAACGGCATAAAGGAGATAATGACAAATGAGTAGATTTTACTTGGCTTACGGCAGCAACCTAAACAAGGCGCAAATGAGTATGCGGTGTCCCGATGCAAAGGTAGTCGGGACCGCCTACATCGAAGGATACCGACTTCTGTTCAAAGGCAGTAGGACAGGGTCTTACTTCACCATCGAAAAGAAGAAAGGCTACCGAGTTCCGGTAGGGGTATGGAAAGTGACTGAGAAGGATGAACTGCATCTGGACTGGTACGAAGGATACCCGACCTTCTATTACAAGAAGTCTTTCAAGGTGAAGTTGGAAGAGATAGGGAAGGAAGTAGATGCGTTTGCCTACATCATGGACGAAAAGCGACCGCTCGGAATGCCGTCACCAGCTTATGTGAGGGGTTGCAAGCAAGGATACGATGACTTCGGCTTTGACAAAGCCTATGTCGAAACGGCGATAAATGATACTATAGGAGGAATGAAAAATGAGTTCTAATGACAACATGAGAGTAGCGAGGGTATGCCCCAGGTGCGGGAGGACCTATACCGAATACCCGGCTCTGTCCAGGGTGGACAATGAGACGGCGATTTGCCCCGATTGCGGGACGAAAGAGGCACTTGACAGCCTTGGAATAAGCCTCGAAGAGCAGTCCGAAATCATCGGAAAAATCCACGAATTCAAGGCTGAAAAAAGATAAAAAAATTATCAAAAATCTTGCGAAAATGACTGGATATATATCTCTTTTAGAGTTAATATACACATACAAAAAGCGAAGGAGATACGAACATGACAGAAGCAAACGCAATGAACAAAGCAAAGGCCCTGGTTAGAGACCACAACGCATACCGCAAGATGAGATACGCAGACGCTTGCGCCGACTACCGCCTTGCCCTCGACCACCTCATCCATTTCGCCGGAAGAAAAGGCTGGAAGATTACCTACACGGTTTCGAGAGCCGGATACATCACCCTGGGTTAAGAGGAGGACGAAACGATGTGGACAGAAGGAAGAATTGAGGTAAGAGGCATCACGTTCCATTACTGGGTCAAGGTTTATGACGAAGGTTCGGTTTACGGGATCAACGAAGGTCGGATCTCCAAACTCACCATTCGGAACGAGAAGACCGGAGCGGATGTTGCCAACTATGATAGGGGTTGGGACATCAAACCGAAAACCCAATCCGCTCAAAAGGTAGTCGATACTCTTCTTGAAAGGTATGCGGGCTAAACAAAGAACCTAACGAAGTTACCACACTTCAAATTTAATACGAGAGCGGTCCTAAACGGGGCTGCTTTTTCGTTACCAAAACGGAGGAGCTATTTTGCGAAAACTGAAAAAGTATGTACCTACAAAGTTCAAAGCAAATGACTCCGTCTATGATAAAAACGCAGCCGATTTCGCCGTCAATTTTATCGAATGTCTCTGTCACACGAAAGGCACGTGGGCGGGAAAGCCCTTCGAGCTTATCGACTGGCAAGAGCAGATCATTCGGGACTTGTTCGGAACCCTAAAGCCAAACGGCTATCGGCAGTTCAACACGGCATATATTGAGATCCCGAAAAAGCAGGGCAAGAGCGAACTTGCGGCGGCAGTCGCACTACTCCTTACTTGCGGAGATGGAGAAGAGAGAGCGGAAGTTTACGGATGTGCCGCAGACCGCCAGCAAGCAAGTATCGTTTTCGAGGTAGCAGCCGATATGGTTCGGATGTGTCCGGCACTCAACAAGCGAGTCAAGATCCTGGCGGCAACCAAGAGGATCATTTATTTGCCCACAAACAGTTTCTATCAGGTGTTATCTGCCGAGGCATACAGCAAGCACGGTTTCAACATTCACGGGGTGGTGTTTGACGAACTCCACACCCAGCCTAACCGAAAACTGTTTGATGTTATGACGAAGGGGTCGGGCGATGCAAGAATGCAACCGCTATACTTTCTGATCACCACGGCGGGAACGGATACACATAGTATCTGCTATGAGACCCACCAGAAGGCGAAAGACATCCTGGAAGGTCGCAAAATCGATCCAACTTTCTATCCCGTTATCTATGGGGCAGAACCGGACGAGGATTGGACAGACCCCAAGGTGTGGAAGAAGGCGAATCCGTCACTGGGTATCACCGTAGGCATCGACAAGGTGCAAGCAGCGTGCCTTTCTGCAAAGCAGAACCCTGCCGAAGAGAATGCTTTTCGACAACTCCGACTCAACCAATGGGTCAAGCAAGTGGTGCGCTGGATGCCGATGGACAAGTGGGACAGTTGCGAAGTCCGCTTTGACGAAGAAGAACTTGAAGGGCGGGTTTGCTATGGTGGGTTGGACTTATCATCCACATCGGATATCACGGCTTTCGTGTTGGTGTTCCCGCCCACGGCTGATGATGAAAAATACTATGTCCTACCATACTTCTGGATGCCTGAAGAAAACATTCCGATAAGGGTTAACAAAGACCACGTACCATACGATCTGTGGGAGCGACAAGGCTTGCTGAACAGTACCGAAGGCAACGTGGTTCATTACGCATACATCGAGAAGTTCATCGAGAACCTCGGGGAGCGGTTCAACATCCGCGAGATCGCATTCGACCGATGGGGTGCGGTGCAGATGGTACAGAACCTCGAAGGTATGGGCTTTACGGTCGTTCCGTTCGGGCAGGGGTTCAAAGATATGTCCCCGCCAACGAAAGAACTGATGAAGCTCGTCCTGGGCGGTAATCTTGCCCACAACGGGCATCCGGTTCTCAGATGGATGTTCGATAACGTCTGCGTTAGGACGGACCCGGCGGGGAACATAAAGATGGACAAAGAGAAGTCCACGGAGAAGATAGACGGAGCAGTTGCAACCGTGATGGCGCTTGACCGAGCGATCAGATGCGGTAACGATACCTCGGAGTCGGTATATGACAGCCGGGGGATTTTATTTATATGAGGAGGGAATGATGGGTATTATTTCACGAATATTCAGAGCCAGGGATAAGCCTGAAAACAAGACAGCGGGCAGTAGCTACGCTTTCTTTATGGGTGGCTCGACAAGTGGCAAATCGGTAACCGAGCGTTCGGCGATGCAGATGACCGCCGTGTACGCTTGCGTGAGAATACTGTCGGAGGCGATAGCGGAACTTCCGCTCCATCTGTATCGCTATAACGATACGGGCGGGAAAGAGAAAGCCATCGACCACACGCTGTATCATCTTTTGCACGATGAGCCGAACCCGGAGATGTCGAGTTTCGTTTTCAGGGAAACCCTGATGACGCACCTTTTGCTGTGGGGAAATGCCTATGCGCAAATCATCCGCAACGGCAAGGGCGAAGTCATCGCTTTGTATCCGCTGATGCCCAACAAGATGACGGTCGACCGAGATGAGAAGGGACAGTTGTTCTATACCTACACGAGGTCGAACGAAGAAGCTCCCACGATGGAAGGCTCGACCGTGAAGTTGAAACCTTCGGATGTGTTGCATATCCCCGGACTCGGTTTTGACGGACTGGTCGGATACTCGCCAATCGCGATGGCGAAAAACGCTATCGGTATGGCGATTGCTTGTGAGGAGTACGGCGCGAAGTTCTTTGCCAACGGTGCTGCACCGAGCGGTGTTCTGGAACATCCGGGAGTAATCAAAGATCCTGCGAAAGTTCGGGATAGTTGGAACTCCACCTTCGGAGGTTCGGGTAATGCCGGAAAGGTAGCAGTTCTCGAAGAGGGGATGAAGTATACTCCCATCTCCATCTCGCCGGAGCAAGCACAGTTCCTGGAAACGAGAAAATTCCAAATCAATGAGATCGCTCGTATTTTCCGTGTCCCACCGCATATGGTCGGAGACTTGGAGAAGTCGAGCTTTTCCAATATCGAGCAACAGTCCCTGGAGTTCGTTAAGTATACGCTTGACCCCTGGGTCATCAGGTGGGAGCAATCGCTCTCGCGGTCGCTGCTTTCCAATGCTGACAAGAAGATATATTTCTTCAAGTTCAATGTGGAAGGTCTGCTCCGCGGGGACTATGCAAGCCGAATGACCGGGTACGCAACTGCCCGGCAGAACGGGTGGATGAGCGCAAACGACATAAGGGAACTTGAAAACCTCGACCGCATCCCTGCCGAACAAGGCGGGGATTTGTATTTAATCAACGGCAATATGCTTCCGCTCGGAAATGCGGGCGCTTTTGCAAATTTATCAAAGAAGGAGGATTCCGATGAAGAAACCAAATCAGAAGTTCTGGAAGTGGAAGAATCAGACGGAAAGCGCAGAACCGCAAAGCGAAAGGGTGCTTGAGATCTATGGCACAATCGCGGAAGAGAGCTGGTTCGATGACGATGTCACTCCGAAGATGTTCCGTGACGAATTGTTCGCCGGGGACGGGGACATTGTCGTGTGGATCAACTCGCCGGGCGGTGACTGCGTGGCGGCAAGTCAGATTTATTCCATGCTGATGGACTACAAGGGAAACGTCACCGTGAAAGTCGATGGCATCGCAGCAAGTGCGGCATCGGTCATTGCTATGGCGGGAACGAAAGTCCTGATGGCACCCACGGCGCTTATGATGATTCACAATCCCGCAACCATGGCTTACGGCGATCACGAAGAGATGCAGAAAGCCATCGAGATGCTTGCGGAAGTAAAAGAAAGCATCATCAACGCTTATGAAATCAAGACCAAACAGAGCCGCGCAAAAATCTCGCATCTGATGGATGCGGAAACCTGGATGAACGCAAACAAAGCTATCGAACTCGGCTTTGCGGATGACATTCTCACCGATGAGAAACTTCCGGTAGATGTTCCTGCATATGCGTTTTCCGGCAAGGCGGTTGAAAACAGTCTCTTTATGAAACTGACCGCCAAGGCTAAACTTTTGAACCCCGTTCCTGAGGAAAAGCCGAAGGAACAAGAACCCACCGGACGTTCGGTAGACGAACTGATGGACAGACTCAACCTAATCAAATATTAAAATGGAGGATAAAAACATGACTATTTTGGAACTGCGTGAAAAACGCGCGAAAGCCTGGGAAGCCGCGAGAGCGTTTCTCGATTCCCACAGAAACAAGGATGGTGTTCTCTCGGTAGAGGACGATGCCACCTATACGAAGATGGAAGAGGACATCTCCGTTCTCGGCAAGGAGATCGCTCGTATGGAAAGAGCCGAGGCTCTCGACAACGAGATGAACAGCCCCATCAACAAGCCCATTACGGCGAAACCCGAAAAGGCGAAAGTCGATACCAAGACGGGCAGAGCAAGCGATGCCTACAAGAAGGCATTCTGGGATGTTACCAGAAAGAAAGAGGTGACTCCCGAAATGAAGAACACTCTCAACGAAGGCTCGGATACCGAGGGCGGTTATCTCGTTCCCGATGAGTTTGAAAACAAACTCGTCACCGGTCTCAAAGAGAATACGGTCATCCGTGCGCACGCTCACGTCATCACCACTTCGGGCGGTCTTCACAAGATCCCCGTGGTCGCATCTCACGGTTCGGCATCGTGGATCGATGAAGAGGGCGCATACACCGAGAGCGATGAGACCTTCGGACAGGTCCAGCTCGATGCTCACAAGGTCGGCACTATCATCAAGGTTTCCGAGGAACTCCTGAACGACTCGGCTTTCGATCTCGAAAACTACATCGCGGAAGAGTTCACCCGCAGAATCGGGGATAAGGAAGAGGAGGCTTTCCTGACCGGCAACGGCACGGGCAAACCTACCGGTATTCTCAATGCGACCGGCGGTGGTCAGGTCGGTGTCACGACCGCAAGTGCGACCGCTATTACCGCCGATGAGTTGATCGACCTCTACTACAGCCTCAAGGCTCCGTATCGCAAGAAAGCCATCTGGGTTTTGAACGATACCACCATCAAGGCGATCCGAAAGCTCAAGGATTCCAACGGCAACTATCTGCTTCAGCCCGCTCTCAAAGATGGCGAGGTCAGTACCATTCTCGGCAGACCTTATTTCACCTCGGCATATGCGCCTGAAATCGCTGCCGGTGCGAAGACCATCCTCTTTGGGGATCTTTCTTACTACTGGATCGGTGACCGCCAGGGTATTTCCTTCAAGCGTCTCAACGAACGCTATGCGGACAATGGGCAAATCGGTTTCCTTGCGTTCAAGCGCCTCGATGGCAAGACTGTTCTTCCCGAAGCAATCAAGGTTCTCCAGCAGCACGCTTAAGGGGGTAACGGTATGAGTTATAACACGAAAAACTATACCGAGCAGGGTGGCGAAAAGACCGTGATCGGTGGTGAACTCGAGGTCAAGGAGGGGGCGAAGGTTACGGGTATCCCGTCTTCCGCTCCCAATCAGCCCGCCTCTGAAGCCACCACGGTTGCTACTCTTCGGGACGACTTCAACGCTCTCCTTGTAAAACTCAAGGAAGCCGGGGTCGTTGCTCCCGATGCGTGGGTTTTCTCCACCCGTCTTGCGCCTAATTTGAGCGGTGTGGGTGGCAGGAACAATGCGAAAGCAACTGCTACCATTGACGGAACCGTCATTACGATTACCGTCAACGTTGCCGATCTTGAGGAGTATGACAGCGGAGCATCCGGTCAGGGTGTTCACAAGTGGATCGGTCTCGGCATCGGCACGGGTCTCTCTTCCTTGACGAAGATGAGATATAACGGCGGTGCGGCAACGGCTGCCGATATCAGCGAGGCAGTCGGGGTTGGTCTCGATCAGCCCGGTGAGTTTGTCCTTTGGGTCAAAGCGGACGAAGTCGTGACTACTCCCAAGACCGCTACGCTTGATGCGGACGGCTACAAACAAGCAGTCATTACCATCGTTATCAAGCAGCCGGACGAAGAGTAAAGAGAGGAGGTGGCAGTGATGGAAACGCTACTGGAAAAGGTAAAAAAGAACTTGATCCTGGAACACAACGAGGATGACGATCTTTTGTCGATGTACATTACTGCCGCCAAATCCTATGCGGAGAGTTATCAACACCTCGAAGAAGGCTACTACACGGAACACCCGATCCCGCCAATTACCGAGCAAGCGGTGATTATGCTTGCATCCCACTTTTACGAGTCCAGGGACGGCGGGACCGGGGGATTCTTCACAAACAGCACGGCGGCGGGGGAACAAATCTGGAATACAGTAAACTTGCTCCTTCGTTTGGATAGGCGGTGGAAGGTATGAGCATCGGCAGAATGGACTCGTTTATAGATATCATACAACCCACGATCGTAAGGGATGAAGAGGGCTTTACCGCCCAAACAGAGGTGGTTCTGGCATCGGTTCGGGCATACCGGGAAGGTCGGCATGGTAGCAAAATCTGGGCAAACAGGGCGGCCTTTTCGGAGGCTACCGACCTATTTCGTTTTCGTGTCATTCCCGGTGTCCAGATCTGTACGGATCAGATCATCCGCTGTGATACACACAGATTCGTTATCACTTCGGTCGAGGATGTCCACGGCAGAGGGATGTATATCGATGTTTTATGCAAGGAGGTGAGACCGAGTGGCGAAATGCACGGTTCAGATGCCGGATGATTTCTTAATGAAACTATCTCGGCTTGGTAATAAAACGGACGAGATCGTTCCGAAAGTCCTGAAAGCGGGGGCTGAAATTGTCGAAAACGAAGTCAAACAGGAATTGACCGCAGTCATCGGACACGGAACGAAAGAAGAGAGTCGTAGCACCGGGGAACTTGTGAAAGCGCTCGGTGTCTCGAAACCCCGCCAGGACTTCAACGGCGATTTCAACGTCAAGGTCGGCTTTGACGAGAATCGTCCCGATGGGAAGAGCAATGCGATGCTTGCTAATATCATCGAATACGGAAAGCACGGACAACCGCCGAAACCTTTTTTGAAGAAAGCAAAATCGAAGAGCAAGAATGCTTGCGTTAAGGCGATGATCGATATGCTAAACAGCGAGGTGGATAAGATATGAGTCTGTTGTCGGAACTGGTGACCATCTTGGATGGGCTTTCGATCCCGGTGGAAACCGGAGTGTTTTCAAAGCAACCGCCCAATCGATATGCGGTTCTCACTCCTATCCTGGACTCTTTCGAGTTGTTTGCGGATAATAAGCCGGAGCAGGATGTGGAAGAGGTGCGGATTTCCCTATATGACAAGGGGAATTATCAATCCGCAAAGAGACGAATCGAGGCGGCGCTACTGTCTGCGGATATCACGATAACCGACCGAAGATATGTATCTCGTGAAGACAATACCGGTTATCACCATTATGCCATTGATGTGGCGAAGAATTATCAATTTCAGGAGGTAAATTAACATGGCAACTATCGGGTTGGATAAACTTTTTTATTCCAAAATCACGGAAGATGCTAACGGAAACGAAACCTATACCACTCCCATTCAGCTTGCAAAAGCCATCAATGCGGATATTAACGTTGAGCTTTTGGAGGCTACGCTTTATGCGGATGATGGCGCGGATACGGTTATCAAAGAATTTAAGTCCGGCACTTTGTCGCTCGGCATCAACGATATCGGTATTCAGACCGCACAGGATCTGACCGGGGCGCGACTCGATGCGAATGGCGTCTTGATTTCCGCAGGGGAGGACGCGCCCAAACCCGTGGCGATCGGGTTCAGGGCGAAGTCTGCATCGGGAAGATACCGCTACTTCTGGCTGTATCGTGTTCTGTTCGGCATCCCTTCGACTTCTCTCAAGACTAAGGGGGATAGCATCGAGTTCTCGACTCCCACCATTGAAGGGGTGATCAGTCGAAGAAATAAACTGGATGCTCAAAACAAGCACCCGTGGAAAGCAGAAGTCACCGAAGGTGCGACCGGTGTGTCGGCAGAGACCACCGAGGACTGGTTCGAGTCGGTATACGAACCGAGCTATGCGACCAACGGCGGAGGTAACGAATAATGAACGAAGAGAGAACGGCAAAGATTGTTCTTGGTGGGAAAGAGTACGAACTCTTGCTCACGACCAAGGCAACGAAGGAAATCGCAAAGAAATACGGGGGACTTGGCAATCTGGGAGAGAAACTCTCCAAAGCGGAGAATTTTGAACTTGCGCTCGATGAACTGATGTGGCTCATCGTGCTGCTTGCCAATCAGCCCATTCTTATTCACAACTTGCAGAACCCGACTGACAAGTGGGAACTGCTCGACCAGGAGGCTGTGGAACTTTTGACCACTCCGTTTGAGATCGCTGCCTTTAAGGAGGCGATTATGGATGCCTTGCTGAAAGGTACGAAGAGAGAGGTCAAGAGCGAAGAGTCAAAAAACGCATAGATCGGACGGAGGGCATATCCGATGAGGAACTCTTCGCCCGACTGATTTTCTACGGAGTCACATTGCTCGTCAGAACCGAAAAAGAAGTGTGGCTGATGCCTCTCGGACACTTGCTGGACCAGTGGGAGGTTTATAAACAATTCAACGGCATCAGCAAGCCGAGGAGGGAGCATTTCATTGACGAAGCGATCCCGTTTGGCATTTGATTTTGCAAAGGACATCTTGCCGAGAGGTGTCCTTTTTTAACGCTATAAGGAGGTGAGACAACTTGGCAGATAACTTTGGTGTAAGGATCGGGGTCGAAGGCGAAAAAGAGTTCAAAAAAGCCCTCTCCGATATCAACTCCCAAATGAAAGTCCTGGGTTCGGAGATGAAACTCGTAGAGTCATCTTTCGATTCGCAAGACAAGTCGGTCGAGGCTTTGACAGCGCGGAATAACGTACTGAACAAGAACATCGATGCCCAAAAATCAAAGATCGAAACCCTTCGTTCCGCTTTACAAAATGCCTCGTCCTCCTTCGGTGAAAACGACAGAAGAACGCAAGCATGGGCAACCCAACTGAACAATGCCCAAGCGGAACTCAACAAGATGGAACGAGAGCTACACGAAAACAATCAGGCTCTCGAAGACAGTAAAAAAGGATTCAATAATGCCGGGAAAGCCGCCGATGATATGGGGGAGGAAGTCAAGGATGCCGGAAAGGATGCGGACAACGCGTCCGGGCATTTCGAGGCTTTGGGCGGTGTATGTAAAGCAGCCGCCGCGACCATCGCCGTGGCTTTTGCCGCTGTTTCCGCAGCCGCCATCAGCGCGGGAAAGGCACTCATCGATATGTCGCGGGAAGGCGCACAGTATGCCGATACCGTTTTGACCGAGAGTGTCGTAACCGGCATTGCAACAGATAAACTACAAGAATATATGTATGCCGCCGAACTGGTTGACGTCTCTACCGAAACGCTGACCAAGTCGATGGCAAAACAGATCAAATCGATGAAGTCGGCGAAAGACGGCTCGAAATCGATGGTTGAAGCCTATGACAAGTTAGGGGTTAGCGTTACCGATGCCAATGGGGAACTTCGCAACAGCGATGACGTCTATTGGGAACTCATCGATGCCCTCGGCAATGTGGAAAACGAAACCGAACGAGATGCCTTGGCAATGACTATCCTTGGGAAGTCGGCGCAGGAGTTAAACCCGCTGATAACCGCCGGGGCAGAACGCATGAACGAACTCGGCGAAGAGGCGAGAAAAGCGGGGTATGTCGTTTCCGGCGAGATGCTTTCCGCTTACGGACAACTCGATGACCAAGTCCAGAAGTTGACGCTTGGTACGAAGGCGGCGAAAAACGCACTCGGCACAATTCTTCTTCCGGTTCTCACGCAACTGGCAGGAGAGGGGGTTGATCTTCTCGGTGAGTTTACCAACGGCATCCTCGGTGCGAATGGAGACCTTTCAAAGATGGGAGAAGTCATATCCGGCATTCTCCCAAAGGCGCTCGACAGTATCATGCAGTACGTCCCGGTCATCCTGGACTTAATCAAGACCATTTTGATGTCCGTGGGAAAAGCTATAGTCGACAACCTTCCTATGATCGTTTCTTCAGCAGTCGAGATAGGCAGGGCAGTATTGGATGGCCTTATTACAGCCTTGCCCCAGATAGCTGATGGTGCCTTGATGCTGGTCATGGAACTGGTGAATGTGATTCTGGATAACCTCTCGATGCTCGTCGATACGGCGATTCAGGTCGTGGTCACTTTGGCAGAGGGCATCAGCAAGGCACTCCCCAAATTGATCCCCGCGATTGTGTCGGTGGTGGTCCAGGTCTGCAAGGTCCTCATCGATAATCTCCCGAAGATTCTAAAGGCGGCATTGGAGCTTGTCAAGGGACTCGCCCAGGGCATTCTCGATGCCATCCCGGTTTTGATTTCAGCCTTGCCGACCCTCATCAAGAGTGTGATAGATTTTCTCCTTGATGCCATCCCGATGATCGTGGAGACAGGAATACAGCTGCTCACTTCATTGGTGAGCGCACTCCCGGTCATCATCTCTTCAATTGTGAGCGCTTTACCCCAGATAATCGATAATATCATATCCGGGATTTTGGGGGCGATTCCTCTATTGATAGATGCGGGAATTCAGCTCCTGACCTCATTGATACAGAATTTGCCGGTCATCATCACTACGATTTTGACCGCAATTCCTCAGATCATATCGAGCGTTTTGGATGCGATTATAGGCAATATCCCTTTGATCGTCCAGGCGGGAATCCAACTTCTGACTTCTTTAATAACTAATCTCCCGACCATCATAGTCGAGATTTGCAAGGCGATGCCCCAGATCATCTCCGGCATCGTTTCTTCGCTCGGTCAGGGTGTGGGACAAGTCGCGGAAGTTGGCAAGAACCTCGTCAAAGGGTTGTGGAACGGCATCCAGTCGCTTGCCTCTTGGATATGGGATAAGGTATCTGGTTGGGCGAGTGACCTATGGAGCGGTATTAAAAATTTCTTCGGAATCCACTCGCCGTCAAAGAAGTTTGCCGAAATCGGTCGATTTATGTCGATGGGCTTGGGTATCGGCTTCGTAGATGAGATGGAAAAAGTGGACAAAGATATCCAAGACTCTCTGCCGACAGATTTCGACATCGATGCACGGGCGAATATACACGGCATAGCGAATGACAGTCTTTTGTCATCGCCGGTACACTCGATGGCTACGGCACTCGGAGCAAGCGGAACACCGATAACGATCTCGGTGCCTTTGTATCTTGACGGGAAAGAAATCAGCAAGGCAACGAGCGAAATTCAATACGAAAAGAATGCCTCGCTTATGCGGGCCTTGGGGGTGACTTGATGGACTTGATTATACGAACCAGGGACAATACGAGAGTCGCTCAAGTCCCGGCGGTGCTTTCTTGCAAATTTCAGGAGAAGTTGTCAACGGCAAAAACGCTCACGTTTGAAACACTTTTGACCGATGACCTTCTCCGATTACACGACAATCAGAACTATGTTGTAGAGTACGGTTCCGAGCATTATGATGTGACTTCATTCAAGAAGAGCATCTCATCGGGGAAACTGGTCTTTTCCTGCTCGTGCGAACACGTTTCTTATCGGTTGGCATCCATTATTCAGGAGAGCAGAACGATACAAGGCACACCGCAAGAGATCGTTTCGGCTATATTGCTTGGGAGCGGTTTCTCATGCGGGACCGTTGAGCCGACAGAACCGCTTACGTTTGCCACAAACGGCAGAACTTCCTCGCGGGCAATGATACTCGACTTCTGTCAAAAGAACGGCTACGAAGCCGAATTTCGGGGCTACTTCGTGTTCATTTACAACCACCGCGGGGCAACTATTCCGAAGGAACTCGTGGATAGGAACGTTGTGGCGATTAGCAAGACCGTAGACAAAGCGAAAGGGACAAGGAGTTATTCCTGCACTTTGCGTTCACCTACGGATATCGACATCGGCGATGAAGTCCACTTTGCTTTTCGCAGCCTTGGCATCAACGAGTATGTTCGAGTGATCGGGAAGACCTATGACCCTTTCTCCTCGAAAGAGGTAAGCGTGGAAGTGGATACCGAAACACCGGGACTGGAAACCCAATTCGTCCGAATGGAGACAACGGCGGTAAAAAAGGATACCGCCTATTACGGGGTCAAAATCGCAGACGAAGATGGTCTTACCATAACCCGTGCGGACGGCAAAGGCGAGATCATTATCAATGCGGATCGGTTCGTCATGCGGGCTTTGGATGCCGCAGGGCAGATGCAAGACAAGTTGTATTTCAACCCGCAGACCGGGGAGTACACCTTTGTCGGAAACATCGATGTCGATGGCGGTGAGATCAATATCGCCGACCGATTTCGAGTGGACGTCAACGGAAATGTGTATATGCAAGGAAACTCTGTGATCTATGGCGGTAGGTACTTTGCGGGAAGACCCGGACAGGAAACCGGCTATTCCGAGATGACGGACACCGGTTTTGACGTCTATAACGGAGACCGCGAAGTCAAGCTCCGCCTGGCTTATACGACCGAGGACGAGGACTATCCGTATTTACAGCTCGGCTCCGGCAGCGGGGCAAGCACCGACTTCGGATTAGTGAAGAAGTTTTCGGACGGACTGTGGATTGGAAATGCAGAACCGGAAGATGAAACGGGTGCGTTTGAAGCAAAAACGGGTTACAACGGTATCTTTTTTCGGTTCTCGGACAACACGGCATTCGTGGTTCGTGACAGGACGATGAAAAACATCTATACGGGGTCTTCTATCGCTCGGTTCGGTTGATAGGAGGGACTATATGATTACACCTTGGAGTTGGACTACTTCTAACGGCCAAGCAACCGATTACCAAACGCAAAGAGCCTACACCGCAATCACGTCAAACGGACTGACTACATCCTTTCCTATGGCGGTTTGGAACGATCTCGTTGACAAGATAAAAGAGGTAACGGAGGCACTTCGACACGGCTGGCAAGCGAGATATTCAAACTACTCGGCTACCAAGATGAGTGCGAACTATAGGGAACTGACCGCAGAGCGAATGAACTCGGCAGTTTTGAATGTTTGTTACCTTTGGTGGTCTTGGGCGCTTGACTCGGAGGCGAAAGGTTATCTCGGGCGGACGGAATTCCGTGGAATGGCGCAGTACGGCGATCACGGTGCAGACTTCGTGTACGGGTGCTACTTTTTGGAGCTTACCGAACGGCTGAACTTGATGATCGATATCATCAATGACACCGGAAGTCTGCATCGGATGCAAGCGAATGGTGAGCAGATCGGCGAGTTTCTTGCGGAGGCTGAATTCATTGAAACCCTGGAACTGGTAGCGGAAGGCGCATCCGAGATTATCAACAACTCCGACTTGGGTACGGATTACGCAGTTACAGCAGAGACCTTGGATAGACTTGCGTCCTCCATTCGAGCAGAGATGGAAACGTCCGGCTTGGACAGCGGTCTTTCGGGGTTTGCGTTCCAGGCATTACGGGTTGTCGAGGCTTTTCGTTTATTACTGCCCGATCCGTTAGAGGTCAATGAAAACACCCCGCTTGGTGGAGATGCAAAGGCGAAAACATCAGAGGCCATATCCGCCGAGACAAACGAAATCGTTCACATCGAAGGGGAACAGTCGGCAATGGTTGACCGGGTGGACTCAATGGAAGCGAACGGGGAAGAGTATGGACGGCATAGTGCCGACCCTACGACTTTGGAACCGCAGTTGTTTTCACATACGGAAAGGCACGTACTTGAAGGGGATCAAGAAATAACTGGGAACCCCTCCGCATTTCTGGGCTGGACTACACTCGAATCATTCTTGACCTCGGAAAATGAGATAATCGTTATCAATGCGTGGATGGCATACATCGAGAAGAACCTTCAGATGTTGCTTTCGCTATTGGTGACGATGACGCGACATCATTCACATCATTTCACTGCAACCGAAAACACACAAGGCGAGACCGTCGCAGCGATGAGAAGTGGAGATGTACTTTCTTTCGAGGGGGATATGAGGCAATCTGGCGGGGAAAGCGCGGATCTGTCTTTGGATGAACCTTCTTCTATAGATGCGGAGGGAATACAAAGTGGAGAAGCAACTGGGCGGTTAAACCGACTCCACTCGAAGAAGTTTGAGGGGACGGCATCATTTATCCTTACCCTTATCGGTGCTATGGATATGGAGTATGCCAAGATCGCATACATGGAGGCATTGACGGAGTTTATCAAAACCGCCGATGCCGCCGTTCATGTCGCGAAGAGTGTCATAGCCGAAAAACATGAGTCGATGACCTTGGACATCATTGCCGGGGTTACCGGGGCAACATCGAGGGTAATGGATTTTGTTTGGGTGATGTTACTTGCCCTGGGAGCGACTCTCGTAACCGGGAATGCTGCCGAAACAGAAAATCGAAATGATATCGAACTTTCCGTTCATTCGGCTGCAGAGGCACCGCATATGGCGAATGCGATGACTGAACTCATCAGTCTTTTGATGGTGGATTCATCAGCGGAACTCGAAAGGCCATCTCAAGCATCAGCAGGAGCAGAAGATACTCTTGGAGAAAACGCAACACTCGAAAACACCGAACCTACCACGTTCGGCGGTGCGGATAATATTAGCCTTTTCGCACAATCGATACTCTCTTTGCACGATAACATTTTACCCGCCTTTGCGAACGTTTACCACGTCTTGGAGACGGAAGGGAAAGCCGGTGTGGTGGATGTCTCCCATGCGATGACTGCAAGCGTACTATCGGAACTCGGTATAGATGCAGAGATCGATCGGCAGATTTATTGTCCGGCAATTGCAAGCATTCTGGCTAACCTGGTTCCGTTTGCGATTTTGGACTACGACACTTCATGGGATTACCCGATTCAAACCGGGACGGACTTAATGATTCGGCAAGTCAAGCATACCGATCAGTTTGGCGGTTCTCTATATTTGGATGTCGGCGAAACGATAACCGAACTTGCAGCGACACTTTCGATGCTTGCGGATATTTCGATGATTTATCGGAAAGACGGGTCTTGTCGAATGATCACTTTCTCCGTTCAGGAAGAAGGCACGATGTCGGTAATGTCCGCTTCGGACTGGTTGTATCCGGTCAAGAAAGGAGTCGTGGAACTGTCGATAAGACAAGTCTTTGGCGCAAAACTTAACGATTACAAATTGGAGGTGGAATAATGCCCAATGTCATACTGAAAGATGAGAATGGGGAACCCATAACCTATAATAACGTGCGAACGGTGACTATTCCCACGGATACGGGCTTGCCGGTTTCGTTTTATTTCGGCATTCCTGATGCAACCCCGATGTGGACGGCTTTCACAAATTATTTGAACAGCTCGGCGGCAGCAAGCGGAGGGCGATTACAAGCAACGATCTATAAGGGGAAGAACTATCAATTGGTAGGGACTTCGACATTTGGCGATTTTGGCATTTGGCTCGTAACACCATATGACGCATATCAAGTTTTCACCGGGAGAGGGGCTTGGGTTTACTTTATTCCCATTCCCGGTGGTGTCTTGATTTCAAGCAACACGAATAGCTATGGCTCGGATTGCAACGGACTTCTTTTCTATAATGAAGCGGAGATGACCATTACGAGGCTTACTACACTCGGCTATAGTTATAGTAGCTCAACATCTTATTACTACAAGATGACCAATGGGATCTTGGTATGGTGTTCACAAGCCTGCCTATATATCGATTATTCGGATTATTCTGTAACAACGGTGTTCAGCCAGGGGAGTAACTCTTTTAAGATTGTGCCTGTTCCGGAAGGTGCTATCATTTTACCTACCGGCAGCACGGATCAACCGATTCGTATCTTTTATGAAAGCACGAAAACTATTATTTCGAGTACTTCCACGACAGCCTATGCGTCTACGTGCGTGAAGATACGAGATGACTATTATGTGGTGGCAAACACATCCTATGGGCGCTACATGCATTATGTCATTCCGTCCCAAGGAATCATTCAACAGATGGACGTGGTGAATGGTGCATTCGGAAGGGCATATGAGTACCCGGATTTCGTGCTGTTCTGTTCGCAGAATAATTCCTATAACTATGGGATGTACCTAATTGACCGGGAAACACTCGAAGTATCAAGACCGCTCACGACTGGATGTTCGTTTGATTATCGAACGAACACTTCACACGGAAGTGTCTTTTATTCGAGTAATAGCAGTTCGGCTTACTATGGATATATCTATTTTGATACAACCACGAGAACAGCCGTGCGAAAACAAATCACCGGCTACTACTGGAATTACATCTCCGAAACCGAAAAAGGCATCATGCTCGCTTCGACTAACTATTCAGGCATTCATTTTTTCGATTACGAAACCGAGGAAGATACGCTCTTATATAACAGCTACACCTATTGGAGCAAAGCCTATTACGATTCGGTTAATAACCGGCTGATTGCTTTTTCCGCAAACAATAGTTGTGGCATTTTAGTATATGACTTTGAAACCGGGGAAGCCGTCCGCTATGGCTCACAGTACTTTCAGTATTCATTACAATGCGGACATAAAATATTCATCGGTTCAACGAGCTATACCGGGTTGTGGGTCTATGATGACCGAACGGGGATTGCTGCGAAAGACGAGACTTTTGCAGTTACTTATTACGGTATTTTCAAAGCCGTTCCGGGTGGGTGCTTGATTTGCTCTTACTATAACGGCACTGGTGTCGTTTACTACTATGATGAAGTCGAAGATACCGCAACTCAGATTTCTACCGGTATGGCGAGTGGTGCCACCTATGATGATGGCGAAAACGAGATTATTTTTTACAGTAACAACGGCTCCTATTATGGTGGACTTCGGGTCTATGATAAAACGACTCATACGATGACGAATGTCTATAGCGGGGGCTACTCCTGGACAAGAATTCAGGAAGTGGACGTTGGTCATATTTTCGTTTCCAACAATATCGGCACTTATCTTTACAACCGGAACACCCATACGATGACCTCCCTAAATTCCAGTCTTCGAGAGTCATCGTACATCGAAAGGAGAGCGGTTGAAGGTGGGTATCTCTTCTGGTACAACTACGGAGGTACAAGTTATCCCCAGGGCATTTATTTCTATAACTCGGAAACAAAAAG
>Ga0116183_1002144_pt1 | contig 21526 bp, 22 predicted proteins | sample AD_UKC078_MetaG_FD_89753 | JGI IMG/M metagenome (GOLD analysis project Ga0116183, IMG submission 89753) | Active sludge microbial communities of municipal wastewater-treating anaerobic digesters from USA - AD_UKC078_MetaG | ecosystem: Engineered > Bioreactor > Anaerobic > Digestate | place: USA... | reverse complement strand
CTCTCCTCCCTGGTGGGCCTCGCCTCCTCGATCTTCAGCCTCATCCTGGACAAGGCCGAAGACCTCTCCCTTGCCCTTGAGAGTCGCCATTGGGAGCCCTCAAGAGCACGCAGGCAACTGCCCTACAGCGCAATTGATGCGCTCCTCCTGGCCGCTGTTGTTCTCGTCCTGACCACTGCGAGGATGGTATAGCGATGGATAAGAAAGAGGCACTGCGAGAGAGGATGCGCCAATTGACCCGCCTCAACAACGAGGTGGACTTCTCACAAGAGGACCAGGCAACCTGTAGACAGGTACTCGACAGCGCGCTCTATCGCCACTGCTCCACCCTCTTCGCCTTCTTCCCGATCGCCGGTGAAGTTGATATCACCCCCGTTCTCAACGATGCCATCCTAGCCCGCCGCCTTGCCCTGCCGAGGACCCACCGTGATGGGTCGCTGAGCTTCCATACCGTCACGGATTTGAATGGGTTGCAGCGTGGGCGCTACCAGATTGCAGAACCTGCCGAAGGGGGTGTGGTAGTACCGGGGAGGGGCGACCTCATGCTCATCCCGGCCCTCGCCTATGACCGGGGCCACCACCGCCTCGGGCGGGGCAAGGGGTACTATGACCGCTATCTCTCACAGCACAACAGTGTAACGACGGTGGGGGTCTGCCGCTCCTACCAGCTGGTTGAGGAGATCCCCACCGAGACGTGGGACCGCATGGTCGACCAGGTAATCTCTTGTGGAATCCTCTACTGATGGGAGTGGGGCGCAAAGTCCTGGCTCTCCATCATGGAGAGGAACTCCTGTACCGGCCGCTCCCCACACTGGTGCCTCAGGTCAACCAAGAGGGAGCGAACCTCCTCGCTCTGTAGAGCGCGAAGGATGGAGCCGAGGGAGGCCACGTACTCACCTTGCAGCGCCGATGATGAGGCGATGACGAAGAGCAGGTGGACCGGCAAGTGGTCAAAGCTCTCATAGGCTATACCAGGGCAGCTGATACCAAGGCCTATATGCACATGGTCGAGCACCTTGACTGTGCCGTGGGCTATGGCAATTCCGTGGCCGATCCCGGTCGATTGCAACCGCTCGCGAGCCATGACATGACGGATGAACGAGGACCGGTTGGCGACAGTGGAGAAGATCGAGCAGCGCTCGACCACCTCCACTATTGCCTCGTCTTTGTTGACGGAATCCAACAGGCATACCGCCAAGGACTCCTTGTCACAGATTTTCACCGGCCCACTATACTACTGCATCGGCGGTGATGCAAGGTCTCAGAGGGTGGCTAGATACTCATTCATCGCCTTGGCCGCCTTGCGTCCCTGGCCCATTGCCAGGATGACGGTAGCAGCACCGAGCACGATGTCCCCGCCGGCATACACCCCCTTGATGGAGGTCGCCAGCGTCTCCTCATCGACGATGAAGTTACCCCACTTGTTGACCTCAAGGCCATCGGTGGTGGCGTGGATCAGGGGGTTGGAGTCGTTGCCGATGGCGACGATGACGGTATCGAAGTCGTAGATCTTCTCACTGCCGGGAATCTCCACCGGACGGCGGCGGCCGGAGGCATCGGGCTCACCAAGCTCACAGGTGATGAGCTCAACACCGTTGACCTTGCCCTTCTCGTCGGCAACGATCGAAAGCGGTGAGTGGAGCAAGAGGAACTCGACCCCCTCCTCCTTGGCGTGACCGACCTCCTCCTTACGTGCCGGCATCTCCTCTTCGGTCCGGCGGTAGACGATCGTCACGTGCTCCGCTCCGAGCCGCTTGGCGGTACGGGCGGCGTCCATGGCCACGTTGCCGCCACCGAAGACAGCAACCTTATGGCTGTTGTAGATCGGGGTACGGGAGTGGTCACGGTCGTAGGCCTTCATGAGGTTGCTGCGAGTCAGGTACTCGTTGGCGGAGAAGACACCGACATAGTTCTCCCCCTTGATATTGAGGAAGCGGGGAAGACCGGCACCGCTGCCGATGAAGATGGCATCAAAACCATCCTTCTCCATCAAATCCTTGACGGTCCGCGTCTTGCCAACGAGGTAGTTGCGCCTGATGTCCACACCCATATTGGTGAGGGTCTTCAGCTCATGCTCGACGATGGTCTTGGGAAGACGGAACTCTGGGATACCGTAGACGAGTACGCCACCGGCTTTGTGCAGGGCCTCGAACATCACCACGCTGTGTCCGGCGCGCCTGAGGTCGGCTGCAGCCGAGATACCGGCAGGACCACTGCCGACAACGGCGACCCGTTTGCCCGTTGCAGGGCCCACCTCCGGGGTGGTCTCCTGATTGTTCTCGCGTGCCCAATCGGCGACAAAGCGCTCGATGCGCCCGATGGAGACCGCACAGTCGACATCCTTGAGTGACTTGCCCACCGTACACGGCAGCTGGCACTGGCTCTCCTGGGGACACACACGGCCACAGATCGACGGCAGGAGACTGCTCTCCTTGATGATCGCGGCGGCTTTCGCGAAGTTGCCCACCGCTGCCTCGGCGATGAAGGCGGGGATATCGATGGCGACCGGACAGCCGGAGATACACGGCTTGTTCTTGCACTGCAGGCAGCGCATCGCCTCTGCCCTGACCTGGGCTTCGGTGTAGCCGAGCGCCACCTCGTCCATATTGGTGATACGCACCTGGGGATCTTGGCTCGGCATCTCCTGTTGCGGGATCTGGAGCCGATCCTTCGCCTTCAGTTCCCGTCCCTCATATTCAGCCAGGACTGCCTTGGCCTGGGTATCCAACTCTTCGATTGTTGCGTGCATCTTACGCCTCCCCTTCCTTAATATGCAATCCGATGTGACAGCGATGGTGAGCCTCTTCTTCCACATCATGGTAGGTGGAGAGACGCAACAAGAGGTTGTCCCAATCAACAAGATGACCATCGAACTCCGGGCCATGGACGCAGGCAAACCGTGTCTTGCCATCGACGACAACACGGCACCCTCCACACATCCCCGTCCCGTCGATCATGATCGAGTTCAGGGAGACGATGGTGTGGATCTTGAATTCGGCGGTGGTGAGGGCGACGAACTTCATCATGATCGGAGGCCCGATGGCAACGACACAGTCAATGCCTCCCTCCTGGCAGAGCTCCTTCAACGGTTCGGTGACCAGCGCCTTGCGCCCATAGGAGCCATCATCGGTGACCACGATCACCTCATCGGCAACGGCACGCATATCTTTTTCAAGGATTAGGAGATCCTTGGTTCTTGCTCCGAGAATGACGGTCACTTCGTTACCGGCCTTCTTCATCCCTTCAACGATGGGATAGAGGGGGGCCACCCCGATACCTCCGCCGACACAGATGACCTTGCCGTACTTCTTGATATCGGTCGGGGTCCCCAAGGGACCAAGGAGGTTGGCGATGGTATCGCCTACATTGAGCATGGCAAGACGGTGGGTAGACTCTCCGACCGCCTGGAAGATCAGGGTAATGGATCCCCGCTCGCGGTTGGCATCGGCGATGGTCAGCGGAACACGCTCATCAAATTCGCCTCCCATCTGAAGGATGATGAATTGTCCGGGCTTACGGGCTTCGGCAATCTCCGGGGCCTCGATCTCCATACGAAAGACTTCGGCGGAGAGCTGCTCTTTGGAAAGGATGGTATTCATGTATACTCCTCGTCCCACTACATTTTGGTTATCCAAGACGGATGATCGATGGGGCGATGTCTTAGTATTCGATGATGCATCTTCTCTGTCAAGGCCATCTTGTACAACTCTCCCAACGCTGGCACACTAGGAGCGGGAGGATCGTGATGATCATACGCAAAAATGAGATGAAACGCACAATTCGTAGCGAAATGCGCGGCGGGACGGGACACGTCACTGTCACCAATTTGATGGATGAGGGGACGATGGCCCATACCCGCCTCTTCTCTACCCTGACGCTGGAAGCGGGGTGCTCCATAGGCGAACACGACCACGTCAACGAGACCGAATACTACTGGATCCTCTCAGGGTCAGGGATCGTCACCGAAGCCGATGGGGAGAAGGAAGTGGGTGCAGGGGACCTGGTAGTCACCGGAGGCGGTGCAAGCCACGCCATCCGCAACAGCGGCAACGAGACGCTGGTCCTCCTCGCCCTGATCATCCTCGACTGACAATAGAGTACCGGCCCGCTTGAAGCAGGCCGGTATCGGTGCATGGTGTCTTCGCTCTGCTATTTGATCTTTACTTCGATCGTCTTGGGCAGCACTTCCTTCTTCTTGGGAAGGACGAGGGTCAAGACACCGTCGCTGAACTCACCTTCGATCTTGGCCTCATCGATATCCTCGGGGAGGCTGAAGGAGCGTTCGAACTTTCTGAACAGGCGCTCACGAACCAGCGTCTTGCGATCATCGGCGTCCTTGAGGGTCTCCTTCTCGCTTGAGATGCGCAAGACGTGCTTGTCGACATTGACCGACACCTCATCCTGCTTGTACCCGGCCAGCTCCGCCTCGATGACGTACTCCTTCTCCTTCTCATAGATGTCCACGGGGGGAACCTTTGCTGCGGTGGAGCCCCAGTCGGCAAAGAGGTCATTGAAGAGGGATTCGAAGTTCGATGCGGGATTGTTTCGATTATAGGTTACGTAGTATTTCATTGGTGACACCTCCATGTGTACATTCTTAATGTGTTGCACCTATACATATGCAAAAGGCGTGCCAACTTTTTATCATTGCTTCCTATATTATCATAAATTATTATACTATAATAAATTATTTATTTTCTACCAGTATAACAGAGCCTCCACCACGCTCTACCACGAGGGCAAAAAAGCCCCCTTTGGCTCAGTGGAGGAGAAAGAGCCATCCAGACTGTATCAATTTGACACAACCGGGCCATAAGAGCCCTAAAACGGGTTAAAAGTGACTCATCTGGTGCCCATCAGTGCATAAAGAGGCGAATTGCGTTACAGATCATCACCATATTGTACTCGTTGCACGCCTCGATGACCTCACTGTCGCGTACCGATCCCCCGGCCTGGACGATGTAGCGCACGCCGCTCAGATGGGCACGGTCGATATTATCCCTGAACGGAAAGAAGGCATCGCTTGCCAGGCTCACCCCGTCGACCGCTGCAATGATCGAGCGGCGTTCATCATCCCCCAGCGGCTCGACCGGTGTGGTGAAGCTACCATCGGATCCAGCACGCTCACCCCTGAGATATTGATCGATGGCGTTGTCCTTGGCATTACGGCTGAGCCCCTCCTTGAAGGGGAGGGATAGGATCCGCTCACTCTGCCTCAGGTGCCAGAGGTCCGCCTTCTCTGCCCCCAGGCGGACACAGTGGATCCGCGACTGCTGGCCTGCCCCCACCCCGATGGCCTGCCCACGTGCAGCGTAGCAGACGGAGTTGGACTGGGTGTACTTGAGTGTGTTGAGGGCAACCAGGAGGTCGAGCTTCGCCTCATCGGGGAGCATGGTATGCTCGGTGACGACAGGGGCGAGGACCCGCTCGTCCAAAACGACGGTATTGCGGCTCTGCGTCAGCGTCATCCCAAAGAGGGTGCGCTGCTCAGTGGGGGGAGGGACGAAAAGCGGGTCGATCTGGATGACCAGGTAGGAGCCGCGGCGCTTCTGTTGCAACAGGGCCAGGGCCTCCGGCTCATAGGAGGGGGCGATGATACCATCGGAGACCTCCATGGAGACCAGGCGTGCCGTGCTCTCGTCACAGCAGTCGCTGAGGGCGATGAAGTCGCCGAAGGAGGAGAGTCGGTCGGCTCCGCGAGCGCGGACAAAGGCAGCGGCTTGTTCGCTGAGATCATACGTCTTCGGGACAAAGTACATCGCCCGCTCCGCCTCACTGAGGGCAAGGCCCACCGCACTGCCGGCAGGGCTTGCATGCTTGAAGGAGGCGGCGCTCGCCATCGAGGTGGCTGCCTTCAGCTCACTGACCAGCTGCCAGCCCAAGAGGGCGTCGAGGATGTTGATGTAGCCCGCCCTCCCATTGAGGATCGAGAGTGGGAGCGTACCTGATTCGATTGAGAGGGTTGCCCGCTCCTGGTTTGGGTTGACGCCGTACTTCAGTTCAATCTGGTCCATTGTGCTTCTCCGTCAGTGCCATTGGTGATGGCGATTCGCCCCGATCCATCAAGGAGCCACACCGCTGAGGCGAGGCGGTACCGCTCATCGAGGGAGGTGTGGATCCACGCAGGCAGTTCCTCTGCAGTGCACCCCACAGCGATGGCTCGGGGGTCTCCGCTGTAGGAGGGCAGCACCTCGCCATCACCGCGGTAGGTGTGGATCAGGTGGGCGTGGCCACCTGTCTGCCAGCCATACTCCCAATAGGCTCGTTCGCATTCCCCATCAACCCGTCGCAGGATCGAGAGGATGTAGCCGTGCCTGTCCGCCACTGCGGTGATACGGGGGGTGTAGTGTGGCTCATCCGGTTCATAGCATGATGGCGCGAGCGCCTCAGGGAGGCTCACCCCATTGCCCAGGCCCGCCTTGGCCAACTCCCCATGGTCGCCGTTGGCGATGATGAGGGTTGTACCAACGCGTTGCATTGCCGTATAGATGAGGAGGCGTGGGTCGATGACCAACGAAGGGTCCCTGACCGTCGTCTGTATCATCCCATCCTCAACGACCAGGAGGCGGTTCTGGCTCGAGACGCTGCGGGCGGTGAGGAGGTAAGCACCGAAGGGGATGTTGTCACCGGTGGTGCCACAGAGGATGCCCCGTCCCGGGTAGGAGGGCGTGTCGATCATGTCCCGATGCCCATCAAGGCCTGGACGATGAGCACGCCATGCTCCACACACGCCTCGCAGCTGCAGAGCGGCACCCCGCTCCCCTCTCCGAGAATCTCGGTACAGACCAGGCTCTTGCACTCCCGCTCGAAGCGCTCCACCGCCTGGCTGACCAGGGAGTAGGTGCCAGCCTTCGTCCCCGCCTCAGGCGATCCGCCGCTGGAGAGGAGGCTGATGACGGCCACGGCCCCACTGAGGGCGCCGCAGGTGGCCTGGTGGCCCCCCATGCCGCCGCCAAACCCCTCCATAAGACGGAAGAGGGTCGTCTCGTCCAACTCCAGATGATCAGCAAACGTGCAGGCGACCGCCTGGGCGCAGTTGTATCCCCGCTCCCTGAGTATCCGCGATCGCTCGATATATGGTGATGTCATTGACAGCTCCTTGCCTCAGGAGTGTAGCAAAAAAGATCAGGCTGGGAAATGGCCATAGAGGCGATGGCCACACTCCGGGCAACAGCCGCCTGCCACACGGGAGACGGGCCTCAGGGCGCCACGCCTGATGAGGAGGGCATGACAGTGGGGGCAGTAGGTCGAGGTATCCTGGGCGGAGTTGCCTGCATAGACATGTGGGATGCCACTCTCCCGTGCCCGCTCGACCGCCTCTGCAAGGAACTCTTCACTGGTCGCCCGGTCATGGTAGCGGTAGCGGGGGACATAGCGCGAGAGGTGCCAGACCTCCACGCCCCGCGTCTTCAACTCCTCTGAAAGCGCCTCCATCACAGCGGGGGTATGGTCACTCTCAGTCACCATCGTGGTGACCTCCAGATGGCGCTTGGCCTCCACTATCGCCTCGATGGCGGCAAGGACCGGCTCCCGGGATGCCTTGCACACCCGCCGGTAGAACGACTCATCCCCCTTGAGGTCGACATTGAAGGCGTCGATGAGGGGGAGGAGGCGGTCGAGTGCCGGGGCGCTGAAGCTGCCGTTGGTCACCATGATGGTCATGAGAGCGGCTTCCTTGGCCAGGTGGGCGACCTCACAGAGGTAGTCCTGCCACACCAGGGGCTCGCTGTAGGTGAAGCTGATCGTAGGGGAGCCATGAAAGAGGGCCAGGTCGACTATCTCCCTGGGCTCGAGGGGCCTCCCCTCCCGCTGGCTGTGGTACTCCTGTTGGCTGATCGTATAGTTCTGGCAGAACGAACACTTGAAGTTGCACCCGAAGAGGGCGAAGGAGAGGGTGTGGGTGCCGGGGAGAAAGTGGTAGAGCGGTTTCTTCTCGACCGGGTCGGAGGCAAGGGCCACAACGTTCCCCCACCCCAGGCTTACGAGTCTGCCCCCTTGGTTCTGCCGCACCCCGCACACCCCCTTCTGCCCATCGGAGAGGCAGCAGAGGCGGTAGCAGAAATCACAGGTGCGTTTCATCGCTGAACGCCTCACCTTGGAAGACCTCGAAACGGCACGCTGGTTCCCTGTATGCATCGGGTTCAAGGCCGGCCTTGAGGGAGAGGTGGGCGAGCATCTCAGTGAGGCCCCACCCCTGCTCGGTGGCCACCTGGGGAAGGAAGAGGGAACGGTGGCCCTCATAGGTGAGGATGACCCCATCGATGCCCACCCTGATCGCTCGGTAGTCAGTGATGGCAACCGGTTCGGTGAGGAGGGTGATCTCCAACGTGATGGCCGGCCACTCGGAGGGCTCAAGCGGCGGGAAGCGAGGATCCGAGAAGGCGGCCTCGCGGGCCAAGTGTGTCACCGCCTTGACCAACGGCATCCTGCCGATGATGGTGCCGATGCAGCCTCTCAGCCGCCCCTGCTCCGTACGCAGTGTGACGAAGCACCCCCGTCGCTCTCCATAGGGATGGGCGGTCACACCAGAGAGCTGATCGTAGAGCGGGCTCGCCGCTCCAAAGAGGGATGCTTCCAGTGCCTCTCGGGCGAGGGCAAGGAGGGTACGTTTGTCGGTATCGGTCATATCACCTCCAGAGGATGGTCGAGTAGGCGACGAAGTTCGCATCCGGTGAGTGGGAGACGTCACTAGAGGTATAGTACGAGACAACGCTGCCACGGGCCCCGATGGTCTGGGCCATCGAAGCGGCGATGAGGCTGGCGCTGCAACCGCAGACGGTACGTCTATGTAATACACAGAAGGCGTGTGCCTCCTCGATCTTCCCTTCGCTGAGCATCGTGCTCAGTGCCATATCATCCTCCTTGACCCGCTGGTGGGCCTGGCTCTGGTAGGGGGTGTAGCCGAACCTCGGTCCGTAGTGGGTGAAGTCACTGCTGGCGATGAGAGCCGCCCGCCCACGCTCAAGCGCATCCCGGCCGAGCTCGTCGATGAGGAGAGCGGCCATTGCATGGATGACCGAGGGATCACTGGTACGGGAGACCATGGCCAGGCTCACCGATGGTGGATTGTCGAGATGCGCAAGGTACGGCAGGACCATCTCCAGAGCGTGCTCACTCTGGACTGCTGAAAAGTAGCGGGACTCGCTGAAGCTGAAGTTCGTCACGGCCAACTCTCCGAGCGGGGTCTCACACGCCGAAAGCGGGGCACTGGCCAGTACATTCGGTGCAAGGTTTGCATAGTGGCTCGGGGAGATGATGGCCACTCGCTCCACTGCCGAGAGATCTGCGGCAAAGAAGGGGGCGATGCCATCCTTGGAGTAGAAGAGACCGGCGTGGGGCAGTACGGCAAAGCGGTGGGCGTAGTCGACACGCTCCAGCGAGGCGACGGATCCATCGACCAATGCCCTCAACGATGTGGGGTCTGCAGGGTACCACGAGCCGGCGTATTGAGCCTTTCTGATCATAGGGACCTCCTCCCCAATGATAAACCAGCTGTGGTAAAACGCAAGCTATGGGATCTGGTCAGCCCACTGCCTCGATGGTCGCCCTGGAGAGCGACTGCCAGGTGCGGGTGAGAAACCTCGCTTTTCCGGTGATGGTGAAGGAGGCAAAGAGGCGAAGGTCCTCGCTGCTCGACCCGATGGCGATGTCGATAGCGCCGGGCTCGACCACCCTGCGATGCTCCCTGCCGATGAAGGAGAAGAGCTCACTGCTGAGGGTGAAGGTGAGGCGCTTCCGCTCCCCCGCTTCGAGGTGGACCTTGGCAAACCCCTTCAGCTCCTTGACCGGCCTCACTATGGAGGCGAGGCGGTCGGTGCTGTAGAGCTGGACGACCTCCGAGCCCGGGCGCTCTCCACTGTTCTCCACCGTCAGGGAGAGGGTCACCGTCCCGGCGGTATCTACCTCGTCCCTGTCCAGGCTCAGGTCACGGTAGGTGAAGGTGGTATAACTGAGCCCATGGCCGAAGGGATAGAGGGGGACAAACTCCACCTGTGTGGGGAGGCCCCCGGCCTTCTTGGCATGGTTGTAGGCGTAGGGGGCGCTTCCAGCGCTCTGGGGGAAGGAGAGCGTGCTCTTGCCTTGGGGGTTGTTCAGCCCGACAATCGTCCTGCCGATCGCCTCTCCCCCTCCCTCTCCCGGCAGCCACGCTGCAATGATGGCGCTCGCCTTCTCCTTGGCTGGAGAGATGTCGTAGGGGCGGCCGCTTGCCAATACGAGGACCACCGGCTTTCCTGTCTCCAGGATCCGGAGCATGAGGCGGTGCTGTACTCCCGGCAGGTCGAGGGTGGAGACATCAGAACCCTCCCCCACGGTCCCGTTTCCAAAGAGGCCGGCAAGATCGCCGACGACCAGGACGGTGACATCGGCCTCCAGGGCACACGCCACCGCGTCATCGAGGCGCGAGGTGTCGCTGCTGATGACCCGTGCCCCCTCCTCCTGCTCCGACACGTCGCCGGGAAAGAAGATCGCCCGCTCAACAGCATCTTCGTAGAGCATGCACCCCGGCTCATAGACGACGCGCTCCTTGGAGAGGAGAGTCTCGAGCGAGCGCCTTACCGTCTGGGCTGTCGCCGGCACACACGACTCGCTGTCCATGCTGCCGAGGAGGTGGATCGGAGGTGAATAGCCGCCGAACAGGGCGAAGGGGTGGTCGGCCAATGGTCCGATGAGGGCAATGCGACTGGATGCCGGGAGGGGCAGGATCCCGTCGTTCTTGAGCAGTACCAATGACTGCTCACCAGCCTGTACTGCCAGCTTATGGTGCTCGCTGCTTCCCAGGTCGATCGCCCCTTCATCGATATAGGGGTTGTCGAAGAGGCCTTGGCGCTCCTTCTCACAGAGGATGCGCACCACCGCCTCATCGATCGCCTCGATGGTCACCAGGTTGCGTTCAAGGGCGCTGTAGAGGCCCTCCTTGTAGACCGTGTAGCTTGGTAGCTCGATATCCAGGCCGGCATTGAAGGCGAGGGCCGCCGCTTCACCCTTGTCAGCGGCGAGGCGATGGTCGCCGGAGAGCTGGATGACGGCATCGTAGTCACTGACCACCAGGCCATCAAAGCCCCAGCGCTCCTTCAGAAGCCCGGTCAAGAGATCCCGGTCACAGGTGGTGGGGATGCCATCGATATCATGGTAGGCGGGCATCACCGAACCAATGGCGGTGTGCTGGATGACCATCTCGAAGGGAAGGCCGAAGATATTGAGCAACTCCCGCTCGCCGAGGTGGACCGGCGCATGGTTGCGCCCCCCCTCACTTGCCGAGTGGCCGATGAAGTGCTTGAGCGTTGCAAGCGGCATGCGCTCCTCGCCCTGCAAGCCGTTGACGTAGGCGGCGCCCATCACCCCACAGAGGTAGGGATCTTCGCCGAAGGTCTCCTCCAACCGTCCCCACCGTGCATCACGGGCGACATCGAGCACCGGGGCGAGGCCCTGGTGGATGCCCAGTGACCGCAGTTCGCTTCCTATTGCCTTCCCGATCGCCTCCACCAAGGACGGGTCCCAAGAGGAGCCGTAGTTGAGGGCAGAGGGGAAGATCGTGGCACCACGGGTCATCGCCCCGGTAAGGCACTCCTCATGGAGCATCGCCGGGATGCCCAGGCGCGTCTCGGTCACCAGATAGTGCTGGACTGCGTTGATCCCCTTCGCCTGCTGTCGCGGATCGTGGGCCATTGTCCCGTAAGGGCGCGTCAGCTGCCCGATGCCGTTACCCAGGACATCGGCCCTTCGATCGCCTTCAGGACGCTCCTTGACGCCGAATTCACGCACACCGAAGGTGCCGTCGACCTCGATCTCCAACCATGCCGAGACCAACTGGGCAATCTTCTCCCTGACGGTCATCGATTGTATGAGCTCTTGGACTCGCGTATGGATGGCATGCATGGCTTACTCCTTCAGCGCCCCGAGGGCGACTCCAGCAATAATATACTTGGAGAGGATGAAATAGATGACGAAGAGCGGCAGGACCGTCAGGGTCAGACCCAAGTAGACAGACCCGTATTCAGTCTTGTAAATATCGCCTCGCAGCAGGCTGACCATAATCGGCATGGTGTACTTCTCCTGTCGGGTGAGGAGGATCAGGGGGATGAAGAGGTTGTTCCAGCTGCCGACGAAGGTGAAGATCGCCTGGGTGGCCATCGCCGGCTTCATGATCGGCAAGACAATCTGGTTGAAGGTCCTGAACTCCCCCGAGCCGTCGATGCGGGCCGAGGCGACGATATCGAGCGAGAGGGAGGCCATCAGGTATTGGCGCATGAAGAAGACCATCGCCGGGGCTGCTATGGAGGGAAGGATCAGGGGCATGAGACTGTTGGTCCACCCGATGCGGTACATGAACTGGTAGAAACCGATACCCGAGACCTGCGCCGGGATCATCAGGACCGCCATGATGAAGGAGAAGAAGGCGCTGCGCAGGCGCCAGGTATAGGCGACCAGCGCATAGGCGGTGAGACTTGAAAAGTAGACCGCGCAGATGGTCGTGCCAATGCTGATGATCATCGAGTTGAAGAACCCGACCCAGGGGTTGAAGCTCTTGCCGGTGAGGATCCTCCAGTTGCTCAAGAGGTTCTTGCCCGGCAGCAGCGCCACCGACGACTGCTGGATCTGGTAGGTCGAGCGGGTCGCATTCATGATCATCACCCAGAAGGGGAAGATGCTGAGTAGCGAGAGGAGGATGCAGACGATGTAGATGATGGTCTTCATGGTGACCGTCGAGGCTTTCAGGCTCTTCATACCCTACCCCCTCTCCGCTTGAGCGCTCTTCTCTCCTTCCTCAGCTTCACCTCATCCTGGTCCCGCATGATGAAAAAGAGGGCGACGGAGAGGACGACGATGATCATGAAGACGATCATGCTTGCCGCCGAGGCGCGGTTGTAGAGGTAGCTGCCGCTGAAGGCCTGGTTGTAGATGAAGACACTGCTGGTCAGGGTAGCGTTGTCAGGCCCGCCGAGAAGGTAGAGCCTGGGGATATCGAACATCTGCAGCCCGCCAATCATGCTGGTGATCAGCACGTAGAGGACGATGGTCTTGAGCCGTGGCAGGGTGATTCTAAAGAAGATTTGCGGCGCATTGGCACCATCAATCTCTGCAGCCTCGAAGAGGGTGACATCAATACCCAGCACCCCTGCGATGAGGACGATCATCGAGTTGCCGTACCACATCCAGAATTGGATGAAGGCGACAACCCCCTTGGCCGTCCACTTCTGCAGATGGAAGTGCCGTGGCCCCTCGATGATGCCTAGGCGTATGAGCAGGTCGTTGATCGGGCCCTTGGGGTAGCCGAAGAGTGAGTTGAAGAGGATGGCGATGGTGGCTGCGGTGATGATATTGGGCATGTAGATCAACACCTTGAACGCTCCCTGGGCCTTGACGTGGAAACGACGGGTGGTGAACCACGCAGTCAAGAGCAGGGCCAGGGTGATCTGGGGGATGAAGTTCATGATCCAGATGATGGCGGTGTTGGCCAACGACTTCTTGAACGTTGCATTGGCGAGGATCAATTTATAATTTTCAAACGGATCGGAGAGGAACTTGAAGGCGGTCTTGCCCAGGCCCCTCAGGTCGGTGAACCCGATCACCACCGTATAGAGGGTCGGATAGAGGGAGAAGATGAGAAATGTGACGACGAACGGTATGGAGAAGATATATCCCCACTTTGCATAGCTGACTCCCCTGCGGGCCATTGAGACTCCCCCTTCCCTGTTGGATGACGGGTCCACAACTACCTGCCGGTAGCTGTGGACGCGGTACATTGTTCTTAGATATCAAGGGCAAGGTTGTCGGCAACCTGACGCTTGAAGTCAGCGATGGCCTGAGCCTTGGTCTTCAGGCCGTTACTGTAGTTTCGCACCTGGTCACGCCAGTAGATGTTGATCGTCTCATCGTACTGGGTCTTGTTCTTGCCGGTGGCAAATGCTCCGGCAGGGACGAAGACGTCAAACATGTTCTGGCCACCGAGGAACGGAAGTGTACCATCGCTCTTCTGCATGACCGTCCCACTGGCCACCGTATCCTTGGTGCCGCCGGGGCCATCAAGGGTGCCGTTTGCCCAGTAGTACTGCAGGCCGGTGTTGGAGCTGTCGAGGGTGATCCACTCGATGATCTTGCCAATCGCATCCTTGACCGGGCTCTTGTCGTTGGCGATCACCCAGGTGCCGCCCCAGAAGAAGCCGACCGGGGGCTCACAGACGGCCCAGTCACCATAGGTACCCTCTCCGGGCCTATCGCCGCCACTGTTACCGGCCATGACGTAGTTGATCAACCAAGCGGGGCCGAAGAAGCCGAACGCCTTCTTGACACCGGCATCCTTCATATCGGCAAACCACGCATCGGTCCAGTCCTGGGTGTCGTTGGTGTATCCCTTCTCCAACATCATCTTCGACATATCGAGGAAGTCCTCGCGGGTCTTGTCGATGAAGAGCTTGTCATTGACGATCCACCCCTGCGGGGAGCTGCCCTCAACGGCATGCCAGATATCCCCATCACCGCTGGCAATGGCGTACCCCTTGCGGGCGAGCTCCTCAGCAGCTGCGAAGAACCGGTCCCAGCCCGGTCCGACCTTGCTGGTGACGAACGCCGGATCATCGTTGCCCCAGACATCCTTGGCAATTGAGCGGCGGTAGATGAAGGCACCACCAGTTGCCTGATAGCCCAGACCCACAAGGTCTCCGGAGCTGTTGGTGCCGATGTCCACCGTATACGGGGCGATGTCGGCTTCCTTCAGCTTTGCATCGACGTTGATGCCAAGAGACTTGTAGGGAGCGGCAAAGTGCGCGGCATCGCCTTGGGTGTACTTGAGCACGAATGCGGCCTCTGCACAGTAGATGTCCGGTGCATTGTCTCCTCCACCGGCCAACGCCTGGTCAAGGGCCGGCTGGTAGGCGCCATCGGTCGTAGCGATGATGGTCGACCTCACCTCATAGTCAAAGTCAGGATTCAGGGCTTTGAACTTCTCGATCATCTTGGGCACTTCATCGGTGAAGCTCCACAGGTTGATCACCTTCCGCGTGGCCTTGGCCTCCTCCGCCTTGCCAGCTGCAAAGAGAGAGACGGCTATGCTGGCCACCAGTAGCATGCACAGCACAGTACGCATGGTACGTTTCATACAGACACCTCCTTAAGTATCGTATAGATTCCTAGATTGTCGGACAGGGATAGTGGGGTTTCCACCATCCCACTGTTATGGTATGACACGCCCATGACCCCCGCCATTAGGTGTTTGCCCATATTTTCATAGGATGTTTGTCCTAGGTCTCCTGGCTCTTTGTCCACTTGATGGCAAATCGCCGCAGCGAGGCTGCATCACTGATGGCGAGTTTGTGGCGGATGTTGTCCCGGTAGACGTTGATGGTCTTGACCGAGAGGTTGAGGGCCGAGCCGATCTCCCCCACCCCATAGCCAGAGCCGATGAGGCGCAGGACCTCGAGTTCACGGACACTGAGCAACTTAACCGGATCGATGTCAGCGGCCGATTCACCGACGGCCATCGTTCTCAACAGCCGTTGCTGCATATCTTGTGAGAGGTAGACCTTGCCATCGAGCACCTCTTTGATCGCCTCGATCAGGGATGAGGCTGCCTCCTGCTTCATCACATACCCGCACGCTCCCGCCTTCAAGGCAGCCGAGGCGTAGACGGTCTCGTCGTACATGGAGATGATCAGGGAGAGAACCTTGGGGTACATCCCCTTGATGGTCCTCACTAGATCGAGGCCATTCTCCTCACGCAGGGAAATGTCCACGAGGGCGACATCCACCTCGTGGACCCCAAGCAGCGTCAACGCCTCGGCGATGCTGACCGCTTCCCCGACCACCTCCCACCCCTTGTGATTGGAGATAAGGGAGGCCAGCCCCTGGCTGAAGAGGGGATGATCATCGACGATGAGAAAACGAACACTCCTAGGCATGGGAGTCCTCCTTGAATGCTATGGTAACCAGTGTCCCGTCACTGCTCGACTCCACTGTCAGCAGCGCGTCTGCCATGGCTGCCCGGTTTTTCATGATGCGCATCCCCAATCCGCGGATATTGGGCTTTCGGGCCAGCCCGATGCCATCATCGCGTATGGAGAGGGTATAGGAGGTGACCCCGCCTTCCACTCGCACGCTTGTGGAGGAGACCTCGATGTGCGAGGCCCTTGAATGCTTGATGGCATTGGTCAGTGCCTCCTGGACGATGCGGAAGAGGTTGAGCTCCCGAGTCGAGTCGGCGATGGTGAATGCCGGGTCGATGTTGATGTCGATCTCGACCTCTGCATGGCGCAGGCTCTCACTGACCAACGCCTCCAAGCGCTGGACGAAGGAGGATGAGGAGAGCTCGAGGGGCATGAGGCCCCGGCTGATCGTCCGCACCTTGGAGATGGCGTGGTCGAGGTGCCCGCTGATCTCCTCGAGCTCAGCGACATGGATCCCATGCTGTTCGATCAACTTCTGGTTGGCCGATGTGGCAAGCAGGGAGATGCCGAGGATGTACTGGCAGAGGTCATCGTGCAGATCCTGGCCGATGCGCTCCATCGTCTTGGTGGCAATCTCCATCACTTCGTTCTCAAGTTCAATCCGTCGTTTCACCTCTGCCCTCAGGTCATCGGTCCGCCGCTCCACCTGCTCCTCGAGGGTACGCTCGTGGTCCCGGATCTGCTGCAGCAACAACGATCCTTTCCAGGTAGCTGAGATTTGTTCCTGCAATACCGCATAGAGCTCGGGAGCCACCATGCCGAAGGGGACGAGAAGATAGCCCATCGGCTCATCAAGGTAGACCAACGGGAGCAGTACCCATCGCCGCCTTCGCCACGCAGGGGGGAGGCACGATGGGAGGATCTCCTCGAGCGGGAACGAACGTGCCAACGCCTCATCGCAGTCGATCGTATGGGTGGTCATCACCAGGCGTGCCCGGTCGCGCTGGTCAGTGAAGCTGACCAGATAGCCCTCATCCAGATCAAATTGCTGGAGGCTCTCGCGAAGGTTGGGGATCAGCTGCTCCGACTCAAAGGTGCCCGACAGGGTGGCGCTGACGATCCGCAGGTTGTCGAATGATTTTTGCACCGCCACCCGCTTAGCTGCCTGGAAACGGGAGAGCTTCTCGCCTACCAATGTCCGTGCCCCCGCCATCATGATGGACCGCTCCTCCCTGCTCACCCATCCCTCCCCCCTGCTCCGGTACTCAATCACCGACAGGTAGTCCTGCCAACGGTACAAGGCACCGCTGGAAGCAGCTGTCGCATCGAGGGCGCGGTTGAGCCGGGCGATCCAACTGTCGTAGTCGCCCTCTGCCATCAAGGCGATTAGATCCTCACTCGCCATCCGTTCGGCAGCCGTTGCGTGCTGGGGAAGGGCGGTGAGGCCCGGTGTCAGACCGACATGGGGATTGCAGCCACACGACTCACGGATGACCGGGGTACAGGGAAGGCAGATGTGCTCCTCCCCGCCGCCAGCCATCAGACGGTCGAGCATGTCGACGGCGAGGATGCCCATCTCATAGAGGGGCTGGGCAACGGTGGTGAGCGGAGGGGTGGCATAGCGGGCCGGGTCAAGGCCATCGAAGCCGACGACCGAGACATCATCGGGAACACGGATGCCAGAGCGTGTGAGCTCCTCCAGTGCCCCAAGCGCCATCCAGTCGTTGAGGCAGACAAGGGCATCGAATTCGGTCCCCTCCTCGACAAGACGGCGTACGGCCTTGCGGCCCGACTCTTCGGTGAACTCCCCCTCCAGAACATGGGAGGGCCGGAGAGGGATGGAGTGCTCCTCGAGCACCTGGGCAACCGTATCAAAGCGGCTAATCGACTCCTGGTGGTAGACCGGACCCTTCACCACAGCGATGTGCCGCCTCCCGTGCACTGCCAACAGATGCTCCACCAAGGTGCGCATCCCCTCTCCCCCTTCGACAGTGACATCGCTCATGCCCTCCAGGTGCATGCCGATGGAGACACTGGGGAGGTTTGACCACCTGGAGAAGAATTGGTGGAGGTCCACCGTCGAGAAGAAGGTGGCAAGCGAGGAGGCGATGACGATCAGGCCATCGATATTATGCCGGCTCGCCAGGTTGTAGGCGAGGTTTGATGACGCTTCGCTCGCTATAGGACTGCCTAGGCGTGAGCCGATGAACGAGATGGTGCCCAAGCCTCTGCGCGAGGCCTCTTGCTCCATTGCGTGCCAAATGCTCGCCTGGTACTCATCATCCAAACCGGCGGTGAAGATACCGATACAACGGTGGATAGACATGGGGTGCTCCTTACGGTTCTCTGTCTATCATACCGCAGAGCACCCTGATTACAAGCACGTGATATTCTGGGAACAAAGGGTGTAGAAACAATGAAGGCAACCCACTGTGCGACCACTGCCGCCCCAACGAGTTGCCCAAAGCCTGGTAGAATCTGGAATCACCGTCCTGTCGTGCACCTTTGTGCATCCGCCAGTCCATTATCAAACCAACTATTTAGCAGGGGAAGGACTCGAACCTACGACCTTCGGGTTATGAGCCCGACGAGCTGCCAACTGCTCCACCCTGCGCCGAATTACCTGCACACTATAGGAAAATCAGGAATTCTTGTCAACTAGTGAATGTATACAAATATCAAAATATGACTCTATTCCTTTTTAAAGTATAAAATTAAATCTGTTTTTCCCTGGTGTGTTCTACACTTTTGCTTTTGCATACCATCTGTTATCATGGGCACATGCCCTAAAATCCTTGCTGGTGAACAGCAGGGGAAGGAGTGAGGTACGAGCAAGAAGATCATCATCCTCGGAGCCGGCAGACGCGGGCTCAGCCTCGCCAAGAAGCTCATCTCCGATGGTAACGACATCGTCATCATCGACCATCGGCAGGAGCGGATCGAGTTTGCCACCAGCCGACTCGACTGCCTCGGCATCCTCGGCAACGGCACCGACATCGCCAAGCTCCAGGAGGCGGGGGTCAGTCACGCCCAGGCGTTTGTCGCCGTCACCGACAGCGATGAGATCAACCTCGTCTCCTGCGGCCTCGTCTCCTCCTCGTTTCCTGAGACGCGGACGGTGGCTGCAATCAGGTCACTCGTCTACACCGGCTCCGATGGCCTCAGTGAGGGGCTCCTGGGAATCGATTACATCGTCAACCCTAATGCGGAGACCGCCGCCTCGATCCACCAGATCATCGATCAGGGGGTCCACGGCAACGTCCTCGGGTTCACCAACTCCAACCTCCTGCTCTACAACTTCGAGATCGAGGAGGAGAGCAGCTATATAGGGTCCACCGTCATGCAGATGCGCGCCAAGCTTGACGCCATCTTCGTCATCGCCTCGATCATGCGCCGGGGGAATGTCATCGTCCCCTCGGGCTCCACTACCATCGAAGGAGGAGATATCCTCACCATCGTTGCCGAGAGTGAGGAGGTGCGCGACATCCTCAAGACGGTGGGACGGCTCCAGAAGCGGCCCGAGTCGATGGTACTGGTGGGGGCGAGCAGCCTGACCCGGGCACTGCTCAACCGCATGACCCCCGCCATGAGGGCGAAGGTCGCTGTCATCGACCACGACGAGGAGGTCTGCCGCCAATTCAGCGAGCGGTTCCGGGAGATCCTGGTCATCAAGGCGGACATAACCGACGAGGATATCATGGCCGAGGAGCAGATGGGCAGCTATGACCTGCTGGTGGCGTTGACCGACAACGATGAGCTGAACATCATAACGGCGAGCTTTGCCAAGAGGATCGGCATCAAGCGGTCGATGGCCCTCATCAGGGAGAACAACAACTATCTGCGCATGGCCCCCTTCCTCGATATCGACGTCGTCATCTCAACGACCAATGCCACCGTCGAGTCGCTCTTGCGCTACCTCAGGGGGAGCAACGTCACCAGTCTCCATACCCTCTTCGGCGGACAGCTCGATGTCTATGAGTTTGTCATCAAAGCGGAGAGCACGGTGTGCAACAAGCATCTCAAGGATATCAACATGCGCAAGCGGGCCATCGTCGCAGGGATCAGCGACAGAGACGGGAGGAGCCACATCCCCACCGGCGAGTCGCTGCTCAGTGAGGGGGATACCGTTCTTGTCGCCGCCATGCACAACGCAAGCTCCCTGATCCAGAGCCTCTTCGGGTAGCCTATGGTCAACTACCGCTACATCCTGAGAATCCTTCTGCTCATCACCCTGGTCATCGCCACCCTGATGCTCGTACCGACCACCATGGCGTGGCACCTCGGCGAGAGCGACGCCCTCTCGGGCTTCCTGGGCAGCTACGCCTGTATCCTCCTCTTCGTGGCCGTCTCCTACTTCCTCTCGCGCGGCAAGTCGGCGGTGATGCGCAGCCGTGATGGATATCTGGCAGTGACAGCCAGTTGGGTGGTCGCAGCCTCGGTTGCCGCCCTGCCGCTCTTTCTCAGCTCCTCGACCCCCACGTACACAGCCGCCTTCTTTGAGGCGATGAGCGGTCTGACGACGACCAGCGCCACCGCTCTCGTCGACATCGAGGCCCTCCCCCGCTCGATCCTCTTCTGGCGCTCCATGACCAACTGGCTCGGCGGCATGGGGATCGTCGTGCTCTTCGTCGCACTCCTGCCCACCCTTTCAGAGAGCGCCTCCATGCTCGTGGGGGCGGAGGCGGTCGGGGTGACCACCGATAAGCTCACCCCCAAGATCAAGAACACCGCCCTGGCCCTCTGGTCGATCTACCTCGGCTTCTCACTCGTGCAGACCGCGCTGTTGCGTCTCGGCGGCCTGGAGATTTTCGATGCGGTGACCATCACCTTCTCCACGATGTCGACGGCGGGCTTCTCCATCAGGAACGCCTCCATCGCCAGCTACAACAGCCCCTACATCGATTGGGTGGTGACCCTCTTCATGCTCGTCAGTGCCACCAACTTCGCCCTCTACTACAAGGCGCTCACCGGCCGCATCTCCCATGTGCTGAAGAATGGGGAGCTGAGGATCTTCCTCGGTATCTGGGCCATCATCACCCTGGCGGGTTCTCTCTCCCTCTTGGGCTCAAAGACCTATACCTCCTTTTCTGAGGCGTTGCGCTTCAGCAGCTTCCAGACCGCCTCCATCCTCTCCACCACCGGCTTCACCACCGCCGACTACCTCAGCTGGCCGGTCTTCAACCAGCTGCTCCTCTTCCTGCTCTTCTTCATCGGCGGATGCTCGGGCTCAACGGGCAGCGGCATGAAGGTCAACAGGGTTGCTGCCCTCTACAAGATGGGCAGGGCGCAGATGAAAAGCCGGATCCATCCGCGCGGGGTCTTCCAAGTGAGAGTGGGAGAGCGGACCATCCAGCGTGACCAGCAGATTTCCATTGCGACCTTCTTCGGTGTCTACATCCTCACCGCCGTCACGGCAGCGGTGATCTTCTCACTCTCGGCGAATACCGACCTCTTGAGCTCACTCAGCAGTGCCCTCCTCTTTTTGGGCAATGTCGGCGTCGGCTTCGGTCGAGTCGGGCCGGGGAGCACCTTCGCACTTCTCGAAGGGCCGTTGCAGTGGTTCGCCTCAGCCCTGATGCTCATCGGCCGGCTTGAGCTCTTCACCGTCTATGTCCTCTTCACCAAACATTTTTGGAGGCGGTGAG
>Ga0116183_1002141_pt1 | contig 21537 bp, 21 predicted proteins | sample AD_UKC078_MetaG_FD_89753 | JGI IMG/M metagenome (GOLD analysis project Ga0116183, IMG submission 89753) | Active sludge microbial communities of municipal wastewater-treating anaerobic digesters from USA - AD_UKC078_MetaG | ecosystem: Engineered > Bioreactor > Anaerobic > Digestate | place: USA... | reverse complement strand
CGTCATAAACTGCGTGACAGCTTGTCTGGTCGCTCAGCATGTCAATATGGCAGTTGTTTTTGTCGGCATATTCAAGAAGATCAACGATATTACCGTGATATGCAATGCTGATCGGCTCTTTTTTATCAATAAATTCAGCCGCTTTATCAAATGCTACTTTCGGAGAATCGGTCACGATCGAAACCCAGCCCTGAGAGTGTCTTGTCTCAATTCTTGAAAGATCAACTTCTGCAAAAATGCCGACACCCTTAGCAATTTCAACAGCTTTGGGTTGTGCTCCGCTCATTCCGCCAAGACCGCTTGAAACAAACATTTTGCCGCGAAGATCGCCATCCCACGGAACGCCGAGCTTCATTCTTCCGGCAATGAGAATTGTATTGTAAGTGCCGTGAACTATTCCCTGAGGACCGATGTACATCCAGCCGCCGGCAGTCATCTGACCGTAATTTGCCACACCAAGTGCCGCCGCACGGTTGAAATTGTCAATGTCGTCAAACAGACCTATCATCAGACCGTTTGTGGTGATAACTCGCGGAGCCGAAGAATGGGATTTGAAAAGGCCGAGCGGATGACCGCTGTGAAGAACAAGAGTCTGTTCATTAGTCATCACTTCAAGATATTTTTTGATTAATCTAAACTGCATCCAGTTCTGGCATACAGCACCGGTTTCCCCGTAAGTTACAAGCTCATAAGGATAAAGAGCGATGGCAAAATCAAGATTGTTATCTATCATCACCTGAAACGCCTTTCCTTCGATGCAGTTACCCTTGTATTCATCGATCGGTCTGCCGTAGATCCGACCCTCAGGACGAAACCTGTAACCGTAAATTCTCCCGTGAGTCATCAACTCCTCATAAAACTCAGGAGCAAGTTGCTCGTGCAGTTCTTCCGGAACATAACGGAGAGCATTTCTCAGAGCCAGCTCGATCTCCCGCTCATTTAAAGTCAGTTCCCTTTTCGGCGCTCTTCTTATACCATCCTTAAACTTTGGATATTCCGGCAGAACCTCATCCAGCTTAACCGTCATCGCCTTTGAAATGTCAAAATTGCTCAACATAAAAACCCCATCTCATTTAAGTTAAATAACAAAAACTCCCCGAATATATATCAACAGGAAAAATGTTTCAAGGAAATGGGTTATTTCACTTTCTGCAGAACTTTTCGACTGAGATGCCAAGGAGCGATCCGAGTATTGATGTCATGATGAATATGGGGATGAGGCTGAACGGTTCCTTCCAGCCGATGATGATCGCGGCGGGGGTCAAAACTGCAAAAGAAACTGTCAATCCTTTAAGATATCCTGCCATTTTAAGCTCGGTCACGGTCAGAAGGAATCCTACTATCACCCACATTGAAAACGCAGAAATGTCAGCATCGACCGGCAATTTCTGAAATATCATCGGAATGACATCGATTATGCCTGCACCGGCTCCAAGAAGCATACCTTTAAAATATCTGTTCATGTATTCCCCTTCTTAAAAAAACAACTTTATCATATTTCAAGAAAAAAATGTTTCAAGGAAATGGAAAAACCATCTGCCGTAGTTTTTTTACGGCAAACTTGCTAATCGAACTGTTTTGTGATATACAGTGTCAACTGTTTTTTATAATAAGAGAGGAAAATCAAAATGTTAACAAGATTTGAGGTTAAGAATTTCAAGAATTTCAAGGACAATTTTGTTCTTGATTTTACAAAAACAAGTGGCTATAACTTTAATCCTGAATGTGTGAAAGACGGCGTTGTCAACAAAGCAATAATTTACGGGCCGAACGGGATCGGCAAATCAAATCTCGGTTTTGCTATTTTTGACATTGTGTCTCACCTCACTGATAAAAACAGGAACCTTGAATTTTATAATAATTATATAAATGCTGAAAATGACAATGATGTCGTTGAATTTTTATACAGTTTTAAATTTGATAAGGACATTATCATTTATCGTTACGGAAAAAAGTCGTTTGAAGAACTGGCTTTTGAAGAATTGAAAATAAACGACAAGATTGTTGTTTTTTATGACCGAACAAAAACAGAACCCGCTTTTATTGATTTAAAAGGTGCTGAAACACTTAACCGTGATTTAGGACAGAACAAAGTTTCTATTATAAAATACATCGCAAGTAGTACAGTTCTTGAGGATAATGATGAAAATGCGTCTTTTAAAAAATTCATTAAATTTGTTGAGAAAATGCTCTATTTTCGATCAGTAGGCAACAATTGTTATATCGGTTATGAAACAGGAATTAACAGCATATCAAAAGATATTATTGAAAAAGGCAAACTTAAAGATTTTGAAACTTTTCTCAACAAAGCTGAAATAAAGTGCAAACTTAAAGAGATTGAAATAAATGGTCAAAAAAATATTGCTTTCGATTTCGATAAAAAAACCATCGAATTTTTCTCGATTGCATCTACTGGAACCCTTTCTCTTTCCTTATTGTATTACTGGCTTCAGAGAATGAAGATTGAAAATGAAATTTCTTTTGTTTTTATTGACGAATTTGATGCTTATTATCACCATAATTTGGCAAAACTGATTGTTGAAGAAATGAAAAAAGGGAACTATCAGGTGGTTCTGACAACTCACAATACAACAATAATGTCAAACGATCTTCTCAGACCGGATTGCTATTTTATTATGAGCAAAAATGACATAAAGCCGTTATACGATTTCACAGATAAAGAGCTCAGGTTAGCACACAATATCGAAAAAATGTACCGCGCTGGAGCTTTCGATGGCTAATACGATACTTCTAGTTTTTGAAGGTGAAAGAACAGAAGTCAGAATTTTCAACAAAATCAAACAGCTTTTGAAATTCATCCCGCATCAAAGAATCGCCGTTTTGAGCGGAATTCCTCTATTTGTTGTCGATTATTTTGGCGAGAAATTTTACGAAACTTTATAATCACTCCCAAAAATCAGATCCGATTTCAATTAAATTTCATTCGGGGTCTGTTTTTGCGGTAAAAAAAGCTCTTTCATTTTAAGTCCGCCTTTCAGAGCAAAAACAAGATAAAGAGTTATGAAAAGGGCGTCAATTATTCCTGTAAACCAGAATGTGGGTGGAAAACCTTCGATGAAAACAATATATGAATAAAGCTGTATGACATAAAAAACTCTTCCAAAAATAAGACACCCGACATTGAAAGCATATCTCCTGATGTTCAGAGCTGACATGAACTGAATATAGGCAAAACAGAAAAAGAAAGAGGCAAGGAAAACACTGTAAAAATGGTGTGTCGGCGGATCATCGATCGATCTGCCCGTTCCAATCATGAAAAGATATAAAATTCCGGCAACAGTGTCCCAAACTCCGCTTGCAGCAAATGTAAGAGCCAATGGTTTCAAATCACCTTTTTTCATGAAAATCTCCGGAAAAAGAATAAAACTCCCCGAATATAACTCATTGGAAAAAATGTTTCAAGGAAAAGAAAGAAGTCATACACAAGGTCAAATTCATAAGTTCTTCAGTTCTCTGACTAATCGTGTGAGCTGCTCATAAAAATCTTTTCTGTGTCCGGCTTTAAGAAGCAAAACTACGAGCCGGTTTTCATAAATTTTGTAAGCAACTCTATAATCACCCACCCTTATTCTTCTTATTCCGCTTAGACTCCCGGCAAGCATTTTTCCTATATCAGGACTGGTTTCAAGCTGAGCAATTTTCTTATTGATATTTTTCTGGTACTGTTTCGGAATTTTTTCAAAATCAGCAGAAAACGATTTTCTTACCTCAATTTTGTATTTTCCCATTAATCAAGTCCGAACTGCTTTTTGAACTCTTCATAGCTTATGGTGGAATCGCTTTCATCATTAAGCCGTTTTTCACACTCTTCAACAAATTCCAGTTCATCAAGAAAATATTCAACTGCGAGCTTCACAATTGCCGCTTTCGCCTTTTTTGACTTGCCGAACTTTGCAAGCATATTCATCAGATCTTTCGGAAAATCATCCAAGTTTTCAAATATTTCTTCGTTCTGATTATAAACTGCAACAGGCTCTGCAACAGTTGAATATTGAGCAGTTTTATTTGTTACTGTTTTTAAATTGGTTTCAAAAGGAAGTCCGCCTTTAAGCAGTATCTGACTATAAAACAGATTTATTGCCGAAGAATGTGACAAACCCAGTTTGGCAAAAATCTTTTCAACTTCTTTTTTCTTTTCCCTGTGCATTCTTGCTGAAATAGTCGCTTCTCTCATAATTACCTCCAAACAAAGTCCAAAATATTGTAACACCATGTGTCACAATGTCAATTGTCTTTTTAAGTTTTCTGCGAATATGAAGGTCCCAGAACAAGGAACGTTATAGTCAAAATAATGGGATTTCAATCTTACCGTAATCATTAACTTCTCAGACAATCAGAATATACAGAACAGGAAAAATGTTTCAAGGATTTGGGAAAAACGAGTGAAACTATAAATCTTTTTGACAAATTACTTTCTACAATGTATTCTGTATTCTGTATTAAGCAAATTGCCTATGGGGCAATATTGGAGAAATAGAATACAATGAACTTGGGTGCTTTAGAAACTTCATTTTTCAGTTGGATACAGCTGAGAAAGATCAGAATAGTAAGAACCGGGATGTTTTCCACTGTGGCTGGAATAAGCTCCAAGCAGGAAACAGAACTTCTAAACAGACTTGCGGGTAAATCCCTGATCGTTCGACTACAGAAAGGCATTTATCTTGTTCCGACAAGGATTCCACCAGGCGGGAAATGGATGCCGGATGAATATGAAGTTATTGATTTTTACATGAAAACTATCGAGAGCAACTATCAGATCGGAGGGTTTTCCATATTTAACTATTACGGTTTTGAAAATCAGATCTCAAACAGCATCTTTGTCTACAACACTAAAATATCCGGTCAAAAAAAAATCGGTGTTTACAATATTACCTTCATAAAAACAGATAATTCAAAAATTGGAAACTGTGAAGTAGTCATAAATTCAAACGGTGTAAAAGCAAAAATAACAAATAAAGCACGCACCCTTTTTGATGCGGTTTATGATTATTCCAGATACAACTCCATTCCAAAAGCTTATGAATGGATAAAGGAAAGCATAAAAAATGACAGCAATCTCGGAGAGAAAATTATACAGACCACTTTAAGATATGGCAATCAGGGAACAATAAGAAGAATTGGGTATATACTGGACAAATACTTTCCTGACATTGAAAAAATATCCGAACTGGAGACAGAACTTTCAAAATCAAAAGAACCCATATCATTGATTCCCAACTCTTCCAGAAAAGGAACTATAAACAAAAAATGGAGAATAATCGCAAATGATTAGCACTCTACCTCACCTTGACAGAACTCTATTTGTTGAAGCTCTTAATTTCACACTTACAAATCCTTTCACATTAAAACCATTTATTTCACCTTTTCCTGTAACAACAATTTCAAAAAAAGAGGCTTTCGCAGAGAAGATTCGTGCGGCACTTTCCAGAAAAGAACTTGCAATAAGGGATTATTATGACCTTTTTTACGCAATAAAAGAAAATATCATCAGCATAAATGATCCTGAACTGTTAAGACTTGCAACGGAAAAACTGATTTTCTCAAATGGAATTACTTTAAATGAAAAAAGTTTACCTGTTCTTAAAAGACAACTTGTCACAGAACTGAAACCCGTGTTGCGAGATAATGATTTTAACGCTTTTAATCTCGAAAAAACGCTGACTGAAATTCAAAAATTAGTCGAAAAATTGAATATCCAAAGAGGTCACAATGATCCACAAGTTTGAGGTTTCAACGAATTTTCGTACTGAGATGATCGACATTACAAGGAAAGTGGCAGAGATTGTGAGGATTTCCGGGATAAAAGACGGAATCGCTGTTATCCACATTCCTCATACCACTGCGGCAGTGACAATAAATGAAAATGCAGATAGAGATGTTCAGCACGATATGACAAAATTCATGGATGAACTTGTGCCAGACAAAAGCTGGTTCAGACACAGCGAAGGCAACTCCGACAGCCACATCAAATCATCACTTTTCGGATGTTCTCAGACAATAATCATTGAAAACGGAAATCTTGTCCTTGGAACCTGGCAGGGAATATATTTCTGCGAATTTGACGGTCCCAGAACAAGAAAAGTTATAGTTAAAATAATGGGTTAGATTTATTCTTAACTTATCCTTATTTTGTGCCGATAAATTCAGAAATTCTTTACATTTCTTATACTAAAGCATAGCATTTTAGCGATTTACCAATTTTATAATTGAGGTAACCAATGAAAAAGACATTGTTTTTTGTATTAGTGCTATCGATTTCCATCTTTTCGACAAGTTGCGGTGATACAGATACAGGTGATTCGGGAAACACTGGTGATACCGGAAACTCTGGCAACACTGGCAACACTGGCAACACTGGCAACACTGGCAACACTGGCAACACTGGCAATACTGGCAACACCGGGAATACTGGAAACACAGGGAATACGGGTGACAATGATATTCCCGACGATGATGTTGAATGCCCAAACGGAATTGACTATTATGACTGCGACATTGCTGATGTGTGCGAAGGCATCGAGGGAGGAAAGTGCGTTGGAGACACACTTTATTACTGTGGCAATCCCGTCGATCCGTGTGCAGAAGGGTCACAGACTTTTTCTACAGACTGCACTGCTTCGGGAGGACATTGTTACAGTCCGCACGAAAACGGATGCGGAGGAAAATGTGTTTCTGATGATACATGTACAGAAGGTGAAAAACGGTGTGCAACAAACACAGAAACAGAAGCTGTAGAAATCTGTGAAGACGGAACATGGACATTTTTTGAAAACTGTGATGATTATTGCTCAGATGGTGAATGTGAAGTATCTGACGATCTCAAACCCAATATCTATCTTTATCCACAGGAAACTCAACAGATATCAGTGGTTATAAACTTTCCAAAGGGTGGGCATGTAACAGTTTCCGAACCTGTTTATGGAAATGGCTGGAATGTGACAGTCACTCCTGACGGAATTATTGACGATGAATATACATTTCTTTTTTATGAATCGGTTCAGCCAGATCTCTGGCAGAAAAATAACGGCTGGGTCGTTGAAACTGAAACTCTTGAAGATTTTTTTGTAACAACTCTTGAGAATTACGGATTTAAGGGAAATGAAATTACCGATTTTATTGAATGGTGGGTTCCAAGACTCGTTGATTTTCCTTATTACATCATTTATCCGCAAATTGCCACCGACATCGAAATACTTAATGTTTTAAATATATTACCGGCTCCAGAAAGCATCCTCAGATTCAGATTCTATATTTCAGGAAGCGACTCCCCTTTTCACAAAATCGATATTCCAAAAGCACCGGAACCATTTGAAAGAAACGGATTTACCGTCACTGAATGGGGCGTTATTTTAGGATCACCGGTTAATTAGATTCAGAATTCATCAACTCTTCGATCTTTTCCTTCCAGTTCGCACCCTTTTTAAAAAGAATTGTGTCTGACATTTTTACTCCGGATTTCAAAATCTGCGAATTTGATTCTCCCGGAACAAGGAAAGTTTAGTTAATATCACATAATGAAAGTTTCGTAATTATCTCTGTTTATGAGCTTGAACACATGGTCTGGATAACTGTTTGAGAATGTTTTTGTCAAGTATGTTTTTTTATTGGGATTCCATTTGAATTCATAGGCATGAAGAATCCCATCAATTTCTTCGATATAATCAATTTCCTGCTGTTCAACTGTCCGCCAGAAATATCGGTTTGCAAAGATCATATTGTTCTGAAGATATTTTATTCTTTCGCTGATCAGGAAATTCTCCCATAACTGTCCGACATCATTCCTGAGTTCAACTGGTGCAAAATTTGCGATAATTGAGTTTCTAATACCGTTATCATAAAAATATATTTTCCGTGCCCGCTTAAGCTCCTTTCTCAAGTTTCTGCTGAAAGATCCAAGCCGGAAAACAATATAAGTCTGCTCAAGGAGCTGGATATATTTTTCAACAGTCTGATTGTCAAGTCCGATCATATTCGACAATTCATTGGCAGAAACTTCACTGCCGACCTGAAAAGCGATCGCCTGAAGAAGTTTCATCAGTTTTTCCGGTTTTTTAATGTTTTCCCATGTAAAAATGTCTTTATAAAGATAGCTATCTGACAGTTGTTTCAATACTTCTTTTTCGTTTCCCGCAGAGTTGACAACTTCCGGATAATAACCATAGATCATGCGATGCGGAAGCAATCTGTTCTCTTCAATAAAACCGTTATGTGCAGCCATTTCTGAAAAGGACATCGGATATAAAGAGAATTCCCATTTTCTACCTGTCAGCGGCTCGTTTATGAAATTCGCAAGATCAAAAGAGGAAGAACCACTTGCAATAACTTGTATTTCAGGAATATTGTCAGTTATGAGTTTAAGTTTTATACCGATATCCTTTATTCTCTGTGCTTCATCTATCACCACAACTTTTTTTCCAGCTAAAATCGCTTTCAACCGGGTGGAACTGATGTTTTCCAGTAAATTCTGAATATCGGGTTCATCACCGTTAAGCCAGACAACATCATCCCTTTCTCCATAAAGCATTTTGAGCAATGTCGTTTTGCCTGTCTGCCTTGCACCAAGAACGATCAGTGCCTTGTTCGTCCCTTCTTTGCTTTTAAGAATTTCTTTTATTTTTCTCTCGATCATTCCAACTCCTGCGAACCTATTCGCAAAATATACGAATATTCCAACTATCACAGTCGCAAAATATGGGTTTTCTGGCTAAAAATCAAGTTTTCTGCGAATTTGACGGACCAGGAACAAGAAAAGTTATAGTTAAGATAATGGGTTAGGTTTATTTTTTAAGATTTTATCAACTCTTCAATTTTTTCCTTCCAATTCGCACCCTTTTTAAAAAGAATTGTGTCTGCCATTTTATGATACTCCCAAAAGCCATCTCACAATATTACGCCTTTCGATCTCTATGCCGGAATATTCAATTGTTTTTTCATCAGTGTCTGTTGAAAGAAACAGATGCCTTCCGTTTGAAATATACCTGTCAATTGAAACAAAAGAGCTTAACTCTCTATCTTTATTACTTTCATTTAAAGTCACTGCGACTTGATAGTTCGTGACCGAGCGGTCTCTTTCTGTCACCACAAAATCTATCTCTTTGCCGGATTCGTTCTGACCGAAATTAATCTGATCCGACTCTCTTTTAAGCTTCAAAAACACAACATTTTCAAGAAGTCTTGAATATATCTTAATATAACCGCCGTAAAGAGCGGAAAAACCAGTATCAACTGAATAAAACTTTTTAATCGTGCCGAAAACACGGCTCTGTTTATATTCCAGTTTTTCAAGTGCATACATGGCAAAAGTCTTCACGATGAAATCCACATAATTTGCAACAGTATCAGATTTTACATCATGTCCGGCAGTTTTGAGATGTGTTGAAATCCTTGCATAACTGGTAATATTTCCAGTTCCGATGAAAAGATATTTTATTATCTGATCAATGACAGCAGGCTGCCTGACATTAAAACGATTGACAACATCATCAAGAACAACTTTGCTGAGTACTCCTTCAAGATAACTCTGCTTTGCTTTTTCAGTCGTTATTGAAACAAGTTCAGGTAAGCCACCAAAATTCAGATATTCCCCAAACAATGAGTTGATCTTATTAATATTTTCAAAATAATCTTTTTCGCTTTTTATATTTAATCCTCTGATCAAAGTGAACTCTTTAAAATCAAATGGCAGAATTTTTATCTCCACAAACCTTCCGGCAAGATTCGAACCGAGTTCCGATGACAGCAGTTCAGAATTGGAACCGGTAAGAATTATTTCGATATTGCGATATTTCTCATAAATCGTCCGTACAAATTTATCCCAGTCATTAACAAGCTGAATTTCATCAAGAACTATAAGTTTTTTTCCTTCTTCGGCAATCTCATTCATAAAAAGCTGAAATACTTCATCAAGCAATTGAGCGTTATTTATTGACGCAAGCTGATAATCTTCAAAATTAAGATACAGCACATTCTTTTTTGCTATTTTTTTCTCTGCAATTAATTGAGAAATCGTTTTCTGAACCAGGAATGACTTGCCGCTTCGTCTGAATCCGGTAACGATCTTAATGGGTTTTGAACCAATCAGCTCAAACAGTTCTGATTGATATGAACGGAATATCCCTTCAGTTTGAGCAACTATCTTCTGCCACTCCAAAATAATCGGGAAAAGAATTGATTTGTCCATTTTTGCACCTCATAAAGATGATTTTCAGTCCATTTATACACCCTGTAAGGTGGAAAGTCAAGGATTTATGCTTTTTTATTCCGGTTTGAACAATCCTTCCGGATCTGCTGTCATGAAACACGCTTTGACCAGATCAGGATCTGCTTTATGAAGTTTTTTTCTTATATTTTCCGGAACAAGTGGGAAGTGCTTGGCGACAGTGAGAGCATCACCAAGTGGTGCATCAAGGTTTTCGTCAGTCATCAACCAATTGAGTTTATTGAATTTATTCATATTTATTGGAAGTGTATAACCGGTGAGTGACTTGTCTCCGAGTGTGTTGAAATACATCTCAAAATAGCTCATCGCAAGTTCGCGAATTGTGCGGTAAACCGGCTCACGATATCTCAAAACAGTCGTATTCGATTTTGCAACCGCCCCCCAAAGCCCGTCAACTTTGAAAACCGCGATCACATGGTCGTCGTCATTTTCTGCACTGAGATCAACTACAAGCGGTTTAAAACCCATGAACTCCAGCACTGCCACGGCAAAATATGCCCCTTCAGCACAGTGGGAAGATCTATTTTTCATAACAAAATAAGGGGATTGACATATCTTATGAGTTGAATATGGAATGGAGTTTAGAAATATTTGTATATCATTAGGATCTTTAAACTTTCTTGCAAATTCAGACAATTCTTTTAAACGGTTTTTGATCATTTCGTTTTTCATAACTACCCTGCTTCAATTATTTTATATATCACCTGGATCATGCTTAAAATGACAACAGCCATGAGAATGTGCCTGAGCGTGTCGGGAGAAGTTCTTTTGGCAACCCTTGCTCCGAACTGTGCGGCAAGAAGTGATCCGATAATGACAGGAAGAACCAGTGCAAAATCCACCTGAAATGAAACGATCTTGCCAATTGAGCCGGTAACTGCCCCGATAAAAATTATTCCAAGACTTGTTCCGATCGTCGCTTTGAAAGGGATTTTAAGAATATATGTCATGAACGGAATCAGAATAAATCCACCGCCTACACCTACCATTCCGGACAATATTCCTGTGACACAACCGGCTAAAACAGATTGAGCCCTGTTTATCCTTATTTCAGCCAGAGGAGTGTCTGTTTTCTTGAATCTTTTATCCATTGAAAGCATAACAAATGCAACAAACACAAGAATTACAAATACATACATAAGGATCAGATTGTCAACATGTTTTGAAAGATAGGAACCGGCAAACGCTGAAAATCCCATCGGAGTTCCTATAAACAGCAGTGATTCATAGTGAATGAATTTGTTCTTTTTATGGATTATCATGCCTGAAATTGAAGAAAAAAGGACTTGTATCATCGATAATCCCGACACTGTTTTCATTGAAAGATCCCCTACCCCGAGAATTGGAGGAATGGTCAGCATCAGCGGGATCAGAACGACAGCTCCGCCAAGACCGAGCAACCCCGACATAAAACCGCCGAGCATGCTTACAACAAATAAAGTCAGGAACAAACTTCTGCCTCCTCAATTAAAAACCGGAACAGTTCAATATAATCTTAAATCGCTGCTGAATCAATGAAACAAAAGAAGTTTTGTTGATAAATCATCGTCTAAACTGTATTATTACAAGATGTTCATTAATTTATGGAGAATCGCCATGCCAGCATTGAAAAATGTTTTTAAAGGAACTCTTTTGTTTCTATTTGTTATTTCAACTTTGCAACCGCTTTTTGCAGAAAAATATGAAGGGTTGTGGAACTCTTTTGTTGAAGAAGGTCCTCATGTAACTGACATTCAGGGCGGAGGCGGAATGGACGGTGTTTTTGATGTTGAAATGTCAATAAACAGCAACCAGGTCTATGAACCGTGCATTGTCTGGGCACACACTCCGGGAGACGGAATTTATCAGATACAGTCAACAGAGCTCTATTTTTCAAAAAGAGATGCAACATCAGGCAAATGGTCAACACCGGCAAAGATAACAGACAACGATTTTGAAGAGGAAAATGTCCAGTTCGTTGTCACTCAGGGAACTCCTGAGATATTTCATGTTTTCTATACCGCGTCAAACCCTGATAACAGCAATGATTTGATAATGTACACCTCTTCAGCAAACGGAAGTACCTGGTCAACACCGGTAAGCATTGCCGAACATTTTCAGATTCGTTATTTAACTGCAAAAACTTCAGGAGACGAGTCATTCCACCTTATGTACACACCGGTTGAAACAAATTATACCACAAGCGTCGCATATGTCTGGAAAGCACATTATTCCGGCTCGCAGTGGTCAACACCCATCGTGCTTGCCAACGAAAGCGGCGTAAACTATTCCAAACCCCTCTTTTCGCTGGAAACAACCAATGTTGATGACGATATAATTCACGCAGTATGGCATGAATCAAAAGGAGAATATTCAGATAGACAGGAAAGAGTTGTTTTTAAAATATTCTCTGAAGAAGGAAATCTGTGGACTGACATTAACCCCGGGGCTGTTTCCGACTGGGAAACAATGTCGTCTTTTCCCAGTGATATTTTAGCGTTAGGGATCCCTAACGAGCATTATTATGTATATGTCGTTAAAACTGCGGCAGCAGAAGGAACAAGCTATTGGCAGCCGTTCCTTTATACATACAGCTCATACAGCGACTCCTGGCTTGCACCTCAAAAGATAACGGAATCAAATTCAGCACAAGGGGAATCCTTTCTGCTGATCCCTTCAAGCACAACTACAACTACAATTACTATCGCATGGATGGAAAAAAGCTCAGGAATGAAAGTCCGTCTTGCCGATAAAGGTGAATTTGTAAGTTCCGCTCAATCTGTTCCTGACTGGTCAAGACCTTATGAAGGTCTTGCAACCGGGTATCTCCCTGTAACTGGTGAATATCTCAAAGCAGCAAACATCGGAGGAGACATAACATTTGTCTGGAATGTGACATCAAGCTGGGATTCAGATAAATCACCGAAACTCTACACTCTTCAGCAATGGACAGAAGGTGAAGTGAAATCGCTTGAGGAACTTAATGACACAGGTGACACCGGAAACACAGGAGATAGCGGAAATACCGGAAATTCCGGAACTGACAAAAAAGACGACGACAGTTGTTCCATCCTTTATATCTGATGATAATTTAAAATGAAAATATTCGTCGATGCAGATGCCTGTCCTTTGGCAATACTTGAAATATTGTCAAGGGCGGTTTTTAGAAAAAAGATCTATATGGTGCTTGTGGCGAATCAGCTTAAAAAAGGGAACTTTTCAGAGTTTGTAAGTTCAATTGTGGTTCCGGGAGGAGCTGATATTGCTGATGACAAAATAGTTGAACTTATGGAGGAAGGTGATCTCGTCATTACCGCTGACATCCCTCTTGCTTCAAGAGTTGTTGAAAAAAAAGGTTTTGCACTCAATCCAAGAGGTGAATTTTATACCGAGGAAAATATCAGAGCTCGGCTTTCAATGAGAAATTTTATGGATGAACTTCGCGGAACAGGCGTTGACACCGGTGGACCATCAACATTCAACAACAAGCACAAACAGCAGTTTTCTCAGGCACTTGACAAGTTTCTGGCAAAATATTAAACAACCAATCACGGATTTTTTTGCCCACAGTAGAAAAAACTCGCGAGTTTTTTTGCTTTGAGTAGAAAAAACTCGTATAATGAACCAACTTGCTGGTTTTTTTGAGGTGTTTTATGTTTGAAAGATTGCTTGCCTCCCAGGTTAAAAAAGATCTTGAAAAAAAAATGGTTTTTATCGGAGGGGCGCGTCAGGTGGGAAAAACCACTCTTGCAAAATCGCTGATTGATAAATCGGGTACTTATCTTAACTGGGATATTACTGAACACAGGGAAATGATACTGAAGGGTGAGATACCTGTATCTGAAATGATCGTTTTTGATGAAATTCATAAATTTAAAGAATGGCGGCAGTATATTAAAGGGATATTCGACCGTTACGGAAATGATAAAAAGATCCTTGTGACAGGAAGTGCCCGGCTTGATTATTACAGACATGGAGGTGATTCACTTCAGGGCAGATATCACTATCTTCGAATGTTTCCGCTTTCGGCTGCCGAGTTAAAAATAAATAATTACAATGACTTGATAGTTCTTTTTAATCTTGGCGGCTTCCCGGAACCTTTTTTTTCAGGGTCAGAGATAGAATCAAGAAGATGGTCGAGAGAATATAGGACAAGACTCATTCAGGAAGATATTGTCTCTTTGGAAAACACAACCGAATTGCAGAAAATAGAGTTGATGATGCTCCGGCTTCCGGAACTTGTCGGGTCGCCGCTTTCAATAAATTCTCTGCGCGAAGATCTCAATGTCAGTCACAAAGCTGTTGCAAGCTGGATTGAAATACTTGAGCGGCTTTATGCAGTTTTTCGTATTCCGCCAGTTGAAAGCAATCTTCTCAGAGCTGTGAAAAAAGAACAGAAACACTATCACTATGACTGGACTCTTGTAAAAGATGAAGGACTCCGTTTTGAAAATATGGTTGCTGTACATCTCCTGAAATGGGTAAGCTGGCAGGCAGATGCGTTTGGTCGTGAAGTTGAACTCCGCTATTTCAGGGACATTGATAAAAGAGAAGTTGATTTTGTCGTTGTTGAAAACGGCAAACCCGTTTTTTGTGTTGAATGCAAACTTAAAGACACTCCCATTTCAAAGCATCTGCTTTATTTCATTAACAAATTCCCTGAATGCAAAGCATGGCAGATAACACTTTCCGATCCGAAAGATGCAATTACAAAAGAAGGGATCAGAATTGCACCCGCTGTTACATTTTTGAAAGAACTGGTTTGATTTTAAAAATACATCCCCAGTTCAAGTGCGCCGCCCCAGACCATTCCGTAATCGAAAAGGCCGTCAGCTCTGAAAAGTGAGACATGGAAAAGATTGATGCCGAGCCGTGTTGCGTAATGTTTCGGGGCTTTGAAATCAAAAGCGGCATAATATGAGATCATCGGTCCGAGTGCAAAGAAGCTGTCAGTTCTTTTGTCACCTGAACGCTCAGAATTGTAGTCAGGTCCGTAATGATAGCTGAGTCCGATTCCGGGGCCTGTTACAAAATCAGTTTTTGGTGACATTTTGATCTTGTATTCCATTGCCACATCTGATTCGTACTGAAGCATTTTAAAGCCAGCTCCGAAAAGTATGGGTCGAAAAACTGGAATAGTAACTGTCATTGACCAGTCAAGTGACATTCTGAACTTCATGAAAAGTTTTATATCTCCGACCGGACCCCCTTTCACTCCGGCAGGACTTCCGACACACATTCTAAGGTCATCATATCTTCCGCCACCCATGATCTTAAACCCGAATGCTCTTTCCTTATCTGCTGAAAATGTCGGCTCAGCGGCATCAGCAGAAAGTGTGAGAAACATCCCGCTCATCACAAATATCATAATAAAAACAACTACTTTCCTCATGGCTCACCTCATATATCTCAAATAATAAACGAACAGCTGCAACCTTCACCGGATATAATATAAACACCGTCTTCGTCATTAACAGGGGACTCATCAAATAAATCTTCATCTTCAGCAGTATTTCCAGAGTTTCCTGTGTTGCCTGTGTCACCCGTGTCGCCAGTATTTCCAGCATCAGAATCATCAATTATGTCAAGATCATCATTAACATCTGAGTCATATTCCAAGTCAACATCATCCATGACATCAAAATCGATCAAGTCACTATCATCAATTTCGTCAAGATCAGTATTATCATAGTCATCTGTATCATCTGAATCATCTGTGTCAAGATCAGGGATCACAGTTTCACCCACACAAATTCCTGATTCACATGAATAAACTGTCCAGGGTTCTCCATCTCCAATACAGAATGAACCGTCTTCTAAATATTTATCTTCAGGACAATAGTTGTCTGTACCGTTACAGATCTCAGCAACATCACACTCACCGTTCTTTTCCCTGCAGACTGTATCAGCCGAAACAAGTTTACACTCAGATGTACAGCATGTCCCTTCCGATGGCTCACATTCCTCACCGGGCTCAACAATGCCGTTGCCGCACTCAGCAATATCATCGCAGGTGTGTCCGTCTATGTTCAATTCATACCCTATTTCGCAACTGCAAGTGAATCCGCCTGAAGTATTTTCACAACTCTGATCACAGTTGTCAGTATTAAGATTACACTCGTTGATATCGTCACAAGTATGCCCGTCGACATTAAGTATATATCCTGAACCGCAGGTACAAATATAACCCGGCTCATTGTTTGTGCAGTTCTGGTCGCAGTTAGCTGCCGCACCGCTCACACACGAACCTGAATTACAGCTGTCACCGACAGTACAACCGTTGCCATCACTGCACGAATTCGTATTATCATTCACATACTGGCATGTACCGGTCGATGGATTGCATGTGTCATCAGTACACGGTTTTGAATCATCACACACAACCATTACACCTGCATTGCATGTCCCGCCCTGGCATTTATCCTGAGTACACAGACTGGAATCAAGATCGCAGTCCGTTCCGTTTTCCGCAGGAGGATTTGCGGGACAACTACTCGAAGCTCCTGTGCATTTTGCATCAAGTTCACATGGATGGGTTGCCGCTTTACAGACCGTTTCAACAACTGCAAACTTGCATTCCGATGTACAGCATGATCCCTCACCCGGCTCACACTCTTCTCCTGCAGAAATATCGACAACACCGTTACCGCAAAGACAGTTAACATCATTTGTGTTTGAAACTCCCGGAGTGATACAGCTATAGATAAAATCCACATTGTTTATATCTGTATCAACGCCATTTGGATACCTTGAAATACCTCTGTCAGCTATCGATGAGTCATCAACAAGACCGACACCGGAACCTTCAGTATAAGGAACTCCTGAATCACCTTCATACGAAACAGCATCTATTAAAGTTAAACCTTTGTACAGACCGATTGCGTCCGGAGCGCCGTTCTGTATAAGGTTTTCATCAGGGTTGACATCCAAATCACAATTTGCAACCGTAGTAGAATTTGCACAGATGACATAATACTCGCCACTTGTCAGAGAAACAGCGGGAAGAGATATTGTCTGATAAACTGATGCTCCGCCTCCAGTTCCGTTTATAAGCTGGATAGAATAACTCGAAAGATCGGCAATATCAGGTCCTGCATTATAAAGTTCTACAAATTCAGCAGTATCGGTTGACGGCTGATCGTAATCTATTTCGTTAATTACAAGACCGCTTTCAGCTTCAACCTGATCAATGGTGTATGCCTTGATATTGATATTTGTGTTTGTAATCCAACCCGCGACATCAGTCCATGCAGCCGGATTTCCTTCATCATCATAGGTGATATAGCTTTCACCAATGTTTGCTGTTGCCCCGCTTGAATAACCTGCAAAAGGCATTTCTAACGGAATAACATCATTGGTTCCCGGAGTTCTAAGTCTAATAACCACAGAAAATTTATGTCCCAAAGAGAGCAAAACCGGAGTATCAAGCTCAACAGTATTATATCCGGCGTTTGTCAGAACACCCGATTGAGACACCTGCAAAGTACCTCCCGAAACCGGGCCGGATGTCGGGTCTGTATAAATTTTAACCGTATATTCAGCACTATGGGAAGCGGCATAAAAACTTACCGCATTAAGAGATTCGTCTCCAGAAGAAGTGAAAACATTTGCAATCCATGCCGTATCAACTCCATACCCAGAAACACTTATCCTTCCTAGCGGATCATATGAATAAAGATTTTCATATTCAATATCAGTTGCCTGATAGACATAGCAGTCGTTGTTGATCTTAGAGTCTTCATAGGAAATATAAAAGTATCCGCTATCGCCCCAGCCAGTTCCCCAACTGTTTTTAACAATCCACGCACCATCTGACAAAGGAGCTGAATTGAAACCGGTCTTACTGAAGTTATCATCCCATCCCACAATGGCTATTCCGTGGTTAATATCAGAAGAACCTGAATAATAATATCCATTTGTCGATGATTTAAAGTACGGATCATCAAAATGCATATCAGCAAAAACAACACCGTGTTCAACAACAGCTTCCTTTATTGATGCAATATTAGCACTTGAAACGCTCAAATAATTTTTTACATGCTTAACAGGAGAAAGAACAGGAGAAGTATCATCATATTCACCATAAGGATCATTCACTTCATTAACAGGACCTTTCCAGCTCATAAAATAAGCCGCCGCCATAGCATAATTTCCACCATCACACGGGCCCCAGTCAAAACCGTGTCTGTTTTTCATATTATTTTCAGAAAAATCGTTGGTTTCCGACGGCATTAATGATGATTCCGCCGATGCCATTGCGGCAAAAGTCCAGCACGCTCCGCAATCACCCTGATTTTTAACAGAAGTGACTCTGCCGTAATCTCTGAGATCATAAGCAGGATCCGTTGCGTTTTTCAAATTCACATCAACTGGTTTAATTATCATCTGCTTTAAAAGATGAGCATTTGAAACCGGAGAAGGGATCAGACCAAACCTCGGATCTTTCAAAACCTGGTATCCCGATTCCTTTTTCTCCATAAAAACTTTAAACTCATTTGAGCTTTCCTTAATTACTGGAATACGGTCAGTCTCAAAGCAGGCAGGAAGTAAAACAAAAACAGCAATTACTGCAAAAAGAAGTGTTCTCATCGTCATCTCCAAGAAATTTACAGATTATTTTACTTATTTTCGGAAGTTTAGTCAAAGTTCCTGATCAGTAATGCTTTTGCTTATTCCACATGAAAAACTGCGAGTTATAACTAATCTATTTAATAAACATCGACTTTTTTAGACTGTTTTTTTACTCTTTCACACAGCAAACTTTGCATTTATAAGTTTTTTTATGTCTCCCGATGCTTGCTTCGTCGAAAAAAACGAGATATACATAATCAGGATCACTTGAATCAACTGAAGATGACCACAGAATACTGCCGAACCCTAAAGAATCATATTTGCCTGTATCATTCCAATCAAAATCACAACCACAGCACTTGTCGTAATCACAGTCTATGGAAGAAAGACAGTCATCACTTATCCTGCAAGAACCCCCTAATTCAGCTTCAGGGCAGTCCTGTATTAATCCACGAAGCTCACTTATAGTTGGCAATCTTCTGCCGAGATCCTTACAATATTCTTGGGCATCATACCAGTTCATTTCAAGTGAAGGGTGGGACCAATTTAGTCCACCGTGATCATAGGTACGGTCACAGCTGCAAAGAAACATAAATAAAGAGGTGATGATAATACTTTTCATATTCTATTCCCCAAACGGACAGACCCCTTCTTTTTCACAATAACAATCAAGGTCTCTTATTGCTTGTAATGCAACAGCTCTGAACTGGTAAACCATCCATTTGCCTTCCCATTCTCCGTATCCGAAATAATACTTTTCCATCCCCTGAACCTTTTTCATGCATACTGTTTTTTTTGTTTTCCTGTTGTAAAAACAGCTGTTTCCGTCTCTCGTTCCACCATTTTCTTCATATAGCAATTCATTGTAAAATACAGTTTCTTGGGTTACTCTCTGTATCGCATATCCTGACCCCTTCCATACTTCATCCGTTGATTCATGTGTGGTTATCAATTTTGAATATTCCTTTTTCCCTTCTGTTCCGATCTTCAATCTCTTTATCGAAAAAACGCCGGACATGTCAGATTCATACAATATTTCCGTTTCGTCATCTTCATTTATCATGGAATATCTTATCTCTTCTGTTTCATTTTCATTTACCAGAATACAATCTTCAACACTTTTGGGATTCTTCGACAGATCACAGTAATATCCCTTAAATGAATCTGTGTAAAATATTGCCTTGTCATTTACTATTTCAGGAAAATAGGCAAGCCCTTCCATAAGTTTCGTCCATTTCCATGTCCCCACTTTCGCATACATGGCTGAACTCCCTTCACCGTCTTTAACTTCTATGTTTGCTATTGCCCATTTTTCACTTAATGCAGGGGTATAAGAAACAAATCTGATTGTTCCGGGATATACAACTCTCCTTGTTCCGTCACTGCATGAATGGGCAAGATACCTTGTTGTATTATTTACAGTTTCATAGAAGTGAAAATTGTTCACAAGATGCAACATACATCCTTTATTGTATGAGCCAGCTTCCTGAACAATTGGTGAAAGAGCTCTGTATTTCCTTGTTTCAGGATCATATTCCATGGTTTTGGCATAAGTACGGTATTTTTTGTAGTCAAGAACAACATTGTTTAAAAAAAGACCCACCTTCCCGTCACTTATGTCAAAATGTTTGATCGCTCCTGCGGTGGAATCTGTCGCCCAACCTCTCGGCGAAAGAACCATATCACATTCATGTGGGCGGTAAGGCAATGCGGGGTACGCTTTCACATCTTCATCCCATTCCGCCTGAGTTCTCGGTTTCAATTGCGGCATATCGCAGGGATAACCGTTCTCACATTCTGCTTCAGGTGCAACCGCATAAAGTGCCGCCGCCGCATCTTTCCAGAGATTCTCCACACATTGCGGATCTTTCACTGTCGGTTTATCGCATTTACGGCAGAAATGAATGCTCAAATCATCATTGTAATACGGGAACTTCGCAACCTTTAGCTCTGGACACTCCTCCGCCCCCTGATAATCAACATCCGCATATTCGACTTCATCATCGGTTTCATCCGACTCCGCGTCTTCCGACTCCGCCAAGGCTTCGTCGGACAAATCGTCTGAATCTTTATCGGGTCGGGTCATATCAATGTCATTTTCAGTATCGTTTTCCGGGTTATTGCCGTTGCAGGATGTGCATGACCAGAACAGAAATAAGAGTAATGCCTGAAAAACAATTATGTTGCTGTTTTTATTCATTTTTATTTTCCACCAAAATTCAGCTCAGGTTGTATTAAATTATCTCAAGGTGTCAAGAAAAAAATTGAAAGTATTCAGTAATGCTTTTTTATGAAAGATCTGTTCTTTTCTTTGAACAGAGTTCTTGCGATGCGGTCTGCAACGGGGATGACCATGCTTTCAAAAGCACACAGGATTCCAGGCACTTGAGTCATTGATCCGGTTGTATCCCAGTTGAGGCAGGGGCAGTATGTTATGCATCTTCCGTCAAGTGAGCAGTCGCTGCACTGCGTTCTTGGAGAGTGGTTCTCTGCTGAGACTTCAGAACATTTTTTCCAGTTAAATCCGCTATTTACATCACCAAGGACATAGTTTGCCGCCCTTTCAGGTTTCCCTGCAAATCTGACACAGGGAAAAATTCTTCCGTCTTCACCCACCGCACAGGTCTTTCTTCCGACATCACAGAAATCTCCCGGCTTGAAACCGCCTTTGATATGGGCGGCAATGTGGGCATCGAACGCTGAGAAATAGAAGCTGTCACCATTTCGACTTTTTGCAAGATACCACT
>Ga0116183_1002132_pt1 | contig 21625 bp, 24 predicted proteins | sample AD_UKC078_MetaG_FD_89753 | JGI IMG/M metagenome (GOLD analysis project Ga0116183, IMG submission 89753) | Active sludge microbial communities of municipal wastewater-treating anaerobic digesters from USA - AD_UKC078_MetaG | ecosystem: Engineered > Bioreactor > Anaerobic > Digestate | place: USA... | reverse complement strand
GAATTGTGCACAGAAAAAGACGGGTGCCAAAAAGGAGTTTGGCACCCGAGCAGTTGGAAAAAGGAGGAGTATGAAAAATGTTGCTCTGTTCTGCCTATATTAATGCAATAACCGTGCCATGTCGAAAATAGGGCTGTTTTGAGCGATATTCGGTACATTTTCTCGATTTTGTTGTGCAGTGCTTGCACAGTAGGGAAAAAGCGTGCAGTTTTTGCACAATTGACGATTGGCAAGGAGTATCGCTACTGTATGGAGTATGAGAAGCCCCTCCATCATCAATCGTCGGTTCAAAGACAATACATATAAAAACGTTACTCTTGTGATCGTGGTGATCAACGCCATCCTCTATCTGGTCACCGAGTTCATCTATCCACGGGCAACCATCTACCTTGCCATGATTCCTTCTCTGGTGCTGAGGGGGTGGCTCTGGCAGTTTGTGACCTACATGTTCGTCCACAGCGGCTTCTCCCACATCCTCTTCAACATGCTCAGCCTCTACATCTTCGGTTCGATGGTCGAGAAGCGGATCGGGAGCAAGGAGTTCTTGCTCTTCTACCTGCTCACCGGTACCCTCAGCGGTGTGGTGAGCTTTATAAGCTACGTTCTTGCCGGCACCAACGTCATCCTCGTCGGCGCCAGCGGCGCCATCTACGGGGTGCTCCTGATGTTTGCGGTCTTCTTCCCCTACTCCTTGATCTACGTCTTCGGCATCCTGCCGGTGAGGGCCCCGGTCCTGGTGATCGTCTACGCCCTCATCGAGCTCTATAGCCAGGTCTTTGGCCGCGGGGGTAATATCGCCCACCTCGCCCACCTCAGCGGGCTGGTCATCGCCTACCTCTACTGCCGCATCAGGATGCGGATCAATCCCATCGAGGTCTTCAAGAGGACCCTCTAGTCGGTCAGGTCGTATTGACTGCGGATGTCAGCGTACCCCTTCTTTATCACATCGTAGATCAAGGTGAGCTTCTGCTCGTGGTGGATGAACGCCGACTTCATCGCATTGATGGTGATCTTCTCCAGGTCGCGGAGGGTGAGGCCATAGTAGGTGCTGGCGATCTCCATCTCCCGGGTGAGGTTGGTATCGCCCATCAAGCGGTTGTCGCTGCAGAGGAAGACCCGGTACTTGCTCCTGAAGAAGATCGGGAAGGGGTGGCTGGCGTAATCGGCCACCGCCCCGGTGCCTACGTTGCTGGTCAGGCACATCTCCATGGGGATGCGTCGGTCGAGGATGAAGGAGGAGAGGGAGTTCTTCTCAACGATGCGATTGCCCTCGATGATCATATCCTCGACGAGGCGTACCCCATGGCCGATGCGGTGGGCACCGCAGGTCTGGATCGCCTGCCAGATCGACTCGACGCCGAAGGCCTCGCCGCTATGGATGGTGATATTGAAGTTCTGGTGGCGGATATACTGGAAGGCATCGAGGTGATCCTTGGGTGGATGGCCGATCTCATCACCGGCAAGGTCGAAGCCCACCACCCCGCGGTCGGCAAAGGCGACGGCGAGTTCAGCGATCTGTACGCTGATGGCAGGGTCCTGGTTGCGCATGGCGCAGAGCAGGAGACCGATCTGGATAGGGAAGGAGCGCATCCCCTTCTGGATGCCGTCGAGGACTGCCTGGACCACCTCTTGGGGGGAGAGCCCCTTGTGCGTATGGAGAATGGGGGCGAAGCGCAGCTCGGCGTAGACGACGTGCTCTTTGGCCAGATCCTCCACCGCCTCATAGGCGACGCGCTTGAGCGCTTCCTTTGTCTGCATGACCGAGACGGTCACACCAAAGGGTTCGAGGTAGAGGGCGAGGCTCTTCTTCTGTGCCCCCCGGGTGAAGTACTCATGGAGGCCCTGCTCGTCGTATGAGGGGAGGGTAACCCCCTGTTGTCGTGCCAAATCGAGGATTGTGGAGATTCTCAGCCCGCCATCGAGGTGGTCGTGTAACTCCACCTTCGGTATGAGGTGGATGATTTCCTTGGTTGCCATAGTGATAGTATCATAGCGCATGGATATGCGGGTACGCAAACCTTAAAGATCGGTTTTTTCAAAGACTATACAAGGAAGGGAAAATTTAGGATAATAGGGCTAATCCGTTTTTGTACAAAGAGGTGTTTGATGACAAAGAAAGAAGAAGCTTTAAATAGAAAATTGCTCAACGCCGCAGTGAGTGCAACACGTGCCCGTGAGATCACCACATTGATCAGCCAGGGTGCTGATGTGCACGCCCAGAACGAGTGGGGACTGACCCCCATCATGCTTGCAGCCCAGTACAACCCGGCTGTTGTGGTGACCAAAGCCCTGCTTGAGGCGGGAGCCGATCTGCAGGAAGCGGAGCCCAAATACCGCTCCAACGCACTGCACCTGGCTGCAAACAAGTCCAGCAACCCCAAGGTCATCGAGACGCTGCTCGCCTATGGAGCCGATCTCAATGCCCGCAACTACCTCGGAGAGACCGCCCTCATCCTGGCGGTGAGCACCAATCCCGAGACGCGCATCGTCACTGCCCTCATAAAAGCGGGCGCTGATATCAACGCCCGCGACTATCAAGGACATTCGGTTCTTGAGTACGCCCGCCTTGCCAAGCGCACCTATATCATCAACGTGCTCAAGGGTATGGGTGCTGCCTGATCACAGGCTGCCATCCCACTCTCTCTCCTCGATGCGAGCCTCAATTTCAGCGACCAGGCGCCCGATAAGCGCCTGAGTCTCGCTGACTACCGTTGAGAGATCGAAGCTCAGGGTCTCATCTAGGTTGCTGCGCACCTTCACTTCAACCTTCCCCTCCTTCAGTGACCGGTTGCCTACCGTGATGCGGATCGGCAGGCCGATCAGGTCGGCATCGGCAAACTTCACCCCGGCCGACTCCTTGCGGTCGTCGTAGAGGACGTCGATGCCGGCAGCGGTCAGCTCCTCGTAGAGCTGGTCGACCGTTTCGCTCTCCTTGACGAGGCTGACCAGATGCACCTGCATCGGGGCGACGGTGATCGGGAGGGCGAGGCCGAGATCGTCACAGTACTCCTCTGCAAGGGAGGCGAGCAGCCTGCCCACCCCGATACCGTAGGAGCCCATGATAACGGGCTTGCGTGTGCTGTCGATATCCTGGTAGTAGCAATCCATCGCCTCGCTGTAGCGGGTGCCGAGCTGGAAGATGTTGCCGACCTCGATGCCTTTGGAGGCGGAGAGGGGAGCTGAACAGACAGGGCAGGCGAAGCCCGCCTGGGCACTGGCGATATCGGCGACGGTGCCTTGGTAGTCGCGACCGAAGTTGGTGTTCAGGTAGTGGTGTTCCCACTCGTTGGCACCGGCGACCAGGTTGTTGCTCTCTGCCACCGAGTCGTCGACGATGACGAGGATGCCCTCCTTGGCCCCGATGGCCGAGCCATAGCCGGCCACCATCCCCATCGCGGCAATCTCTTCGGGGTGGGCAGGACGCAGGGCGTTGGCACGGGCGGCGTTCTGCAATTTGTTCTCCTCAACCTCAAGGTCTCCACGCACCACACCGACGATGAGCTTGCTCTGCTCCTCGCCGTTGGTGTCGTCGATGAAGGTACCGACCATGAAGACCGACTTGGCGGTCTGCTTCTTGTCGATCTTGAGGTAGTCTACCAGCTCATCGATGGTCTTGGTCTCCGGAGTGAAGACCTTCTCCATCTCCTTCATCTCCGCCTTGTGATAGCTCTTCTTGAAGGAGGCGACCTGGCGGTTTGCCGTGTAGTGGCAGGCGGGGCAGGTGATGATGGTATCCTCACCGATGGGGGAGAGGTACATGTACTCGTGGGAGACCTTGCCACCCATCATGCCGCTGTCCGCCCCGACGACGATCACCGGCAGCCCGGTCCGTCCGAAGATCCTGAAGTATGCAGTGTAGTGGGCCCGGTACTGCTCATCGAGGCCCGCCTCATCGACATCGAAGGAGTAGCTGTCCTTCATCGTGAACTCACGTACCCTGATCAGGCCGGCACGGGGACGCGGGTCGTCACGCCACTTGGTCTGGATCTGGTAGACGAGCAGCGGCATCCGCTTGTAGCTGTCGATCTCGGTACGGGCGAGGTCGGTGACGACCTCCTCGTGGGTCATGGCGAGGACCATGTCACGGCCGACACGGTCCTTGAAGCGGCTCATCTCCCGGTCGATGGAGTAGTAGCGTCCGGTCTCCTTCCACACATCTGCGGGGTTGACCAACGGCATCAGGATCTCCTGGCCCCCTATGCGATCCATCTCCTCGCGGATGATGGTTTCAATCTTTGTGACCGCCCGAAAACCAAGGGGCAGCAGGTTGAAGACGCCAGCCCCCAATTGACGGATGAAACCTGCCCTCAGCAGGTATTCGTAGCCCTTGCTGTCTGCGCCGTTGGGCGCTTCTCTCAAGGTTCTGGAAAAGAGTTTGGACATCCTCATAGGTTGCTCTCCTTGGCTGGTATTGTAGCAAATGAGGACACTCCTTCTCAAGGCGTGAGGAGGGTTGCTGTTCTTTGTGCCTCTATGGCAAGCTCCATGGCCAGCAGCGTATGCTCCTGGCCGATGGCAACATCGGTTCCGTCGATACAATCCCTGACCATCTGGGCAAAGAACGGGAACCCGATCTTGCCGTGGACCTTGATGTGGTGTTCGCCTTCACTGTCGACGAGGAAGATCTGGTCACCCTCGTTCGAAGTGGCCACATCGAGGTACTTGCGGATCTCGACAGTTGCCTTGGTGCCGACGATGAAGACGCGCCCATCGCCCCAGGCACCGAGGCCATCGGGGGTGAACCAATCGACACGGAAGTAGCAGGTGGCTCCGTTGTCGCCTGCCAAAATGCATTGGCCGAAGTCCATGAAGGCGGGGTGGTCGCTGTTGTGGTAGTTGGCGACGCTGCTCTGCAGCACCGTCGCCCTGGTCGTCTTGGTGTAGGTGAGGTATTGCTCCAGCTGGTGGCTGCCGATATCGGTCAATATGCCCCCATTCTGCGCCGGGTCGAAGAACCAAGCGGGGCGGGAAGCCTTGTTCAGACGGTGGGGGGCGAGGATGGTCACCGAAAGGACCTGGCCGAGCCGTCCCTCTTCGATCAGGCGCTGGACATAGAGGGCTCCCTCGACATGGATCCGCTCCCCGAAGTAGATGAAGTAACGTTTGCCGCTCTCTTTGACCGCCGCCCGCACGGCCTCTACCTCATCACCGGTGAGCATGCCGGGCTTGTCACAGAAGTAGTACTTGCCACGCTTCATCACCTCAAGGCCCAGCTGGGCACGCTTGCAGGGGATGATGGCGCTTGCGACAAGGTCGATGGCAGGATCGTTGAGGATCTCATCCTCTGATGACGCGATCCGGGCAAGGGGAAACCGCTGGCAGAACGTTTCAGTTTTATTAGGGTCGGGGTCGTACACCACGCCAATCTCAGCACCTGCTTCCTCGAGGCCGGTAGCCATTGCATAGATATGGCCATGGTCCAAGCCGATGACCCCGACTACAAATTCACCCGGCCCTACAACCCGCTCCACTTCAATGAGGGAGCGGGGGGCGTAGGTCATTCCATCCATTTTCTGCACTGGTCTACTCCAGAAAAAATCGTCTTCCACTTGAGGCCGATGCATAGGACGCATAGAGGACCTGCATCGTCTCGTAGGCGAGGGCGAAGCCGGACTCCGGCTCCTTGCCGGTCTTGAGGCAGATGAAGAAGTCTTCGAACTGCCCGACGTAGCCGCGCATCTCCTCCTCATTGAGGAAGACGTACTGCCATCCAGCCTTGGTCTCCACCTTCTCTGTGAGGTAGACCCCATCGAGGGCCGAGGCATCGCTATGATAGCACATCATGGCGTTGTTTGGGGCGATGTTCGCCTCATAGCAGCCGTTGGAGGTGTATGCCTCGACGCTGTTGCGAACCCCTCCTACGATCATATCCCCACTGGAGACGACCGCTTTGGTGTTGTCGCTGAACGTGATGATCGTTTCAGCCCAATCCTCCACATCGAATGGACGGGAGAGGATCGAGCCACGCTCATCCTCCCTCAAGGTTGCGGCGATGTAGGAGGAGTCGCAGATCACGCTTGTTACGGTGATGTGCTCTCCTCTTCGCTTCGCCTCAGCCTGTTTGAGGTAGAGCAATGCGCTGAGGGGGTGACAACCCTGACGGATCAAGGAGCCGCCGCCATTCTCTGACCACTGTGCGGCGTGGGGGGCGTGGCTGCCACTGTGTGATTCGTCACCGCGTAGCAGCAAGAATTTCTCGCCGGTGGCGGTGATGATTTCACGAATCTTCTGCACCGATGGGGCGTAGACGTAGTTCTCTGCATAGAAGAGGCGCTCCTTGCGTGTAGCAAGGAAGGCTTTCAGCCTATCGAGTTCTGCGACGACCGACTCGTACATATGCTCCTTGTCATCGTGGCCGCTGCCAAAGTAGCCGTTGAGTGGTTTCTCACAGATGACGTGCTTGCCCTTCTCCATTGCCCGTATGATCATGTTGACGTGTTCTTTTGGCACGGTGACGATATCGATGATATCGATCTCGGGGTCGTCAAGCAGTTCATCGACGGTGGCGTACGCCTTTGTGAAGCCGTGCTTTTCAGCGAATGCCTGGGCTTCTTGCAATTCGAGCGCACAGACTGCGTGCAGGTTGACATCAAAGCCAGGCACACGGCTGTATGCCTGGACATGGAGGCCTGCGGCAAAACCACTACCTATGAATCCAAGGGAGAATCGTTTCATGATTTCTTCCTCTTGTTCTTGATGTAGTTGAAGACACCAAGCTGGGAGACGATCATGAAGGCGATGATGAGCAGGAAAAAGATACAGATCGGGCGCTGGAACATCGGCAGGAGTGATCCGTCGCTGAGCCTGAGGCCACGGCGCAGGTTGCTGTCCGCCATCGGTCCAAGGATGACGCCAAGGAGGAAGGGGGCGGCAGGGAAGCCGGTAGCTGAGAGGGCCAGGCCAATCATGCCGAAGACGAACATGACCTTGATGTCGAACTTGTTGTAGTTGATCAGGTAGGCACCGACGACACAGAGGAGGAAGATGACCGGCATGAGCAGCTTCTTCTTCACGCCGAGGATTCTCACCGTTCCACGGGCGACGATCATCGCCAGGATCCACATCATGAAGGATGCGGTGATCAGGTAGATGCTGACGTTGTAGACGAAGGAGGGGGACTCGGTCATCAGGAGCGGACCGGGGCGGTACCCATGCATCAGGAAGGCGGCAAGGAGCACTGCCGCTGGGGCTGAGCCGGGAACGGCGAGGCTGAGGACGGGGATGATCGCCCCACCGATACAGGCGTTGTTGCCCGTCTCGGCGCTGATGACACCCAGTTCATTGCCTGTGCCAAAGGTTTCTGGATCCTTGCTTGTGGACTTGCTTGCCCAGTAGGAGAGCCAGCCGCCGGTATCCTCACCGACACCGGGGATGATGCCGACGATGACGCCGATGATGGAGCTGCGGAGGATGGCGACCCAGTTCTTGGCTATGGAGGTCATGCCACGCTTCGGTTGAAATTTGGTGATCTTTATTGCCTCGCCCTCTTTCTCTTGTTTGAAGGCACGGACGATCTCAGGGAAGCCGAAGAGACCGATCATCACCGGGATCAGCTGGATGTTGCTCATCATGTTGACGCTGCCGAAGCTGAAACGGGCGAAGGTATCCACCGTATCAAGGCCGATCATCGCCACCAGGAGACCGAGGATGCCGCTGATCCACCCCTTGAGGGCGTTGCCCTGGGCGGTGAGCGCACCACAGATCATGATGCCGAAGATTGAGAGGAGGAAGAACTCCCAGCTGGCAAACTTCAGTGCGATCTTGGTCAAAAATGGGGTGAGGGTCAATACAAAGATGACCGATAGCAGGGTACCGAGCATACTGGCAGTCGTTGCCAAAAAGATTGCGTGGGCGCCATCGCCGCGCTTTGCCATCGGAAAGCCATCCAGGGCGGTTGCCGCCGATGCCGGGGTACCGGGGATGTTGAGCAGGATCGCCGACTGGCAACCGCCGGAGATCGAGCCGACGTAGACGCCGAGCAGCGCGATGAGGGCGGACTGGGTCGGCAGGTTATAGGTAAGGCCGGTCAAGAGGGCGATGGCCATGGTGGCCGAGAGGCCCGGCAGCATTCCCATGATGAGGCCGCTTCCGACGGCAAGGGTCAGGACCAAGAGGTTTACGGGAGCAAGGACGGTCAGCGTAGCTTGCCCCAAATAGTGCATAATCATCGAAGCCTCCGTTAGGGTAGTGAGACATTGAAGCCGACTTGGAAGAGGAGAATGACAGATCCAACGGCGATCAGGGCGACCAATACGATGGTGAGGAACTTTGAGGCCCTCAAGAATGACATCAAGGCGATGAGGAAGACGGTGGACGCAATCCAGTAGGGCAACAGCCCGACAAGAAGGAAGGAGTAGATGGCCATGATGACCATGCCTCCGACCATCATCTGGATGTCCTTGTTCTTCGCTGCATCCTTGAACCAGAGTGCAAGGGTCGTGGTCCGGGCTGCCAATGAGCTCTCCTTCAGAGTCTTGAAGAAGAGGACGAGGCTGAGGATCAGGAGCAGTGCACCGAGGATGATCGGCAGGAGGCCCGGGGAGATGCCCAGATCGGTGATGTTATAGGGTGGTTTTGCCGCCCTGAGGTAGATGTTCACCCCGCCTACGGTTGTGTAGACACCCAAGGCTACCAGGGCAAGCGAGATGACGAAGTCTTTTTGTTTGTTGTCCATATGGGATCCTGGTTGATGTTTTAGAAGCGTTGCCGAGGCGAGTTTTCGCCTCGGCAACTGGTTGTTAGCGAGTGAAACCAAACTTGGCAGGATCGATCGATACTGCACCAGCGTCCCACATGAGGTAGTTTGCCTTGGATGCGAAGGAGTTCAGGTAAGCCTGGCTCTCTGCACGGCCCATCGGCATGACAGTGAAGCTTCTCTGGGCGGCGAAGTCGAGGAACGCCTGGTCCTTGACTGCGACCTCAAAGGCCTTGTCAATCTTGGCAAGCTTCTCTTCTCCAAGTCCGTTGGGGATCAGGATACCGGTGACCTCACCCATGGGGACAACGTCCTTTGCCTGGGGGTAGCTGTGGAGGATTGACTTCACAACGACGCCGGGGGCAAGCTCGATGTCCTGGTCGGAGAGGGTTGCCAGGCACTTGACGTCGCCACTGATGATCAGGTCCTTGTACTCAGCGAGCAGCTGCGGGCAGAAGTCGACTTCGCCGGCGAGGGTTGCTGTCAGGGCCGGGCCGCCACCTGCGTAGGTGATGTGCTTGTAGGGGGCCCCTGCGATGGACTTGATGACCTCGGCGCCAAAGTGTCCGCCCGAACCGATACCGGCAGTACCAGCGGTGATCTTGCCCGGGTTGGCCTTGATGGCTCCGATCAGATCCTCGATGGTGTTGTACGGCGAGTTCTTCGGTACGATGATGGCGTTGGGTGCAAAGGTTGCAATCCAGATGTCCCACTCACGGTAGGTCTTGTCGGTATACCCGTTGATCGGCATGGTGACGAAGGCGAGCATGCCGTTTGCCAGCATGGTATAGCCGTCGACCTTGGCGTTCTGCACGTTCAATGAACCTGCACTTCCGCCAGCACCCGGGGTGTTCACGACGTTGATGGACGTTCCCATCTCCTGGCCCATCACCTTGGCGAGTGCACGAGCGGTGAGGTCCGTGGTACCGCCGGCGCCGTAGGGAACGGTCATGTTGATGGTCTTGGTAGGATATGCATCCTCTGCCGCACCTTGGGCGAAGATGAAACCGACTGTGAGCAGAAGCACGATGCCAATAGCAAGTGTCTTTCTCATTGTTTCTCCTCCTGAGAGATATTTCGTACAGAGCTCCCTGCCTTCAGGGTGCAATCCTGTATGATGTGCTGATAGGGAATGTCCTTGTCCTGAATCTGGGCGAGCAAGAGGTTTGCTGCCTTCTTTCCAAGCTCCAGGTCATTCATGTCGACATAGGTGAAGTCGTTCTGCCCTGCTGAGACCCACTCAGGGCTGCCGATGATTACCACCGAGAGATCGGTGGGAATGGCGATGCCCCGCTCGGTGAGGCACCGTACTCCGCCCAGTGCCTGGACGTTGAATCCATAGAAGATCGCCGTGATATCGGGATGCTCATCGAGGAGGCGGGCGGTGAGATCATAGCCTGCCTCCTGCGAGAACTCCCCTTCGGCGATGTGGATTTGGTCTGCATCGATACGATGTTCGTCGGCGGCATCAAGGATGGCCTGTCTGCGCGCATCGAGGTCCTTGATGCCGCTCCTCCAGCCAACATACCCGATCTTCTTGTGCCCGTTGGCGAAGAGGTGGTTTGCCCCCATATAACCACACCCATAGTTGTTGGTGGAGACCCAGAAGAAGTTCTCGACGCCATCGAGGGGGCGGTCCACGACGACCATCTTCATGCCGACACGGCGGATGAGGGTGGTATTCTCACTCCCCTTGGTGGTGGGGGTGAGGATGATACCGTCAACGCGCTGTTGGGTCATCCGGTTGAGGATCGCCTTCTCACGTTCGGGACTGTCCAGGGTGTTGCAGATGATGAGGTCGTAGCCGTGTTTGACGAAGATCCGTTCACTTGCCACGATGATGCGGGTAAAGAACTGGTTTTCGAACTGGGGAATGAGGATGGCAATGAGCTTACGGCTCTTGCCCTTGAGCGAGGAGGCGCCGATACTCTTGACGTAGTCGAGCTCCTTTGCCGCATCAAGTACCTTCTGACGGGTCTCATCGCTGATGTAACGCCCCTCCTTCTCATTGAGGACATAGGAGACCGTAGCCGCACTCGTGCCGGCACGTTTCGCTACATCCTTGAGGGTTGCGTACTTTTTCAATTACTCCTCCATCCCTAAGCAAACGTTTACTTGTTCAGTTATGGCGATAGGCAAACGTTTGCATATGTAGGATTACATGGGTTCTGAAAGATGTCAACAACTATCGACAAAAATTTATTGATAGACCTTTCCATGTTCCCAGAGCAGGAGGGCCATGGTATACTCGCCGCATGGGTACCACTATATTCACAGAAGAGCGACACGCGGTGGCCGACTACATGAGGCGGCTCTATGATCGGGGCCTGACTACCCCGAGCGGAGGGAACATCAGCCTGAGGGTGGACAAGAACCACTTCCTTATCACCCCATCGGCGTTGGACAAGGGGCGCCTGGTCGCCGACCAGATCGCCGTGGTCACCATCGAGGGGAAGAACCTGACTGAGCACCTCCGCCTCTCCATCGAGACGGAGATGCACCGTCTGATCCTCATATCACGCCCCGATGCAGGGGCGGTCGTCCACGCCCATCCCACCTACGCATCGGCGTTCACCGCCATCAGAGATGGGGGCAATGTTGCCATCAACACCCACCTCATCGCCGAATCCTACTACATCCTTGAAGATCCGGTCTTCGTCGATTACCGCCTCATGGGCACCGTTGATCTGGCCGAGCAGGTCGCCGTCAAGGCGTTCGACCACGATGTGCTGCTCTTGGAGAACCATGGGGTAGTGACCATCGGCACGTCCCTGCTCGATGCCTTTGACAAGATCGAGCTGTTGGAGCGGGCCAGTGAGATGACGGTGATCGCGCGCACGATGGAGCGCCTCGGATCTGAGGTCTCCCCCCTTGAGCCGGGGCGCCTCGCCCAGTTGATGCGTATGAAGTATGGGCCTGCGCGATGAAGCTTGAGCTTGAGCGGATCCCCGTATGGGATGGGGTGCGTAGCGGTAGCGAGTGCTTTATCTGTGACCTCATGGGTGAGGCCCAGGGCGATGCCATAGCCTTCTACCTCGGCAGCTCGGTGATGAATCCCGAGACACGGGTACGCGTCAATGAGAGCGGCTTCTGCCCCTCCCACTGGCAGATGCTACTGGCGGCCAACAAGCCGCAGGGCCTGAGCCTGATGGGAGACACCTACCTCTCGACCACCCGTGAGAAGATGAAAGAGGCAATCGGAGACCTTCGCCGCGCCAAGGGTGCCCGCGCGACCAAGCGGGCAGTGGAGCGCTACAAGGAGCAGCTGCGAGAGCGGGAAGCGGGATGCTTGGTCTGTACCGCCATGGAGGGGAGGCTGAAGCGCTACCTCTTCACCACCGCCTACCTCTGGGAGCAGGAGGCGGAGTTCAGGGCCGCCCTGCTCGCCTCCAAGGGGTTCTGCCTCCACCACTTCTCCCTCCTGATCGAACGGGCATCCGATGCCGTCTCCAGAGGCCGCTGGGATGCGTTTGTCTCGGAGATGACGGAGCTGGAGGAGAAGAACCTCGACCGGGTTGCACAGGATCTCTACTGGATGACGCAGATGCACAAGTCGGAGAATAGGGACAAGGATTGGCAGGGGGCCGAGGATGCCCACCGGCGGGGTGTGGACAAGATGACCGGCCGCAACCGGGTCATCGATCCGGTGTAGCGGCCCGCTTCTTCCTGCGTTTTGGATTGATACCGAGGAGCAGCTGCCCCTCATCACTGCCACGGTCACGCTCGCGAAGGCGCACCACGCTCTCGTTGTCCCTGCGGAAGTGGTAGTAGTCGAGGGCGTCGCGCCGCGGGCGGTAGAGGAGGAAGTACTCCTTCTCCTTGAGAAAGGCGATGCCGAAGACCAAGGTGGTGCCCCGCTCCTGCAGGAGGCGCAGCTGTGTCTGCTGGCTTGCCGTCAGATAGGTGGTGGAGATCACCAGAGCCATGGTCACCGCTCCGTTGCGGTCATGGATCACCACATCAGCCCCTTCGGCCATGATATCGACGTACACGCTCCCCGAGAGGAGGGTGGCGCTCTCGCTCAGGCGCATCGCCAGGGCGTGGGCGATGCTCGCCTTCGCCTTCGGCCACGACAGAAGGTCGGAATCGGAGCCATTGAACGCCTTGAGAGCCCGCTTGAGTACCTCGAAGAGGTAGACATCGCTTACCATTGCTGCCTCAATTGAACCTCACCGTCCACTCCATCCGGGCGACCTTCGAGAGGGTCACATAGATGGAACAGTAGCGGGTCGCTGTCTCGAATGCCTTGGTGAACTTCCCCTGGTTGTCCACCCCGGTTGCCACCACCTTGACCGTCACCCACTCTAGGGTGGTGGGGGACTCGGTCCGCTTCTCCCCATCGACCTCGAAGCTCACGTGCTCCCATCCCACCTTCATCTTCACCGCGAGGTCCGAGAAGGTGGCGAAGAGGCAACCGCTGAGGGCGCCGAAGAGGTAGTCGTAGGGAGAGCTCTCCCTGTCGATGGTAAGGCTCTTGCCCCCGTCGGTGACGAATTGCCAGTGGCCGGGGACAAAGTCAGAGCGGATATGTGTGTGTTCAGCCATAGGTGACTCCTTGGTCCCATCATAGCCCAAGAGGGGTTGTTTTTCCAGCGTGAATCTATCGCTTCCTTGTCTTGTAGGGGTTTACGTGGACCATGCAGTGCTTGACCGATGGAAACGTATGCTCGATGGTATCGTGGACCCGCTCTGCTATGGTGTGCGCCTCGGTGAGGGAGAGCTTCCCGTCGGCTGCAATCTCCACGTCGACGTAGCAGCGGGCAGCGAAGGTACGGCTGCGCAGGAGGTCCAGACGCTGTACGCCCTCCACCGCCTCGATGGTGGTGCGCATCTTCTCCACCATCGCCTCATCACAGGCGCGGTCCACCATCTTGTCGGTGCCATCGCGGAAGACATCGAGGCCGACGCGGAAGATGAAGAGGGCGATGATCATCGCGGCGATCGAGTCCGCGATGGGGTAGCCCAGGCGGGCGAAGATGATGCCGACCAAGCCCCCGGTGGTGGCAAAGACATCGCTCTGGCTGTCCCACGCCGAGGCGAGGAGGGCCACCGATTCGCTCTTCTTGCCCGCCCAGCGGCTGTGGAAGACCATCACCTGCTTGATGATGATCGAGGCGATGGCCATGACCAGGGCCAAGAGGCCGGGGCTCTGGCGGTTCTGGTAGCTCCCCTTGATGATGGAGATGAGGCCATCGGCGAAGAGCGTGATGCCCACCACCATGATGATGCCTGATAGCAGGATCGCCGCCACACACTCCAGTCTCTCATGGCCGTACTGGTGCTCATTATCGCTCGCCTTCGACCCTGCGGCGATGCCGACGGTTGCGATCACCGAGCTGATGACATCCCCGGCGTTGTTGATCCCGTCGTTGAAGAGCGCCACCGAGTGGGAGAGGGTGCCGATGGCGATCTTGCTCAGGGCAAGCAGGCTATTGAGGGCGATGTTGAACTGTGAGGTCCGTAGGGCCAGATGCTTTTCGTTCATTGAAAAGACCCCGGCGTCCGGGGTCCCTCCTTGCCTATGGCTTCTCAGGGTATTTGACGATCAGGTGCAGCTCGTCGAGCTGCTTCTGGTCGACTTCACTCGGCGAGTCATCCATCGGACTGACGGCAGCCGTGTTCTTCGGGAAGGCGATGACTTCGTGGATCGAGGTCTCCTCTGCCATGATCATCACCATCCGGTCGATGCCCGGGGCGATGCCCCCGTGCGGCGGCGGGGAGTAGCGGAAGGCGTTGAGCAGGAAGCCAAAGCGCTGCTCGGCGGTCTCGTCATCGAAGTTGCAGATGCGGAAGATCCGCTTCTGCAACTCGACATCATGGATCCTGATCGATCCACTTGCCACTTCATAGCCATTGAGGACGAGGTCATAGAGGTCCCCGAGCACCCTGCCCGGGTCGCTCTCGAGGGTATCGAGATACTCCTGCTGCGGCATGCTGAACATGTGGTGGGCTGCCTCCCAGAAGCCACCCTCCTCGTTGTACTCGAAGAGGGGGAAGTCGATGATCCAGCAGAACTCAAACCCCTTCCGGATCAAGTTGAGGTCTTTGCCGAGCTTGTTGCGCACTGCACTGAGGCTTGTACAGCAACGTTTCCAATCCTGGTGGGCGACCAGGAGGATCATGTCCCCCTCAGCAGCGCCCATGCGCTCGATGACCTCATCCTCCATGCCTTCGAAGAACTTGGAGACACCGCCTGAGAGGCTCTTGTTCTCACCGACCTTCATCCAGGCCAGGCCGTGGGCTCCGTAGACCTTGGCGGCATCCTCGAGGGAGGTGATGTACTTGCGGCTGAAATCGACCGTCTCGCTGTGGGGGGCGCAGACAGCCTTGACGAAGCCACCCTTCCCTATGATCTCCTTGAAGGTGGAGAAGCTGCTCTTGGCGGCCATGTCGGCGACGTCCTTGATCTCGACGCCAAAGCGGAGGTCGGGCTTGTCGCTGCCGTAGGTGTTCATCGCGTCGGCGTAGGTGAGGCGTCGGAAGGTGGCGGGCAGGTCATAATCCATGACCTCCTTGAAGACGTGGCCAAAGAGGCCCTCCATGAGGGAGAGGACGTCGTCACGCTTGACGAAGCTCATCTCCAGGTCGAGCTGGGTGAACTCGAGCTGGCGGTCGCCGCGGGCATCCTCGTCCCGGTAGCAGCGGGCGATCTGGAAGTACTTGTCCATGCCGCCGACCATGAGGATCTGCTTGTAGAGCTGCGGGCTCTGCGGCAGGGCGTAGAACTTGCCGGGGTAGTGGCGGCTGGGTACGAGGAAGTCACGAGCCCCTTCGGGGGTGCTCTTGATCATCGTCGGGGTCTCGATCTCCAAAAAGTCCCGCGCCGAGAGGTAGTTGCGGATGGAGAGGATGAAGTCATGGCGCAGTTTCAAGCGCTTCTGCATCCCCTGGCTGCGCAGATCGAGGTAGCGGTACTTGAGGCGGAGGTCCTCCTTCGTCTTCAACCCGTCATCGATCTGGAAGGGGAGGGCGGGGCAGGTCGAGAGGATCTCGATCTTCTCTGCCTTGACCTCGATCTCGCCGGTCTTCATCTCGGGGTTGACCATCTCGGCAGGCCGCTTGCGCACCACACCGGTGACGGCGATGCAGAATTCAAGTTTCAATGAGTTGGCTGCCGCCTCCAGCTCCTCGTCCGCATCGTCGTCGACCACCACCTGGGTAATGCCGTAGCGGTCGCGGAGGTTGATGAAGTGCACCGATCCATGGTTGCGGTTTCTGTGGACCCATCCATTGAGGATGACGCGCGCGCCATCATCGGCTTTGGTGAGGGAGCCACAGGTTGTGGTTCTTTGGCTGAACAGTTCTTCACTCATCATATAATCCTTATCGATGCGGGTTGCAAAGTACCATCATACTACTCCAAGGGGTGCTAAATGGCAATTGGGCCAAAAGAGGTTTTACCCGTCTACCAAGCGCCGATGCTGTCGGTACACCCCTTCAAGGATGGGCTGGGAGACCTCAGTAGGGAAGTCTGCAGGCAGGGCAGCGCTGACGCGCTCCAAGGCGCGTGGAACCTTGTCGGCCAGAGTGGAAATAATCGATTCGACTGAAGAGGCAAGGCCGAGGCGCCTGCCGGCGTCGATGAGATGGCGAGAGACGATGCGGTTCCATTTGTAGTGCTTCTCCTCAGTGGTGAAACTCATCGCCATCGTCAGCTTCTGCTCTGCAATCTGTGCGCTCCCCTTGCCGAGGAAGGGGTAGGCGCTGATGACATCGTAGAGCGGGGTGAGGCGGAAGCGACCGCCACTCTCGATGAAGAGGGAGAAGTTCTTTGCGTGCCCGTCAGGGGCTGCGAGTAGATAGAAGAGAATCTGGCTGGAGAAGAAGTGTTCGCGATCTTCTCTGGCATTGGAAGAGCCGAGCAAGATGTCCATGATGGTGGCCATCGTCGGCCCCCCATCGCTCTCATACTTGAGAGCCGGTGAGGTGCCGGTCGCCTGGCAGAAGTCCTCCTGGGGGAGGCGGAGGATATGAGAGCGGTCAGGTGCATAGCGGCGGTCAAAGCGCTCGACGACGAGGACACGCTGATCCTCGAAGCGATGGAGCGCTGAATGCGCTGCCCCAAGGCCCAATTCTTTTGCTATGAGGGAGCAGAGCCACTCATTTTCGATGGAGGTGTCGAGATTGACTCCAAATGGTCCAAACGTTCCCATTGGCAGTTTGATGATATGGGTTGATGGGGTTGCGCCTATTGGGATGTGCCACTCACCGTCGTGAAACAATAGTGCTGTCTTCTCTTGCGCTCCTGCAAGAGAAAGACGAAAATCCTCGTCATCGTGTGTGTTCGAAGAGCCTGGATTAATCACTGATCTGAGTATTGCCGCCACTTGAGAATCATCCAAAGGTTTTCCTTCGATACGCTGAGGTGCAGGCTCTTCATCGGGGGGCAGCAGGTGGATTGCCCCGACGCAGTCGCGTCCGACCTGTGCGAGTAGGTCGAACGGGGAGTCTGAGCGAAGTCGGTATCGCCTCTTGATGCGCCCCCTGATAACCTCTGAATCCGGGAGCAGGTTGTCGAAGAACGAGCGTACCCGCTCTCCTCGATAGGATTCGTGTGCACTCGTCAACGGCATGGAGAGGGAGAGCGGGCGGCTCTGGGGCGAGGTGATCCACGCCTCATCGTAGGTGAAGAGATGCTGTGAAGAGGAGACCGACCACGTGCCTACCCGTATCCCGTTCTGCCACACAGAGAGTGAGTTCATGCTCATCGCCTACCACGCTCCTTGATGCTCGTCAGGACGAGGTTTGGGTTGGAGGATCAACTCAAAGTCCAAGGCTGAGACGAGCTTGAGCAGGCTGATGATCGAGACGGTCTCTGCGTTGTTCTCCAGCGCGCTGATCGTCTTTGGTAGGAGGCCGACTGATGAACCAGCCTGCTCTTGCGTCAACCCTTTGGCCTTGCGCAGGGCACGCAAGGTGGTGGAGAGGAGGAGGGGGTTACTGACGTTGTGTTGCAATGAGTGTCTCCTATTTCGTGATATAAAAAGATGTGATACTGCATATAATAATACCCGATACGGTAAAAGTCAATAATATACCGTAATGGGGATAATTCATTAATATACCCCAGTGGGTATATTTTAATAATATACCCTTATGGGTATATGGTATCACCTGTGCTCCTCCACGGTGAAGTCCGTGGGGTTGAAGGCGTCGCTTCCGAGCCAGAGGTCGATCTTGATGCCGCTCTCGCTGTTGGAGACGGTGGCGTGTTTGATCTGCCAGCCGATGAGCTTGAGACGGGCATCGATGTTGAGCGTGCTGCCTGCCATCGCCCCATAGTAGTCGGCAAGCTCGGGGCGCACCTTCTTGGGGTTGAGTGCCTCTTTGATCCGCTTGATCTCGGCGTCGGTACGTTGGGTATCATCGAAGAAGGTGATGTGCGCCCCATCCTCCTCCTGGTGGAGGCTGACGACAAGACGCAGCGGGTTGCTCTCCAGAAGGAAGCCGGTCATCTCCCCGATCAAACGGCTCAGGAATTTTTTTCGTTTCATCAGTCGAAGTCCTCCCGCGCTCTATTGGTCTTGTACCACTGCATGGTAGCTACAAAGAGAGTGGCTGTCAGACCCCCGGCAAAGCCGTTGTTGTAGAGGTCGAGCCCTCCATGCCAGGCGCCGGTCGCCTCAACCATGACCAGGTGCACCATCCCGGCGGCGATTCCGGCTATGATGCCGAACTGGCCGGCGATCGGGGCGAGGGTTGTGCCAAAGAGGAGGGCCAGCAGGGGGCCGGGGGCAGCAGGGGATTTGGAGAAGAGCAGGGTTGCCAGCAGCACGCCCAGGGCGATGGGGAAGGTGTTGCGCAGCGTCTTGCCAAAGCCACCGAAGGCCATGATGGTAAGGATTCCGCCCACCACCGGCCCGTTGAGCGGGGCACCGATGAGCAGGACATACGCCCAGGCGACAAGGCCGAGCAGGCTGATGTTGACCAGGGTCCCCCCGAATTGGCCGGTATCGAAGAAGTCGAAGGGGAGGCGCCCGGTCAAGAGCTGGATTGCCCGCAGTTCATTGATATTGGCCCTGGTTGTCCGTCCGTCTGTGCGGGCGAAGATCAGGAGGAGGAGGGAGAGGAGGGGGATGAAGAGGAGCATCGAGAGGCTGGTCTCGCTGTTCCATGCAATGGTCAACTCCTCCATTCTCCCCGCTGTTCGCAGGAGATTGGCCCAGAAGAGGCCCAAAAACCCACAGCTGAAGCCCATGTTGTAGAGGTTGTAGCCCTGGTGGAGGATGAGGAGGGGGCTGGCGATGGCGGGAAGGAGGAAGCCTGCCAAAACCCCACAGAAGAGGGCGAGGGGGATCGAGATGAAGAGGGAGAGGCCGATGTCGAACATGACGTAGGTCACCAATGGCCCCAGGGCGGTGCCGAAGAGGGCGATGATCGAGTAGGCGCCGAAGGTCTTGCCGGCGATCTTGCTGGCGATCCACACACCGATGATGATCGGGGTGCAGTTGAGCAGCGTATTGCCGAAGAAGGAGAAGCCCATCATCGTCAATATGCACGCCAACGTCGGCCCGGAGAGGCTGATGGAGGCGTAGAAGACGATGATCAGGCCGAGTGCGCCGACGGTGGCGGCATTGAAGAGGGCTATCTGGGGACCGTGGAGGGTGAAGTCACTGATCAGGCGTGCGTTGGCAGCCTGGAGGTAAAAGGTCCCCTTGAGCACGGAGAGCGGACCTCCGCTGACCAGGGCGAAGAGCGCCATGGTCACAATGATGATCGTCATGATCTGGTAGAGCCGTCTCTCTTCTGTCTGCACACAAACCTCTTTGTGCCATGCTAACGGCAGATGGGATGGGACGCAAGAGAAAAGAGAGGGAATTTTCGAAGGAGGAATCAAGGCAACTAATAAGAAAACGCCGCCTCAGACTCTGAAGCGGCGTTGTAGGATTGAGGAGATATTACCCAAGGAGCGGGGAGGCCGGGCACTCCATTTCCTCCATCTGATAGACCACCGCCTCTCTCTTTGATGGCTTGCCGGTGTTCTGTGTGCCCAGACCCTTCACCGCCGTTCCCAGGAGTGCCAGCACGATGACGGCGACGATGAGCAGGATCTTGGTCTTCTTGCTATCATTGAGCATGTCAGTCACCATTGCCCTTGAAGCGCTGGTCCCAGTCACGCTCCTTGTCCAGGATCTCGCTCTCCATCTTCTCCACCTTGCGCTTGAGCTTCTCATACTTCGCCTTAAGCTCGCTGTCACTGATCGAGTCATCGTCCTCGCGATGGTAGTGGGTCTCGCTTCCACGCTCAGGATTCATTGGGATGATGAGGGCTGCTACCAGGTAGATCAGAGCTCCCGGGAAGAAACCGGTGAAGAGAATGCTCAAGAAGACGATGAGCCTGACCGGATCGGCCGGAAGATCCCTCCACTCGGCAAGGCCGGTGGCCACCCCAAAAATCTTTCCCCGTGGGGACCTGTACAATTGCTTTGTTGCCATACCAATCATCCCTTATATCCTTCTCATTTAACTGGCCATGATTGTTTCAAGATTATCCAGACGCTCCTGTAGATCGTCGATCCCCTGCTTGAGGTCAGCCCGGTTGGTGCTCCCGTTGGAGGTGGGTTTGAAGTTCTTGATGAACTGCTCCCAATCCTCCTCCTTGAGGTGTTTGTTCCACTTCTGGTTGTATCCGGTGTACGTTCCCGGAGGCAGGCCCAGCTCCATCTCGCGCATCCTCAGCGCGGCATCGATCTTGCGCTTTCGAATGCTATGGCGCTGGTTGAGGATCGAGGAGATGATGATGAAGATGAAGATAACCGATAGTATCCAGACCGCTGTCATCCCATCCCCCCTTACTTCAGGCCCGCACGTCGGCGCAGCTCGGCAATCTCGGCGTCGATGTCATCCATCTCCTCGAGGTCACGAAACTTCTCGTCCAAGGTGGCGGAGGTGAAGCGGTTGAGGTCATTGGCTGCCTGCATCCGATCGATCTGCTCCTCGATATCGCTGAAGCGGGTGGCAGTCGCCTCGTCGCTCGCTCGCCTCAGTGCATCCTGGGCCGCCTGCTCCTCACGTGCCCGCTTCGAGCGTTCGACCATCATCTGGTACTTCTGCTTCACCGAGGCAAGCTTCTCCTCGATCTGGGAGATCTCACCCTTGGCGACCTTGATCACCTCATCGTGCCGGGCGACGTCTGCCTTCAATTGGTCGAGTGCGGCGCTCGCCTTCTTCTTCTCCAGCAGGGCCTCGCGGGCAAGGTCCTCACGGGCCTTGGAGATGGCAAGCTCGGCGCGCTGCTGCCAGCGCTCCACGGCAGCGAGGGCCTCCTGGTAGGCCCGCTCGCTCTTGGCACGGCTGGCCATCTTTGCGGCGCAGGAGCTCTTCAGTTCGATGAGGGTGTCCTCCATCTCCTGCATCATCAGCTTGATCATCTTCTCGGGGTCTTCCGCCTTATCCAACAGCGAATTGATGTTCGCGTTGACAATATCCAGGAATCTTGAAAATACTCCCATGTCTCTCTCCTCGGGGTCTACCCCTTATTGTATGCTACCATCAGCAATGCATGAACCATGCCAACTATCAGATTTCCCCAGTTTTTCTGCTAACCAGTGATTTTACCACGGATTAGCACCGATTCTCTTCTCATACACCCCCTGTTGTGATAGGCTGACTTTGGTATTACTCGCCAAGTTTGGTGAAATTTACCACACGAAGGAGTCTGCCATGGGTGTAGTAAGTGGAGGCCACGGCCAGCAACCGCTCGGGGAGAGCGAGGTCTTCCTCGATTTCCAAAGCCGCCTCAGCCGGGCAGCGGTGGTGAACCGCTCGGTCCTGATCGTCGGGGAGCGGGGCAGTGGCAAGGAGATCGCCGCCAGGCGGCTCCACTACCTCTCGCCACGCTGGCAACAGAGCCTGGTGACGGTCAACTGTGCGGCCCTGCCTCCCTCGCTCATCGAGACCGAGCTCTTCGGGTACGAACAAGGGGCGTTC
>Ga0116183_1002127_pt1 | contig 21656 bp, 19 predicted proteins | sample AD_UKC078_MetaG_FD_89753 | JGI IMG/M metagenome (GOLD analysis project Ga0116183, IMG submission 89753) | Active sludge microbial communities of municipal wastewater-treating anaerobic digesters from USA - AD_UKC078_MetaG | ecosystem: Engineered > Bioreactor > Anaerobic > Digestate | place: USA... | reverse complement strand
GCAGTGCTGCTCATCGTCATCGACGGTACGCTCGGGCGGATCTCCTGGTCATTGATCGCCACATTTTCGATCGCCCTTTTCTGGGTTCTGTGGGTATTTCCTTTCATGAAGCACCCCGAATTGGACCTCCCTCGGAAGTTGGCGACCTCAATGGCGGCGGTTCTGTTCTACCTCGGCGGACTCAATCGAGTGCTTGATAGCAAGTTCACTTGGTTCGTTCCGATCGCCCTGCCGCTTTGGAGCTTCACGGTGACCGCCACGGTGGTCTTGCTTACGAGCTTCGCTGCCCGCAGAGGGCGAACCGTCACGATCACCGAGCTGGTGCTCTCGACGCTTTTCATCGTCTTTCTCGCCCTTACCGGGTTGGATCTTTTGCAGAATCATTACAGAAACGGAATATGGGCTTTACGGTGGTCATCTCCGCTTTTGATCGGCGCGGCGGTTCTTCTTGTGGTGCTACTTGCCTACGTGCTTTCCCTTCGGGTCCGCCGCTACTTTACCAGCAGTCGGACTTCTAGGTGAAATCCGCCCGTTCTCCGTCGACGGAACGAAGCAAGTCGGAGGGATCGAGCCGGACCTGCATTCCCCGTTTTCCGGCGCTGACGTAGATGAAGGGAAGGCTGAACGCCGCCTCTTCGATAAAGGTGGGGAAGGGGCGTTTCATCCCGATCGGGGAACAGCCGCCGCGCAGGTATCCGGTGACGTTCTGAATCTCGGTGAGCTTCACCAGCTCCAAAGCTTTGCTGCCGGTGAGGGAGCGGGCTTTTTTCATGTTTATCGATCGATCCGCCGGAAGGCAGAATACCCAATACTGCTTCCGTTCATTGACGAGGACAATCGTTTTAAACACCGTTTTCGGGTCCAAGCCCACGGTCCGGGCGGCATGAATCGCATCAAGCGCTTCCTCATCAAAGCGGTAGGAAACAAGTTCAAAGGGAATCTTCCCGGCCTCCAGGATTCTCATTGCATTTGTTTTCATGGTAGCATCGTAGCCGGGAAGCCGCTTCGAATCAAGAAACCGATTGAGGCGGCCCCCATGGTGAAATACTTGTAACCGGATCCATGTTCCGGGTGTTTTACCTTAGAGGTCTTGAGTTTGGAGTGACCGTGGTGCTATACTACGAAAACTCAACGTCTTGGAGGTGTGGCAAACGATGAGGAACGCAAAGCGGTGTGCCCTTGTTTTATTGATTATAATAGCTATTGTTCATGGAGCCCTGATCGCTCAGGATAACGGTCTGGTCATCCGTTCGCCGCTCTATGGATCTTCCACAAAGGATCTTGTCGGCACGACGATACAAATACAATCATATGCCGAGCAACTGGGCCTTGCTGCGGCCTTGAGCATACCGACCGGGGATGAGCGACTCCTCAATGCGATCAGCGAGCCTTCCTATCCCGTAACCCCGGGAGACACCTACCGGGTCATCTATCTTGACGGATTGAAAACGGTAACGCTGGATTTGCAGGTTAATGAAGCATATCAGGTGGTGCTGCCCGGTCTTGGCCGCGTCAACGGGCAAGGGCTTACCTTTCAGCAAATGAGTCAAAAGATCACCGATCTCATCGAAGCGTATCACAGCTACTCCAACCCCCAAGTGGTCTTCACCGGGGTTGGTTCTTTCTATGTCTCGGTGATCGGGGAGGTTACCGGCTCGCGAACCGTCCAGGCTTGGGGCCTTACCCGGCTCTCACAAGTCGTCGGTGCGGCCACCCCCTACACCTCGACCCGTACGATCACCATCACCCACGCCGACGGAAGTCGGAACACCTATGATCTCTACCTCGCTCTCCGCAAAGGAGTTCTTACAGAAGACCCGTTGCTTAAAAGCGGAGATGTCGTGAGCCTTGGCCGGGCCGAGCGGCTGGTCCACATCGACGGTCATGTGTATCGAACGGGAAGCTACCAGCTTCAAGAGGGGGAGAATCTCTCTTCCCTGATCACCGATTACGCCGGAGGCGTCCTCTCGGGCGGCGATATCCAGCGGATCCGGATTCAACGGTTCGACGAGGAGCTGAACGACTGGACGATTCTGTACGCGGATCTGCTGAAGGACCAACAGTTTGAAGTGCGGCATCTTGACAAGGTGTATGTCGACCTGCTCGGTCCGATGCCCCAATCGATTCTCATCGAGGGGGCGATCTCCTCGACCGAGGCGGCGAACACCCTCAGCTCTTCATCGTTGACCGGGTATGTTTCGGGTCGAATCTTCTATCAGCTCTACCCGGGCGAGACGATCAAGCACGTCTTTGAAACCCTGAGCGGCCGGCTTCTTTCGATCAGCGATCTCGAGCGGGCGTATATCCTCCGTGACGGACAGCGAATCAACCTCGACCTGCAGCGGATTCTCTATGGGCAGGACCCGAACTCGACCCGTACTCTTGAGAACGGCGATGCGATCATGATTCCGTTCAGCCAACGCTTCGTCTCCGTTACCGGCGGGGTGGTGCGCTCGGGAATGTACGCGTATGCACCGAACAAGAGTTCCAGCTACTATATCGCGCTGGCCGGCGGCTACAGCGATGACGCTTCCTTCCCCCTGTCGGTGAAAGTCCAAGGTGAGGACGGCAGGAAAATCGCCAAAACCGAAGAGGAAGTTCCCCCGAGCTCGACGATCATCGTCAAGAAGAACACCTTTACGAAAGATATCGCACCGACTGTAGCCATTGTCGGACTGGTTGCCGCAATATTGGGAATCGTGTCCACAACGTTGAGCATCATCAAAGATGTGCTCACTATAATAGGAGTAGCGAATGAATCAGGCATATGATGACCAATATACAGTTCACCAGCAATTCGACGAAGAAGGAATGACGATCAGAGAGCTTCTCTCGATCTTCCGCAAGCGGTTCTTCTGGTTTCTTCTCGGTCTCGTGCTGGTAAGCGGCGCTGCGGTCGGGTATCTCTTCTGGGCGACTCCGCTCTACGAGTCTCAGGTTTCCGTCCTCGTCAATCCGATTCAAAACTCCTCATCGATCGATTCGCTGCTCAGCGTCACCTCCTCGGGGGCGAAGATCGCGACCGAAGTCGAGCTCATCACCTCCCGCAGCAACATCAACGAGGCTCTGGCGCGGCTTGATCTCACCCGGTATGAAAACGACGAAGGTGAATCCTATGCGATGAACATCGCGTTTCCCAACTCGGTGAAGGAGAAGATCTCCGTCACCACGGTGAAGGACACCAATATCGTCCGCATCAGCGTCACCGACGCAAACCGCTTCTTTGCCCGGGATTTTGCCAATGTTCTGGCTGAGAGCTATGACAGTATGCTCACCTCCATTGCCCGGAACTCAAAGACCGCTCAGCGGACCTTCATCGAGAGCCAGATCCCGATCAACGATCAGGCCCTCAGAGAGGCGAACGACCGACTTGGAGATTTCAAGGAGCGAAGCGAGATCATCCAGCTTTCCGACAAGAGCTCACTGCTGGTAAACCAGATATCCTACTACGACCTTCGACTCGAGCCTCTTAAGCTTCAGCTTGAAGAAGCGTATATCGGCTTCCGCTCCCACGAACCTTTCATCGCCGCCAGCGGCACCACCTCCGATCAACTGCTGACAATGATCAGAAGCGACGAGGAGATTTCAAAGAAGCTCAGTGAGCTTGAATCGTGGTTGCTGGAGCTGGCGATGTACGAGTCGCTACCGACAAACCTCGGTCAAGGAGCCCTTTCCGAAGGAACGCTTGCCCGGATTTTCACCATCAACAACGCGATCGATACGACGAAGAAGAGCCTTCTGAATCGGGTTCGAAAGCTTATCGAATGCTGCTACATTGATTCGCTGGCCCAGAACATCGCCCAGATTCTCACGACCGGGGTGTCGATCGATATTCTTCAGGGCCGGGCTGCGGTGTTTGAAGAAGAGCTTTCCCGCTTGCCCCTTCTGGAGCGCACCCTTTCCGAACTGCTTCGGGATGTTCAGATCAGCGAAGCGATCGGATTGAAGCTTCGGGAGATGCTTGAGGAGATCAAGCTTCTGGAAGCTTCAGTCAGCGGAAACGTGAAAGTGATCGACACGGCGAACTTGCCGCTCAAGCCGGTCAGTCCCAACTCCCTCCTGATCCTGGCGGTGGCCCTGCTTTTGGGTTCGGCGATCGGACTGCTGCTCGCCCTGTTGGTGGAGTCCTTGGATACATCGATCCAGAATGAGGAACAGGTTCAACGGATCGTCGGTCGAAACGCCCCGATGCTGGGGTGGGTTCCGATCATGAAAACATATCAAAAGGATGTGTATCCGATGTTCATGGTCCGTACCCATCCGAACTCGTTTGAAGCGGAACGGCTCAAGCTCATCGCAAACATGATCTATTCGATGGACGGAAAAAAAGTCTTCTCGATCACCAGCAGTTCGATGGCTGAGGGAAAGAGCATGATCGTGGCGAACATCTCCCTCGCTTTGGCCCAACTGGGCAACAAGGTATTGGTCGTCGACGGAGACTTGCGCCTGCCGAGCATGGAACGCTTCTTCCGCCTTCAACACCAGAGTGTCGGGTTGGTCGACGCGGTTACCAGCGGAGTTTCCTTGGAGGATTGCATCGTCCAACCGCTTGAAGACGTAAGCACCCTCCACCTGCTTCCCGCCGGATCGTCACCCTTGGTGCCGGCGGCGATTTTCTCCAACCCAAGATATATATCCTGGACGAAAAGGCTTTCCAATATCTACGATTACATCATCATCGACGCTCCTCCGCTCGATGCGGCGAGCGAGCTTCTTGCAATCGCCAAACACGTTGACGGCTTGATCATCACCGTCCGGGCGGGAGTGACCAGCCGTATCGCTCTGCGCGACCTTCTGGAAAGCCTGATCAACGCGAATGTTCAGCTCGCCGGCTTCGTCTTCAACGGAGTGATGCCTTCAAAGCACAGCCGCTATGGAACATATGGCTACTCGGTTTCTTATAAAATGGGAAAGGTCGAACGAAAGTTCGGGCGGAAATATCGCTATCTCCCCAGAAGGCGAACCGCTTCGTGGTATCGCAAACGGTACAAACAGGACGTCAAGGTCCGCGGAAAACTGCCGGCGCTCTTCACTCCGGTTCGGGCGTTCGGTCCGCACGCTCCCTACATGAGCCTGAAGGAAATGGAGGAGAAGGACAATGGAAACGGCGAAGAGAAACTGATCTTCAAGCCGGTTGCCTCCGGAGATGCGGGTAGCAGATCGAAGGAAGTGGCTGAGAAGCGTGATGAAACCGGAGCAGAGAAATCGGTCTTCACCCCGGCCGCTTTCAAAGATACCCCGAAACACCCCATGACCGAGGATAAGGTGATTGACTTTCTTTCCGCGATCGAGGGAGACGAAGCGGCGCGCGGGAAAAAATAGGCGGCATCGGATGGACAGAGTCGCTCCTCTTTGATATTGTACAGAACAGAAATGAGGAGGCTTCGGATGAAGGCACATGCACTCTACCGTGTTCGGAAATCTGAATCCAATGTTGTTGCACACAGTCGGCTTTAGGGCCGGCTTTTTTTATTCGGGAGGAGTACGATGGGTACGTTTTATGGCCGATCACTGTGCGTGATCGACGATCTTTCACAAGAAGAACGGCTGTACCTCTTTGAGCACGCGCGGATTCTCAAATCCGCGTTCGAGACTCAAGATGAAGCCGTGCTGAACCGATATCGAATTGATGATCCGGACTTCGGAATCTATGAGGTGTTTCTGGAAGATTCGACGAGGACGAAGGAATCCTTTCGCAACGCTGCGAAGTTCCATCACGCAAAGGTCTCGGATCTCAACAGCGGTTCCTCCTCCTTCAACAAAGGGGAAAGTTACGCGGACACGTTCTATACCCTCAGCGGTTACTCCAATACGATTTTCATCGTCCGGAGCAAAGTCGAGGGAGTATGCACCTATCTGGAGGAGAGCCTCACCTCCTACGCCAGACGAAACGGCTTGAAGCGGAAGCCGGCGTTCATCAACGCCGGTGACGGCAAACACGAGCACCCCACCCAAGAGCTGCTTGATGAGTTCACGTTCCTGGAGGATAACAACTGGTCGACGGAAACCCTTCACCTCGCCCTGGTCGGAGATCTGTATCACGGGCGAACGGTCCACTCCAAAGCGGACGGCTTGAAGATCTTTAAGAACGTCACTGTAGACCTGATTGCACCGCCCGAGCTGGCGATGCCTGAAACATACCTCCACAAGATGAAAGACCACGGGTTCACCGTGCGAACCTTCGACTCGATCGATGCCTACCTCAAAGAAACGGCAATCGCCCCAAAGTGGTATTTCACCCGTCCTCAGCTGGAACGGATGGGTGACAAGGTCCTGAAGAAGGAAGCGGAGCTGAGGCGGGCGATCACCTTCCGGGAAGAGCTGATTCCCCTCCTGCCTCTGAATACGAAGTTCTATCATCCACTTCCCCGCCACAAGGCGCACCCGACGATTCCCACCTTTCTGGATGAAACGCCGCTGAACGGATGGGAGCGGCAGAGCATCAACGGGATGTATGTCCGAATCGTTCTCCTTGCCCTGATCGCAGGAAAGATCGGGGGTGAGTTTGTCTCGGCAAGGCCTCCGGTCGTCGAAGAGGAGGATTACATCAAGGAAGTGAACCTCGAGGACCGAGTCCCCCAGGAGAAGCGGATCAGCGAAGGGGTGCAGCCGATTCACGATGGAATCGTCATCGACCACATCCTCCGCGGGTATGAGATCGGTGAGATCCGCGACCATATGCGCCTGATCAGTAGCGTATTGGAACTGGATCGAGGAAAGGGAGGGGAGTGGGTTTCCAGCGGACAGCAAGGGATCCATAAAGGGATCATCTTCCGCCCCGGCTCCTATGAGCTCGATCGCAAGCACCTCAAGCGCTTGGCGGCCGTCGCCCCGGGCTCCACGTTGAATCTCATCAAAGACGGAAAGGTTCAGCGCAAGTTCCGCCTCTCGTTGCCGCCGAGAATCTACAACTTTGAAGATCTCGGGTGCACAAACGAGGCGTGCATCAGTCATCCCAGCCAGGAGGAAGGGGTCATGGCCCGCTTTTATCGAACGCAGGAAAACACCTTTGCCTGCGCCTACTGCGGCAAAGAGCATGGGTTCAAAGAAATATGGAAGCGCAGCAGGAAATAGGATAGAGTTAAGAAGCTATGAACAACCTCAAAAAGATTACTCAAGCATATGGGCCGAAAATCGCCCGGGCGGCGTTCGAGCTCGGGGCGATCCGCCTCAACGTCACCGATCCCTTCCGGTGGGTCAGCGGCTACCGGATGCCGATCTACAACGACAACCGACGCCTGCTCGCTTCCGGCAAAGTCCGGGCGCTCGTCGCCGAAGGGTTTGAAGCGATCCTGAATGCGTTGGACTACGATCCCGATTCGATCGCCGGAACAGCGACGGCGGGAATTCCCCACGCAACCACCTTGGCGGATCGATTGGGAAAACCCCTTTCGTATGTCCGTTCCTCAAGCAAAGGGCACGGCCTCGGAAACCGGATCGAGGGGCTGGCGAAAGGCGGAACGTATGAGAACACCCATGTCCTTTTGATCGAAGATCTGATCTCCACCGGTCTTTCATCGACGAGCGCCGTCGAAGCGATCGTCGCGGCCAAGGGGCAGTGCCCCTATACGCTGGCGATCTTCACCTATGGGTTTGCGGCAGCTGAAGAAGCGTTCGCCGCATTGAACCCGAAAGCGGCATTTCATACGATTCTCACCTATGAAGTGATGCTCTCAAGCGCCCTGAAAGAAGGGTATATCTCACGATCCGAGGCGGAAAGCCTCGAGGCATGGAGCAGCGATCCCTTCGGATGGGGAATAGAGCGGGGCTTCATGAGGGAGGAAGGATGACGTACAGGGAATTGCTTGAAACAAGTGCAAAGCAGGTCGGAAACGTGGTGTGTATGGGCTTGGATGTGAAGCCGGAGCTTCTTCCCCATGCTGAACAGGGAATCCGCCACCGGCTGAACACCTACTTCCAACAGCTCTTTCGCCGGATGAATCTTTCGGGCCTCCTGCCGGCTGCGTTCAAGCCGAATATCGGCTACTATGCTGTGCTGGACAATCCCCGGGAGGAGGAGTTCTCAGGTTCGCTCGCCCTGGCCGATCTCTTCGATCTCTTGGAAAACTTCTTTCCCAATATTCCAATCATCCTCGATTCAAAGCGTGGTGACATTGCGACAAGCAGCCGGAACTACGCCGATGAAGCGTTCAAACGGTGGAGAGCGAACGCGATCACCGTCGCCCCCTATATGGGCAGCGACTCCGTCGGACCGTTCATTCAGGATTCCACGTTTGGAACATACATTCTCAATCGAACGAGCAATCCCGGAGGGAAGGATCTGCAGAACCTCATCCTGCACAGCGGGATTCCGCTCTATGAAGCGGTGGCCAAGCAGATCATCGCCTACAATGCCGGGAAGGGGCATGTCGGAGCGGTGGTCGGGGCAACCAATCCGGAGGAGCTGAAAGCAATCGCCAAAACATATGCCGAGCAGTCGATTCCGCTGTTGATTCCGGGAGTGGGAAGCCAGGGAGGCTCCGCAACCGATGTGATGAGGACCCTCGGCGAGGTGAACTATCCCTTGCCATTGGTTCGGATCAACAGCTCCAGCGCCTTGACCCATCCGTGGAAAAAGGGCCCGGCGCCGGATGACTGGCTCGATCAATGCGAGGGTTCTCTGCGAACTCTCATCGAGGAGTGCTCGCTATGAGTGATGTGCTTCAACGCTTGATGAATCAAGAGGTTCTTCTTGCCACCGTCAGCGGGGTGGGTTCCACAAAAGCGGAACTGATCCGCTACTTCGATGAGTCGGTGGAGGCGATCGATCTCATCACCACCAAGAGCTTCCAGAACGAACCGAACCCGGGGAACCGCGAACCGATCATCTGCGAAGTGGAGAAAGGAACGTTCGGAAACTCGGTAGGGCTGAGAAATCCCGGGCTGGAGGTGGCCCTCCATGAACTTCGAGAGCTCAGGAAAACCCACTCCTTCCGAGCTCTGTTGAACGTGTCGCTCTCCGCCTCCACGCCCGAAGACTTCGTAACACTCGTCAAAGCGTTTGATGAAGTCGCCGATCTTGTGGAACTGAACTTCTCCTGCCCGCACGCCGAGCCGGGGTACGGCTCGACGATCGGGGAGAACCTTACGCTTGCCGCCCATTACGTGCGCTTCATCAAGGCGAACACCGTCGAATGCGAGGCGCCCCTGTTTGTGAAATTGACGCCGAACGTTGAAGATATCGCTTCGATCGCCAAAGCGGTCGTCAAAGCGGGGGCGGACGGGATCGTTGCGATCAACACGGTCGGACCGCTCCTCTACATTGATCCCGTTGCCGGGAAGCCGATCCTCCAGAACAGGCTCGGCGGAAAGGGCGGGCAAAGCGGAAAAGCGATCTTTCCGATCGCCCTCAAGGCGATAAAAGAGATTCGGGAAGCGCTCGGGACGGGGATCCCGATCATCGGAATGGGCGGTGTCGATTCAGGGGCGGATGCGGCGAAGCTCATCGAAGCGGGGGCGAACGTCGTCGGCATCGGATCCGCTCTCGGCACGGTGGACCAACGCTCCTGGCCCCGATACCTTCGGGCGATCAAAGAGGAGGCGGATCATCTCCTCTATAGCGGAAAAAAGCCTGCGGTCTCTTCCGCTTCCTTCATCAAGACCCATCGCCAGATGGAGTATCGAAAGCACATCGTGCTTGAGAATGAACCCTACGGCAGTGACACGGCGATTCTTCGGCTCGACGGCAGGCTTCCCACCAAAGCCGGGCAATTCGCCTTTTTATGGCTGCCGCAGATCGGGGAAAAACCCTTCTCGGTAGCCCACAACGATCCGCTGACCTTCGTGATCAAGCGAAGGGGGCCGTTCAGTGATGCACTATGCTCCTTGCGGAAGGGAGACGAAGTGTATATCCGCGGTCTCTATGGCCAGGGCTTCGATCCTCCGGAAACGAAGAAAGCCCTGCTCATCGGAGGCGGCACGGGCGTGGCGGTGCTGCCCGCCCTGGCCGAGCAGTTGTCCAAACGAGGAACAGAGGTCGAGATCCTGGTCGGAACCAGCGAAGCGGTTGAAACGACCGCTCTGCTGGAAGAGAAGCTTTCCTCCTACGGATCATTCGTCTGCGTAGCGGATGAAGGAAAACCGGGGCGGGTGCTGGATCTGCTCGACGGGCGAACGTTTGATGGGGAGACGGCGTGTTATCTGGTCGGCCCCCAAGTCTTCATGGCGCTTGCCGCCCGGACGGTACTCAGTGGGGGAGTGAAGGAAGAGATGCTCTATCTTTCGCAGGAGCTGATGACATTATGCGGAATCGGGATGTGCGGGGAGTGCGTCTGCGGCGATCGGCTGACGTGCCGGTGGGGCACGTTCATGGAGTACCGGTATCTGAAAGAGCATGCTCCCTCCCTGATCGCCTATGATTGATCCGCATGTCCACCTTCGAGATTGGAACCTCAGCGCAAAGGAAACGCTTGCCCACGGGCTTCTCGTTGCTGAAAGAAGCGGGTTCACCGCAGTCATCGATATGCCCAACACCGATCCGCCGTTGACGACAAAAGCGCGGATCATCAAGCGGATCGAAGCTGCAAACAGGACAAAGAGGAACGTTTCCTATCATCTCTGGGCAGGGGTGACAGGCGACCCCGCTCAGATCGACGAGGTTGTCAAAAGCTGCGAAGAGCTCTTTCCTTCCGTAGTCGGATTAAAGCTCTTCGCCGGACACTCCACCGGCAACATGGGCCTTGTCGAAGAGGAGATCCAAGGGCGGGTCTACCGCCATCTGGCGAGGCGAAACTACACCGGTGCCGTTGCGCTCCACTGTGAAAAGGAAGCGTTGCTCCGCCCCGAGCTGTATGACAATGCCGATCTTTCAACCCAATCCCTTGCCCGGCCTCCCGAGGCGGAGGTCGCTTCGATCCGAGATCAGCTCTCCTTCAGCAAGGAGGCGGGCTTCGCCGGTCACCTGCACATCGCCCACCTGTCCACGATCGAAGGGCTTTTGCTTGTGGAAGAAGCCAAGAGGGAGGGAAGGAGAATCAGCTGCGGCGTAACTCCTCATCATCTCCTATTGAACCGGGACATGGCGAAAGATCGAAGGCTCTATGCGAAGATGAATCCGCCGCTGCGGGATGAGGAAACACGTAAAAAGCTCTTTGAGGCCCTGCTTGAAGGGCGGATCGACTGGATTGAGAGCGATCATGCCCCCCATACGATCGCCGACAAGGAAACGGGGGCAAGCGGCATTCCCGGGTTCAGCGGGATGCTCCTTCTCTTGAAGGTGTTGTATGAACATGGTCTCTCAAGAGGCATGATGCAAAGCCTCTTTGGGGGCAACGTCCAAGGAACGCTGAAGCTTCCTCCCCGAGAGATCGTCCTGCCCTCCTATGAGGCACTGCCCCCTCTGATCGCAGCGGCCTCCGGGGAATACCCCTACGACAGCTTCAGAGGCCTATTTCAGAGCTGATCTCCGCAAGAGCTTCGATCGTCCGGGCGATGATGTCATTGAGTTCAAGACCGAGCAGCTCCGCTCCTTTTGCGATGACTTCACGGTTCACCCCCTTGGCGAAGGAGGGGCTGGACCATTTTTTTCTGACGCTCTTCACACTCATCCCTTTCATCCGCTCCGGCCTCATCAGGGCGTTCGCGTAGATCAACCCGGTGAGCTCATCAATCGTGTAGAGCACCTTTTCCATGAAATGGACGGGTTCAACATCACTGCAAAGACCCCATCCATGGCTTACCACCGCCCGGATGAACGCTTCATCGACGTCGATCTCGGAGAGGAGCTTCGGAGCGACTTGGCAGTGTCGGTCGGAATAGAGGGCATAATCGATGTCGTGAAGAAGTCCGACCAACGACCAGTAGGTCTCATCATATCCATAATGCCGGGCGAAGCTTTTCATCGTCGCTTCCACGCAATAGGCGTGGTGGAGATGAGCCTCATCGGGGGTGTATTTTTTCAAAAGAGCAAGCGCTTCACTTCGGGTGACCATGGTGTCCTCCTTTTGGCGAAGTATAGTAGGATATGAAAAAAGAGAAAAGAGAAATCTCCTTGATATACTGCCGCATTTGGTGATATATTCGCTCAGAATCATGAATATACCCGCATGCACCGGAACCTATATCGAAGAAGTAATTGCTTCCCTAACTGACCTTTACACTGATGTCGAGAATGCAACCCATGCATTTGTCTCCCGCTATGGCATCGTCTGCCCGCCGGGGTGCGGATCATGCTGCGAACACTTCATTCCCGATATCACCCACAGCGAGGCTGCCTACATCGCCGCCTATCTGCTCTTTGAACTCAAAGATGAAGAAATGATCGAAAGAGTTTATCGGCACAGCGGAGCGGGATGCCCGCTGTATCGGGCGGATACGCCCTTCCATTGTTCGGTGTATCCGGCACGGCCGCTCATCTGCCGATTGTACGCATCCAGCGCCTACCATGACAAATACGGCAAAGCGCTCTTTCGATCCTGCAAATATGAGGAAACCAACACGATGCCCAAACATCTTTCCTTTGACGAACAGGTCGTAACGATGCAGGATTTTGCCTACCGCCTGCGCTCCCTTGATCGGGACCGTGGCCGGCTTTCGCTTCTTTCCGAACTGCTCCCCGAGCTTTTGGAGCAGATCCAATTCATCGCAGCGCTTGTTCCTGCTCAAGATGGCCCTGAAGAGCCATTGGCGGGGTAGGCTGTCCAAAAGTTAAAATATGCATTTGCAGGGGTATAAAAGCATGCAATTCCCCGAGTTCCGCAGCCAAAAGCGCGAAAAAGGCTTCTAACTTATTGCACCGTTGGCAATTAATCTGAAGCTTCCAGCCATAATATCCGCTCAATTGTAGTATATCAATAACTGTCCTTCCTCGTGCTTTGTTTGTTGACTATGAGCGCACGGGTCATCAATAATAGCCGTATGGCTGGAAAGATTAAAGCAATACTGTTTGATTTGGATGGGACGCTCATCAATACGATCGAAGACATCGCTGCGGCGTTCAGCGCCGCAATCGCCAAGGACGGGTTGGAGCCGGCTACGGTAGAGGAAACAAAACTCGTAGTGGGGCGGGGATTGGTAAACGCGTTGAAAGGGTTGCTGGAGATTCGTAATCATCCTGTGAGCGAAGAACGCTTTACCGAACTGTTTCACGTTTTGTACACCTATTATGAAGAACATCCGGTGGTATATTCAAAACCGTTCGATGGGATGATTGAATTGGTCAGCGGTTTGCAGGATACTTACCAACTAGGAGTCATCTCCAACAAAGACCATGAGCTGACCCTCAGGATCGTATCGGAATTGATGGGCGATGTCCCGTGGAGCGTCATTCGGGGGATGAACGACGAATATCCCCGAAAACCCGATGTTGGTGCATTCACTCCTTTTGTGAAAAAGATGGATTTGGGGCTTGAAGAAATGTTGCTCATCGGTGACAGTGAAGTAGATTACCAAAGTGCGAGGGGGGCGAACATGGATGTAATCCTTGTTTCATGGGGATTCAGACCGCGCGAAGCCCTTGTTGCTCTTGAAGGGGCTTGTGTTGTTGATTCGGTTGAAGAGCTGAAGGAGGCGATTTATGCGTTATAATGAAAAGGACTTGAGACAAAAAGCGACTCTCTACCTTGAAGTAGAAACCGAAGAAGCGTTTCGAACTGAAGTAGAGACGGAATTGGAAAACGGCCAGTGGGCGGAGCTCTATGAGCGCTTCTATACCACTCTTTCTTTTGGAACCGCCGGAATACGGGGCCTGCTTGGTGGCGGGACCAACCGGATGAATACATTCATGGTCCGAAAAGTCACTCAAGGGCTTGCTGACTACCTGAAAACCCAATCGGATCATCCTTCGGTGGTGATCGGCTATGACAGTCGACACTACAGCGACGTGTTTGCCAAAGAGGCCGCCCTTGTCCTTGCCGCGAACGGCATCTCGGTCTATCTCTTTCCCGAGCTGAGGCCGGTGCCCATGATCAGCTACGCGGTACGGAATCTCAAAACCACCGCCGGGATCGCGATCACCGCCAGCCACAACCCCTCCGCCTACAACGGGTTCAAAGCGTACTGGAGGGATGGCGCGCAAGTGACCCCTCCGCACGATTTCCAAATCGCCGATCGGGCCAATGCGGTATTGCCGAAACAGATTCGAACGATTACCGAAGAAAAAGCCCGCTCCAACGGCTTGCTTGTTCGGGTTCCGGATAAAGTGGAAGAAAGCTACTACAATGAGGTTCTTTCTTCCATTCGCAACATGGACATCATCAAAACGAGCAAAACCCTCGTTGCGTATACTCCCCTGCACGGCTCGGGCCTCAAGCCGGTTACCCGGCTCTTCGATGAGGTGGGAATCGATTATGTCACCGTCAAGGAACAGGAAGAACCGGATGGATCGTTCCCGACGGTGAAGCTGCCCAACCCTGAAGATCATGATGCGATGGCGTTGGTGTTGCGCCTTGCAAAGAAGAAGGGGGCGGATATTGTTCTGGGTACCGATCCGGATGCGGACCGCCTCGGAATCGCCATCCCGCTGAGTGATGAAAAGAAAGAATATCAGCTCTTGACGGGCAATCAGATCGCAGTCCTTCTAGCCGACTATCTGATGATGACCACCGGGCACCGGACGAAACAACCGGTCGTGGTGAAGTCGATCGTCACTACGGATCTGGTAAAAGCGATCGTCGAGAAGCGGGGCGGGGTCTGCAAGGATGTATTGACCGGATTCAAGTACATCGCCAACGAGATGACACTCCTCGAAGGCCCGAAAGGGGAGGAGCAGTATTTTCTCTTCGGCTGTGAGGAAAGCTACGGTTACTTGACGATCAATATCGTCCGGGACAAGGATGCGGTTTCCACCGCCTTGGTCGCCGTTGAGATGCTCAGCTACTGGAAAGACCGGGGCAAGACGTTGATCGATCGCCTCGGAGAGATCTATCGGGAGTTCGGGTATTACACGGAGCGAGTCATCTCCGTTGATTTTGAAGGCGCCGCCGGTCAAGAAAAGATGGTCAAGGTCATGCAGTCCTTCCGCGACCTGACGGCGGGTGAGGAGCTGGTTGGGCGTAAGATCTTGCAGATCGAGGACTTGATGAACCCTCAAGAGGGCGGACTTCCTCCGAGCGATGTGGTAATTTTCCATCTGGAAGGCGGTGAACGGGTGATTGTACGCCCCAGCGGAACCGAACCGAAGATCAAGTATTATCTTTTCTTTTCCACCGAAGCGGTGAACCGTGAAGCGTTCGATGCACACCTTGAGAGTCGAGTCAAGGAGATGAGGGAGGGGCTTTTGTGATCGAGTGCTATACGTTTGTCCGATACAATAAACCGGTATTGACGTTGACCCCCTTTCTCCGGGAAGGGCATGACCTTCTTGGAGAGCAGGTGGTGATGTATGCCGGCGGAATGCTGAACGCCCAGCAAAAAGATCAGGCGACCTTCTCCCTCTTCAGCCAGATCGACTTTGCCGTTGACCGGTGGATTCAGGACAAACGGTATGTTCCCCGTCTCTTATTCAGTGCGCTCGCCTTCATGGTGAGCTATCTCTTCTTCTCGCTGGTTGTGCGCGATCCGCTTCCGATGATCGATGAGCTCCTCATCTCCAGTGGGTGGGCGATCGTCGTATGGATTACCCTCTCCCGTCGAGATACCCGCTCGATCTTGGCTCAGGAGAACCGCCAGCGTTTGAAGATGATCGGGGGGAAGCGGAGTGAGCAAATCCAAGAGAACCTCTTTTCGATTGAAGAGTATCTTGATGTCTGTGCCAAAGCCGATACCAAGGAGCTTGCCAAGCAGCTTGTCGAGGGAACGCTCCCCCGCTGGACACACACCATCGAGGCAAGCGAGCGAAGCCTCCTTCGCACGCTGCTCGATCGGTATCTTGCGGTGTATGAAAAGCCGACCGCCCGTTGGATTCAGCGGCTGGATCGGTCGAGGGGGAAAGACCTTGCTACGAAACTCTATCTTCAAGGTTCCGAGGGTTCGGTGGATCTCAGTCTGCTCGCCCTGAGGTGCGCTCTGAAGCAAAGCGAGAAATGACGCCCCTTAGGGGGCATGGGCCTTCCTGTTCTGTGCATCCTCTTTTGCTATCTTTCGTATTCGCTCAGCCCCCTCTTTGATTACCGGTACCTTGCAGGGGGGCTGTTTTTGGGTTCATTGGGCCTTTTTCTCAGATGGGGCTCTTGGAGAAGATACGCCCTGTGCTCCTATTCGCTCATCATCTTCCTGCTCTACCTGCTCTTTGGCCGGGCGGTTCATCTCACCCGTTTCACCTGCGGATTGGAAACGAAGAGAATCACCGCTCTTGAAGGTGTTCTCTTGGAAGATTCGCTCCTGACCAAGAGCGCGAACCAACTGCTGCGCATCAAGGTGGCGTGGTGTGAAGCAGCGGATGGATCGGGCGCTTCGGCATCCGGGGTGTGCAGCGCTCTCGGTTCAAGTGATGAGATCCTCTTCGCCTCCTCGACGATCCGGGTGGTCGGCGCCTTCCATGAGGAATCTTCCCTTTTCATCGCCGAGGATCTTCAGATCCGTGACATCCCTTCATTTGCTCAATGGCGGCGTTCCGCTCTAAAGGGGATTCGACGGAGGCTGGAGAAATCAGTCTCCGATGAAAAAGCCCGATCCCTTGCTTTCATGCTTCTCCTCGGTCAAAGCGACAGCAGCGCCTTTCCCCTCAAGGAGCTGGCTCGGAGAGCCGGTCTTTCCCATCTGCTCGCCCTTTCAGGGATGCATCTTTCAGTGTTTCTGGGTCTCAATACGGCTCTTTGTTCCCTGTTTCTCGGTTCCTACCGGGCGAAGCGGGCGGGGCTGGTCCTTCCCTGTCTGTTTGTGCTCATCGCCGGTCCCAAACCTTCCTTGATTCGAGCTCTTGGGTTGGCCCTCTGCTCCCTGCTTCCTTTCGGCTGTCACGGCAGACTCCATTCCTACCTGCTTGCTCTTTCCTTGCAGCTTCTTTGGTTTCCGTACAGCGTGGGATCGCTGGCGTTTCTCCTCAGCTGGGTGGCGTATACGATGATATATATCGCCCCGATGCTTCCCGCGTTTCCGTGGAAAACCGGAACGTTGGCGGTATTGGCGATCGCCCCCGCCACGCTTCTCCTTGAAGGTAGCTGGAATGCCGGAGGAATATTCCTGACGCCGGTCGCCGGATTGCTGATCAACGTGTCGATGATCTCCTCCCTCCTTGTCCTGATCGGCGGTTCGTCCTTCGTCCGAGTGCTTCTTCGGTGTGATGGATTGCTCAATGACCTGCTTCTTTGGGGCGCCTCTTCAAGCCTTGTTTTTGGCTGGAAAGGGTACGCAATCGCGCTCGCTTTCGTGTTGACCCTCTTCTTTGCTCTCATCTATGCTAAAAGGAACCTATTGAAGCAGGAGACCCATGAGCTGGACCTTTCCCTACGATTCACCCAACGCGATCACCGCCCTTCTGGAGGAGGAGGGGCTGGCGATGAGCAAGAAGTTTGGACAAAACTTCCTCATCTCGAACTCGAGCCGGAGCAGGATCGTCGATCTGCTCGATGTGCAGGGGGGATCGAAGGTCTGGGAGGTGGGACCGGGGATCGGCGCGATCACCGCCCTTCTTCTTGAACGGGGGGTCCGCCTGACCGCCTTTGAACTGGATCATGGGTTTTGCCGGATCCTTCGCACCCGAGCGTTCGGTGATGAACCTCATTTTACGCTCATCGAAGGGGATGCCTTGAAGACGCTTTTTACAGCCTTGAGAGAAACGGGCACCCCTGAGCGTCTCTGCGGAAACCTTCCCTACAATGTGGGTTCGGTATTGATCGCCCGGCTGCTTGAAGGAGAAAGCCGGCCCGAGAGGATGGTCTTCACCGTTCAGAAGGAAGTGGCGGAGCGGATATGCGCCGGTGAAGGATCGAAGAATTGGTCCTCCTTCTCATTGCTCGCCCAGGCGGACTATGATGTGGGGATCGGATTCGATATTTCCCCCGGTTCCTTCTATCCCCCGCCGAAGGTCACCTCCTCGGTGGTCGTGTTTCAGCTTCGATCAGTGAGTCGAATTCCACAGGCGGATCGTCATGCATTCTACCTCCTTGTGCGCGAACTTTTCGGGCAGCGGCGGAAAACGCTTCGGAACAATCTGCTTCAATCGAAGGTGGGGGCTCGAATCGGCAGGGAGGGGGTTGATTGGCTTCTCCTTCAAAGCGGGATAGAGCCTTCAAGACGGCCCGAGACGCTCCTCTGGGCGGAGATCCTCTCCCTCAGTGCACATCTGAGCTCGATTCCAGCCACCCGTAGCGAAGGAACATCGCAAGGCCGATGATTCCCCTCAGCAGGAGGTCGGAGGCCATGCCGATCCAGATTCCCACCAGGCCGAGGGAGGTGTAGCGAACCATGAAGAGCGCCAGAGGCAGCCTGACCACCCACATCCCGGCGATCGAGATATAGAAGGGACGGCGGGTGTCCCCCGAACCGCGGAACACTCCGAAGACGAGCATCGAGAGACCGAACGCCGGTTCGACGAACGCTTCGATCCGCAGGATTGTGGTTCCCAAGGCGATGACGTTCTGATCCCGGGTGAAGAATCCCATCAGGGAGGGAGCGGTGAAATAGAGCACCACGCCCATCGTGGTCATCAGGAGCGTTCCGATCAGGGTCGTCGCGTTTCCGAAGCGCTTTGCCAATGTCTTGTCTCCCCGGCCGAGCGACTGGGCGACGAGGGTCGTCGCCGCAGTGGAGACTCCGCTTGCGGGCAGATAGGTCATCGCCTCTGCGGTGTTTGCCAAAAAGTGGGCCGCCAGCGCGGTCGTGCCCAGCGACCCGACGATTTTGGTCAGGACGATCTGTCCGAAGGAGAGAGTGGAGCGCTCAAGCCCCACGGGAAGCCCGAGGCGAAACGCATTTTTTTGAATTTCCCTGTTCAGAGCGAATGATTGATTCAGCTCCAGCTGAATGATCGAAGGCCGAGTCAGCCAGATGATGAAGAGGAGAATCGCCGTAATCGTAACCGCCAAGCTTGTCGCGATCGCAGCCCCCTTTACTCCCATGCCCAGCCCATGAATCGTGATCGGACCGAGATCCACTTCACCGAAAATGAAGAATATATTGAGGATAATGTTCAGCACGTTGTTGAGGGTGTTCAGAAGAAGCGGGGTTCGGGTGTCGCCGCTGAGGCGCATCAACGAACTGATCGTGATCATCAGGAGGTTGGGAAGGTACGCCAAGGCGATGACGGTGTAATAGCCGCGGGCGAGGGTTTGGACGTGTTCTTCCGCTCCGATCCACGCGGGCAGGACTTGGGCGATGAGGGTGAACGCGACGGAAAGAACCGCTCCGAAGATCAGGGCTGTCACCAGAGCTTGGCGGGTGATCATTCTTGCCCGCTCGAAGCGGCGCCCTCCGATGTTGCGCGCCATCAACACCGCATACCCGATCGCAAACGCATTCATCCATCCGTTGACGAGCCAGATCGTCGAGGTGGGGACGCTGACTGCGGCGGTGGCCGCTGCTCCCAGGGAGCCGACCATCGCCGAGTCGACATACGTGACGGAGACCTGAAGGATCTGCTCCAGGATCGCCGGCCATGCAAGAGTCCAAATGATCAGGCCGATCGATTTTTCCTGATCGAGCAGTCCCTCGGTCATATGCTCCTACTTGGCGGCCTGGGCGAGGGTGATGGCGCTGGTGACGACGATGTCCTCAACGGAACAGCCCCTGGAAAGGTCGCTGATCGGTTTGGCGAATCCCTGAAGGATCGGGCCGTACGCCTCCGCTCCCGCAAGGCGCTGAACAAGCTTGTAGCCGATGTTGCCCGCCTGAAGATCGGGGAAGATCAGGGTGTTCGCCTTTCCTGCGACCTTGGAGTTCGGCGCTTTGGATGCGGCCACGGAAGGAACGATCGCAGCATCCAGCTGCAGCTCGCCTTCGATCGCCAAGGAGGGGTTCTTTTCCCGAACGATCTTCGTCGCTTCGACCACTTTTTCGACGAGCTCACCGCTTGCCGAGCCGAGGGTGGAGTAGCTGAGCATGCCGACTTTCGGTTCCACGCCGAGGAAGGTGGAACAGCTGACCGCTGAAGCGAGGGCGATTTCGGCGAGCTGTTCGGCTGTCGGGTTGGGAATCGTTGCACAGTCGGCAAAGATGAACGAGCCGTCGGCTCCATACTCCTTCTTGTCGGTAGCCATCACGAAGCACGAAGAAGCAAAACTGATGCCGGGGGCGGTTTTGATGATGTTGAACGCGGCCACAAGTACCGCTGCGGTGGTGTTCTCCGCTCCGGCGACCATCGCATCACCGGCTCCGAGACGAACCATCATCGCTCCGAACCGAAGAGGATTGGCGATGTCTTCAAAAGCCTGCTCTTCGGTCATCCCCTTGTGCTTGCGCAGTTCATAGAACTCCGTCGCGTATTGCTTGCGCCGATCGCTCGTTGCGGGATCGACGAGTGTCAGCCCTTCGAGCGAGGTGGAGGATGCGCTTGCCGCTTTTTCGATCTCCGCCTTGGATCCGATGAGGATCACCTCGCTGGCCAAGTGCTCGTCAGCGATGATCCGAGCGGCTTTGATCGTTCGCTCTTCACTTCCTTCCGCCAGGACAAGCCGTTTTTGAGCAGCTTTTGCCTGAGCCTTCATCTTCTCTGCAAATAACATAATTCATGCTCCTAAAATGTGGTATCGATGCTCAATCAGTGTACCACGTCCGGCAATCTTGGAGAAGACTCGTGAATTCTGTACAATACCCTTCATGAGTGAAAAGAATCGGGTTGGAGTATATGGTCTTGGGCGCTTCGGGCTCTTTTGGGCGACCCGGCTTGCCGAGAAGGGGTTTGAGGTCGTCGGCTGCAGCCGGCGGACCGTGGAGCTGCCGCCGAATGTCCGCCAAGTGAGCGTCGAAGAGGTGTTGGATTCTCCGACCGTTTTTTATTGTGTCTCGATCAGCGCGTTCGAAGAGGTTCTTGCCAACAGCTTGCCCTATCTGAAGGAAGGGGCGGTCGTCATGGACACCTGTTCGGTAAAGCTGTATCCCGCCCGCGTGATGAAGCGCCTCCTCCCTCCGACGATTCAGGCGATCGCAACCCACCCGATGTTCGGTCCGGATTCGGGAAGGGACGGACTGGAAGGACTGCCCTTCGTCATGGACAATGTCAGTGCTCACGAGGAGACCTGGCGATGGTGGGTGGATGAGTTCACCTCGTGGAAGATGGATGTGCTTATGATGAGCTGTGACCAGCACGACCGTGAAGCGGCGTGGAGCCAGGGAATCACCCACTTCATCGGCCGAACGCTTGCCGAGCTGAATCTGGGATCGACCCGCTTGGCGACCAAAGGGTACCAGACCCTCATGGGGGTGGTGGAGCAGACGTGCAACGACCCCTTGCAGCTCTTTTATGATCTGCAGCGGTATAATCCCTACACGAAGCAGATGCGGATGGGCCTGCGGGGAGCGCTGGTGACGACGATGGAGGCGCTGAAGGAGCAGGAGGAGATCCTTTGAGGGTCTGCGTCTATACCCTGGGATGCCGGTTGAATCAGTGTGAAAGCGAAGCGATCGCCGATTCCTTCGTCAAAGAAGGGTTTGAAATCGTCGGTGAACAGGACGGCGCCGATCTCTATATCGTCAACACCTGCACTGTCACCTCGAAAGCGGAGCAGAAAGCCCGGCGGATGATCCGCCGATTCGCTCAAAGCTCACCGACATTGGTCACCGGCTGCTATGCCCAGCTGAACCGAGAGGAGCTTGAGAGCCTCGGCAAAGAGGTGCTGGTCGTT
>Ga0116183_1002122_pt1 | contig 21701 bp, 14 predicted proteins | sample AD_UKC078_MetaG_FD_89753 | JGI IMG/M metagenome (GOLD analysis project Ga0116183, IMG submission 89753) | Active sludge microbial communities of municipal wastewater-treating anaerobic digesters from USA - AD_UKC078_MetaG | ecosystem: Engineered > Bioreactor > Anaerobic > Digestate | place: USA... | reverse complement strand
TTTTTTTATCTCATTCTGATCCTATTTGTAATATTGGTTGATTTTTCTTGTTTTTCATTCTCAGATCATGCTGAAGATCCGACATATTCAAAATATTCTAAAGAAAATCACACATCCACATTCAGTCTGGACACATCTTTATATATAGAAAAATACAAAGTATTATCAGGTGGTGGTGGTGCAACTACTTGTGATGTATATGCGTGTTATATTACTGATTCTGTCAACTTTAGAAAATATATTGGAGAAGAGGATTTTTGTAGTAAACGCATACATTGGGATTATCAAGAGAGCGGTGCTGTAGTTTTTTACGCAGTATATTCTGATTTTGATGAGATCAATAATAAACCGATTAATGATACAACTAAAATAGGAAGTTATATCATTTCAAACTTAATAAAAGAGGGTAAATTTGATTAAGGGGATAGAATCCCTTTATTTTCTATTTTTTTCTTTATTTTGAAATAAAAAAATATGGGGGCAGAACGGATCTCCCTTTTTTGTTATTTCACTTCCCCACTCTGGAATAATTTCGGAGTTCGGAATGCAAAAAAGGCGGAAGGCGGAGGGCGAAAGGCGGAATGAAAAAAAGGCGAAAGGCGAAAGTCGAAAGTCGGAAGATGAAAGTGATTGAAAATTGAAAATCATTTATTATATCTTCTTGATATTCAAATAAATGCAAAATCATTCTACCTTCTACCCTCTACCTTCTACCTTGTAAAACCCGTAATTCGTAATTCGTAATTGAATCATTCCGAAATCCGAAATCCGAAATCCGAAATCCGAAATCCGAAATAATACTATTCTCTATACAATGTTACCACTCCTTTTTCCCATTCCCGTTTGCCTTCCAAATCCCAGTATTCGGCGCGGATAAGATAGATTCCGGTGGGGGCAATGGTGCCGTCTAAAGTGGAGCCGTCCCACGTGTAAATGGTGTTGGGAGTGATTATCTCATTGTTGACCAACAATTTGATTAACATTCCCTCTTTATCGTAAATATAGATTGAAATTCGTCCTTCTGAAGTTGTACTTTGGTAACTAATCATCACAAAATCCTGATATCCGTCTCCATTGGGAGAAAAAACGGGAGGATCAATCCCTAATTTTGACTTTTCAGGGAGAATTTGAGTCGTTTGTGAGTTAAGATATCCCGGAGTGCCAAAACCGGCTGTCTGAGCGGCTGATTTCCAATGATTCCGGTTTTGAGTTGGCAGATCAATAGCAATCTTTTCCAATGAAACACCATCGGTACTGCTGAGAAAAGAAGAGTGGAAATCAGCCGTATAATGCAACCAATCAACAACTTGATAAGCCCAGTCGGTGATATAGATCACACTTTCACTATTGGGGAAGTTGGGCAGCGAGTCATTCTGTACCAGCCGTTCCGGATAGATCGGATTATACTGCTCCAGGGTTAATTTTCGATTTTTGCAAATTGCGATATATTCCTGAGGGAAAAGCAGATAGCCTGATCTGACCATCGGAACGAGACGCTCCGGTTTTTCAAGCGTGCCATCTCCGATATAGATTTTGCCCAAATCTATAATTTTGTCGGAACGATTCACTATTTCAACGAAATCTGCAACCGTACTTTGGTAGGAGTCGGTCAGTATCTCATTGATTATCAGATCAAAATAGTTCACTTTTTCGGGCACTCCTACCCTGCCCTCGCTCTCAATGACAACCTGATTCCCAACACAATCGTAGATAGTGTCGCTGATAATCACCCTGTAAACTTGCTTTTTAGTCAAAGGTGTACCCAATTGCACCCGAATCTGTTTTTGTTGCGGTTGTACAAGTGTAACGCTCACAATTGGGATTTCCGGAACAATCCGAATCGGGATGAGATCGGGTTGCATCAGAATTGTTTCATTAAAATGTAATATGATCTGCGTGGAGTCAAGATAGGTAACCTTCTCTAAGTAAGGAAGTTCACTATCAGGATTGGCTCCTGCAATCGAATTGGCTCTCCCGGGAGTTCCTCCCGATGGGTCTTCCGAAGAATCCCAGTTGGATTCCTCACTGCAAGGATTCTCCAAATCGATCATCTCCAGCGACCAGCCTCCATCGCGTTTGAAGAGGTTACTGTGCCAATCTACCTTAAAATCAACAACATGGATCACTTCATTTTCCTCATTTAAAAGCGTAACCTCTTGTCCGCCATTGGTAATTCCCAAAGAGGAAACACCATATATCAGATCACAAAAGGGTTCAAAGAGCAGAATTTCCGATTGAGGAATGATCAATCCATAAGTTTGTGGAGGCAAGAGCATTGAGGTTATCTTTTTGATAGAGCTGCCCAGTCGCAAACTCCAGTTATTCAGTTGCACAGTATCCCATTGCGAAGGATTGTACAACTCAACGTACTCAACAGCAGGCAGTTCCACTTGAGGTGTCGGATCTGCCATAATCTCGGTGATGAGCAGTTCATTTCTTTGCACTCTCTTGATCTGAAAATAAGAAAAAAAGGGAGAGGAGAGGTTATCCGCATCATCTCTGATCCCCGAAATGGCAATGGAGTGTTCACCGATTGCGAGTGGGGCGATAAAATTCAAGAGGACCCGATCGCGATCTGCCCCCCAAATATTTATAGTATCAGGAAAAAAAGAATCATCAATTAAATAAGGGGAAGGCTGAAGTGCACTCAAAGGATTAATCGGTTCCGAAAAGCAAATCTCGATACTACGCCCATGAGAATGTGGTATCAACTGCGTCACTTCCGGAGGAACCGTGTCGATATAGTGAGGACCGAAGTAGAAATCGTCAAAATAGAAATTGCGGATATTGGAGCCGGTATAGGTTGTAGAAACTCCAAAACCCTGTTGCTGAGGCAATTGCACAAACATCGCAGAAGCATCCTGGTAAAACTGACCCGTTTTCAGAGAGTCCAGAAAAAGCTCCCACAAACCGGGCGCCGTGTAGCGCACTTTAACGCGGATATCAAACGGTTTAGCTATAGTTGCTGCTTTTCCACGACAGATAGTGGTAAGCGTCGTTCCCTCCTGATAAAAAAGCTCCAGCGCATCCTGAGACAAATTTTCACCCAATTGCAGAAAAATCGCCTGATTATTGGGATCTTTTAGGTTTTGCTGCGCTGAAATCAGATAAAACCGCGTAAAATTGTTCCCCGATGGAGAAAAAGTACACTTGATGCTCATCTGCCACTCCATCTGCTCAGCAGAAAAGGTTGTCGGAACCATCAAATAGGACTTACCGGCAGCCGGAGCATCCAATTGCAACTGGAAAGTTGAGTTAACTTTAAAATTTAGAGTATCCCCTATCCATGTCGGATTGTGGGAAAAATCCCCATCTGTAAAGGAATCGGTAATTTGTGAAAAAAGGGGGTTAAAAAGAGTTCCCGTAAAGGAATTAATCGCGAAAAAGATCAGAGTGATCCAAAAAAATAAAGCGTTCTTCATGGTGAGTAACAATGAGTAATGTGAGTAAAAATAGTAAACACAAAAATAGCATAAAAATTTTAAAATATTGGCTCATTTGTTCGATTCTCTTACATGATTTTTTTGTATCTTTGCAAGTTCTGTTTGAATATTCACTTTAAAATTATAATTATATGTCAAAAAATTTGAATCAATTGTATCCTGCTCCTTTATGGAACATTTTTGCTAACATTTGTGCTCATCCCCATCCTTCTAAACACGAGGAAAAAATTTTAGCGTGGTTGAAAGAGTGGGCAAAAGAAAATAAAATAGATTATGCTCAAGACGAAACAGGCAATATTCTATTTCGCAAGCCTGCTACTCCCGGAATGGAAAATCGCGTTCCTGTAGTATTGCAAGCACACATCGATATGGTACCTCAAGCAAATAGTGATGTAAAGCATGACTTTTTAACCGATCCTATTCGTCCTGTTGTAGGTGATGATGGTTGGGTACGCGCTTCCGGAACCACTTTGGGTGCTGATAACGGAATCGGTGTAGCAGCTGCTATGGCTGTGTTGATTGACGACAAAGCTCAACATGGTCCGATTGAAGTACTCATCACTGTTGACGAAGAAACCGGAATGACCGGTGCTTTCGGCTTAAAGAGTGGTTTTGTGAATGCTGAAATCCTAATTAACTTAGACTCTGAAGAGGAAGGCGAACTATTTGTAGGTTGTGCCGGCGGTTTGGATGCTACTTTTGAGTTTGATTACAAAACTGAACCAGCAAAAGAAGGTATGGTAGGTTATCAATTTGCTGTAACCGGACTTAAAGGGGGACACAGTGGAATGGATATCGTGTTGGGCAGAGCTAACGCCAACAAAGTAATGGCTCGCTTCCTAAAGAAAGCAACAGAGCAGTTTGGTGTTAGAATCAGCACTATCAATGGAGGTAGTTTAAGAAATGCAATCCCAAGAGAAGCGTTTGTATCACTTGCTGTTCCACAAGATCAAGTAGCTCCTTTTGAGAAATATTTTAACCAATTTGCAGAGTGCATTACTGCTGAATTTAGTGGTACTGAGCCTCAAATGAGCCTTCAATTAGAGAAACAAGATACTCCAAAAACTCTGATTACTAGCGATTGGCAACAAAAAATTATCAGTTTGGTATTTGCTATTCCTAACGGAGTTTTGAGAATGAGTGACAGCATGCCCGGATTGGTAGAAACTTCTACTAACTTAGCGACTGTAAAAATTGCTGATGGCAAAGGAACCATAGGAAACTTGATGAGAAGCTCTGTAGAAAGCGCTAAAGAGGCTGTAGGACAAAAAATGAAAGCTATTGCTGAATTAGCCGGCGTACAATGCAGTCTGACAGGTGGTTATTCCGGTTGGAAACCCAACATGGACTCTCCTATCCTCAAAACCATGAAAGAGGTTTACCTCAAAAAATATGGTGTAGAGCCTAAAATCAGTGCTATCCACGCCGGATTAGAGTGTGGTCTTTTCAGTCAGGTTTATCCTCATTGGGATATGATCTCCTTTGGACCGACAATCCAATTCCCACACTCTCCAGACGAAAAAGTGGAAATTGCCAGCGTTGGAAAATTCTATGACTATTTAGTGGAAACTTTAAAACATATTCCTCAAAAATAGTCCATGCGACTCGATAAGCTTTTAGTAGAAAAAGGATTTTATCCCTCCAGAGAAAAAGCTCAATTTGAGATTCTACAAAAGTGTGTCTTAGTAGATGGTGTTGTTGTTGACAAACCATCCAAAAATATATCAGAAACCGCCACGATAACTATACGAGATCAATTTAATCGTTATGTCAGTCGTGGCGGTTTAAAATTAGAAAAAGGGATTGCGGACTTCAACCTGGATTTTGTCGGCAAGAAGGTGCTGGATATTGGCGCATCTACGGGTGGTTTTACCGATTGTGCGCTACAACATGGTGCTTCCTTTGTATGCGGTGTGGATGTGGGAGATCAGCAATTAGATCCGTCGTTGAAAGAGCATCCTCAGGTGCAAAGCATTGAAAATTGCGACTTTAGAGAATTAGATCCCAACCAGGTTGCTCATCTTCCCTTCGACTGGGTTGTTTCCGATCTCTCTTTTATCTCTTTAACGTACATTTTAGGCTCCATTGCGCCCTTTATTCATCCTCAAAGCGAACTGTTATTGTTGATTAAGCCTCAGTTTGAGGTCGGACCTAAACTCTTGAATAAAAGCGGGATACTTTCAGATTCTAAAGGATATAAAATAGCCATTGAGCGAGTAGTTCAGAAAGCGGAACGTCATCACTACTTCCTTCACGGATTGAGCATCTCAACCTTATGGGAAAAGCATAAAAATGTAGAGTTTCTGGCACATTTCAAACAGCAAAAAAGCAACTTTACAGTCGATTTTGGTTCACTTTTAGCGGAGATCAAAACCTTAAGAAGTAAACTCAAATAGAAGGCGGAAGGCGGAAGGCGGAGGGCGGAATCCAATTACGAATTACGAATTAGACCTCCCCTAGCCCCTCCAAAGGAGGGGAACAATCTTCTCTCTTTTGAAAAAATCTCCCGAAGAACCAAAGAGCACCCCCTCCTTCGGAGGGGGCAGGGGGAGGTCACAATTTGTAAATTTGGGCTAAAGCCCTTTGTTTCAAGGGGATAATCCGATCCACGACTTAAAAGTCGTGGCAATTTATAATGTTGATTATCAAAGTGTTATGTTCAAATTTAGCATATTTCATATTTCTTACTTCACATTTCTTACTTAAAACTTCCGAAATCCGAAATCCGAAATCCGAAATTTCATTGTATCTTTGCAGGTTGTAAAAGCGAAAACCTATGAATGATACTGTGAGATTTGGCGGGTATAGCATGCTTCCCCCTGCTGTTAAGAACTTATTGATTATCAACGTTTTATTCTATATTGCCACCATAGTATTTGGAGAATCTTACAATATAGATTTGTACTCTCTTTTTGGACTTCACTTCTTTTCAGCTCCTGATTTTAAAATTTGGCAACCGATTACTTACATGTTTATGCATGGTAACTTTACTCATCTTTTCTTTAATATGTTCGCCTTATGGATGTTTGGAGGTGTTGTAGAAAATCGATGGGGTTCCGGTAGATTTCTCTTTTACTACTTTGTAACCGGTATTGGAGCTGCAATAACTCACTATTTGGTGATCTATTTTCAGATTGCTCCTGATTTGAATCTTCTGAATCAATTTTTAGCTAACCCCACTATTGAACATTATGATGTGTTAGCCAACGAGGTTCATTCTTCTCGTTTGAAAGATGTACTACTACGAAATTACATCGTTTATCAACAAAATGGGATCTCTATTTCAGAATTATGGAGCGTTACCTCTTCAATTAAGGCATCTTTCTTGAACCAATTTAATGTAGTTGGTGCTTCCGGTGCTGTTTTTGGTATCCTGTTGGCATTTGGAATGATGTATCCCAATGCTCAAATTTATATTTACTTCCTCTTCCCCATCAAAGCAAAATGGTTTGTTCTTTTGTATGGATTATTAGAACTTAGCTTAGGTGTTTTTGGATCCAATGATGGTGTAGCGCACTTTGCTCACCTGGGAGGGATGATATTTGGTTTCTTTTTAATTCTATACTGGAGAAAGAAACGAGTTTATTTCTAAAATTATCACTATGTTTTTTCAGCAATCACCATTTCAAAGAGAACCACTTAGTTTTAAAAACTTCTTGAAGCACTACTTTAAGTGGAGTTCCCGTTTGACACAACTCATCGCAATTAACATAGGAGTTTTCGTAGTGATTCTACTCTTAAAGGCAATTTTTGGACTGATTGGATTTTTATTTGAAATACCCGGACTTTCCGGTTTTGTTAGTCAACATATTGTACATTTCTTCTCTTGTCCTGCCAGTTTTTCAGCGCTACTATTCCGTCCATGGGGCATTTTTACTTCTCTCTTTATGCATGAGAGTTTCTGGCATATTTTCTTCAATATGCTTATGCTCTATGTGATTGGAAGTCAGTTTCGTATTTTCTTAAATGACAAACAATTACTGATAACCTACATATTTGGGGGAATCTTTGGCAATCTGGTTTATATGCTTGCCTATAACCTCTTCCCGGTATTTCAACCTGTTGTGAACAGTTCTGTGGCTATTGGGGCATCCGGTTCCATTATGGCGATCATGGCACTGATCTCGATCTATCGGCCTAACCACAGAATCAGATTGATTCTCCTGGGTGATGTCAAGCTGATCTGGATTACACTTTTCTTTGTATTGGTTGACTTTCTGAGTATTCCTAAAGGCAATGCCGGTGGACATATTGCGCATTTGGGTGGAGTAATTTATGGATTTTTTATTGCACCGGCTTACTATAAAAAAGCACATCTTTTCCGTAAACCTAAAAGAAAAAAGAAGCAAAGAATGAAATACGCCACTTCCAGAAATTATCAACCTCATTCCCGTCCGGAAACGGATGCAGAATTTAATCAAAGAAGGGCAGAAAATGAAAAAAAGATAGATATTATCCTGGATAAGATATCAAAACATGGATATGATGCGTTAAGTAAAGAGGAGAAAGAATTTCTCTTTCAGCAAAAAAAATAAAAATGGCAAAAAAAAATAGAAGAGGATTGTTTTTTAAAGTCAGTGGGAAAGTTTTTCTGTTGATTCTCAATATATTAGTTGCATTGGGACTACTTTTTACTTTTCTAACCCAATGGATTAAACCCTCTACTTCTATTTGGATTGCTTTTTCAGGTTTAGGATTTACCTATTTAATTCTTGCCAACCTTGCTTTTATCATATTATGGTTATTTTTGAAAAGATCCTTTACTCTCATCTCCTTAATTGCTATTACGCTTAATATCAACAATATAGACCGATATTATCAATTGAATGCCGCACCCAAACCGGAATCTTGTTGCAACTGTATTACAGTAATGAGCTACAACGTCAAGTTGTTTGGATTGTACGATTCCGAAGATCCTGAGACCCGAAATAAGGGGAAGCGCGAGATCTTGCAATACATTAAAGAAGCGAGTCCCGATATTCTCTGTTTTCAAGAGTATTTTTATGATAAAACCGGGAAATTGAACTTTACAACCACTGAGATGATCGATTCTATTCTAAATAAACCCTATCTTTACACCAACTTCCCTTATCATAGAAATCATCAAGTATTTTACGGCTATGCTACCTTTTGCAAATATAGAATTGTGGATTCAGGACCTGTTTGGATGCCTGATTCGCAAAGCATAGCGGGAATTTACATCGATTTCAAATACAAGGGAGACACCATCCGAAATTACAATATCCATCTGGCATCCAATTATCTGGAACCTATTGATTATGAGACCGGTAGACAGATTCTCGAGAATGATATCCAGGATTCACAGATTAACAAAAGGGCGATGAATCTTTTTAACAAGATGCGGGTTGCTGCTTTGAAAAGAGAAGAACAAACTATCGTTCTGGCTAAACATATTCAAGCTTCACCTCATAAAGTGATTGTATGCGGTGATTTAAATGATCCACCGGCATCTTACTCCTATCACAAGATCAGTCATAAGCTCAAAGACTCTTTCCGTGAAAGTGGAAAAGGAAGTGGCAAAACCTTTCATCATGCCAGTTATCCGGATTTCAGAATCGATAACATATTTCACTCCAAAGAGTTAAAATCTTTCGGACACACCGTATCCACAGAGATTGAAATTTCAGACCACTACCCTATTTTCTGCTATATTTCGCTATGCAAATAGTTTAGTCAAGCCATTTAACCAGGTGAAAATCAAAGTCATGCGGCAATAGAGGATGATTGGGTTGTAATCTCAATGCCACTTTCCAACTTCCTGAGTAAGAGGCTGTTATTTTTGTCTTATAGGTGTGTACTCCATCTTCGGAATGATCATAAGCCAATTCATACTTTGCAAACAGTTGATTGGTATTTTCAAGCGTAGATAAAATACATAACTCTATTTTGACATCTTGAGGTTGCAGTATACCCAAACGAAGCTGAACACTGATTTGCGCATCTTCTCCAATGTAATATAGAAAATCATTTGGATTATCAAACTCCTGGTTCACAAACTCAATATTGTCCCATTCTGTAATCACTCTCTCTTTCCAACTGATGAGTTGATTGAGCTTTTCTGCATGATTAGCACGTAACGCTTTGGTTCTTTCCTCCAGTTTGTTATAAAACTTCAAGTAGTAATCCTCTAATTGACGTTTCATCGTATAGTGAGGCGCAATTTGGAAGAAGTTCTCCTTCATCATTTTCACCCAACATTCAGAAACTCCCTGATTGTTACGTGAGTAGAAAGTAGGTATAATCTGATCCTGGAAGATAGAATAGAGCACATGGGCATCCAACTCATCCTGAAGATGGTTGTTTTCGTATGTGATTTTTTCTTCAATAGCCCAACCTGCTCCCTCTTTGTAACCTTCCGCCCACCAGCCATCCATAACACTAAAATTCAACACTCCGTTCATCACGGCTTTTTCTCCACTGGTACCGGAAGCCTCTAGCGGTCTTGTCGGATTATTTAACCACACATCACAACCGGAAACTAACTTTTTCGCCAGAATCATATCATAATTCTCTAAAAAGATAATTTTTCCAATAAACTCCTCTTTTCTGGAAAACTCAATAATTCTCTTGATTAAATCTTGACCTGCTTTGTCGTGTGGGTGCGCTTTCCCGGCAAAGATAAAGCGAATAGGAAATTCAGGATGATTCACCAATTGAGCCAATCTTTGTTCATTCATCATAAGCAAGTGTGCTCTTTTGTAGGTAGCAAATCGTCTTGCAAATCCGACGGTTAACGTCTTATCATCCAGCGATGTAACTGTTTTATGAATCAAGGATGGCGACTCATTTCTATTGATCATCTGTTTTGTTAAGAGTTCTTTTACGTTGTCCATCAACTCTTTACGCAATTCTTCTTTTAATCCCCAGATCTTTTCATCATCTGCTTTATAGATTGGTTTCCAGAGTTCGGGATTGGCACGATTTTCTGCAAACTCTTTTCCAAATAGCTGATTATGATAATGTTGCCATTTTTTATGTGTCCAGGTCGGATAATGGACTCCGTTAGTCACATAGCCGATATGCAATTCATTGGGATAATGTCCTTCGTAGAGATTGGCAAACATTTCACGAGATACGCGACCATGGATTCGGCTCACACCGTTAATTTCCTGTGCCAACTTACAAGCCAATATACTCATTGAGAACTTCTCGTTTTGATCCTCAACATGAACTCTTCCGAGTCCCATAAAGGCTTCCCAGGAAATATTCAAATACTGAGGATAATTGGACAGATAAACACGAATCATATCCTCTGAAAACTTATCATGACCTGCGGGAACGGGCGTATGCGTAGTAAATAAGGTCGAGGCTCTGACTAACTCCAAAGCTTGTTTAAAAGTGCGATAATTGTACTTCATCTCAGCAGAGAGACGCTCAATACCCAAAAATGCGGCATGTCCTTCATTCATGTGATACAATACCGGATCTTCGCCAATTTCACGTAAGAAACGAACACCACCAATCCCCAAAAGAATCTCCTGTTTCAAGCGAATTTCCAAATTTCCACCATACAAACTGGAAGTGATCGCTCTATCTTCAGGGATATTGTCATTGAAGTCCGTATCCATTAAATAGAGTGGTACCCTACCCACCATAGCTTTCCAAATTCTTACATAGAGAGTTCTGCCCGGCAAGGGAATATTGAGCATCTTCCAGGATTCATCCTCATTTCTGAATGGAGTAATAGGCAGTTTAGAATAGCTTTGAGGAGGATAAAGGTTGATCTGATCTCCTTGATGACCAATCTGTTGTGTAAAATAACCGTAGCGGTACAGCAATCCCACACCAATCATATCGACATGAGAATCACTCGCTTCTTTCAGATAATCACCTGCCAACATTCCCAATCCTCCGGAAAAGATTTTCAACTCGTTACTGATTCCAAACTCCATGCTAAAAAAGGCAATTTTACCCTCTTTGCGTGTTCTTGGAGTATGAATATAATCTTGAAAACAGCGATATACTCTTTGTACTTTTTCTAAATAAGCTTTATTTTGGTCAAATTGCTGAATTCTTTCGTAGGACAATCTTTGCAATGCACTGATTGGATTCTCACCACAATCATCCCATAACTCTTTTCCTGCAATCTCTTCAAACAGTTCTCTGGACTCGATATTCCAACTCCACCACAAATTTTGTGAAATCTCTTCAAGCGGTTTCAGATTAGGAGTTAATTTGGATTTGACTGTAATGTGAGTCCATGAAGGCTCATGGGGTTGGCTTATTTCTGTAAATAAGTTGATTTGTGAGACTTTTTTGTAGTATAACTCATATCTGGAGGTAGTCGCTTGAATCGCTTTATCATAAGCTTCTAAATAGTTATCGTACAACTCTTTCCACAATGCTTTTTGTGCAATCTGTTGCACTTCTTTTTTCAAATAGCTTTGAACCTTAGGTGTATGGGAGCTATATTCCAATAATGTATTAGCGATTGCGTTAACCACTTCAGTATCGTTGGTATCAGTTCGTTCAACAACAGTAACTCCTTGATGCTGAGTAAAATTCTCCTTAATCCATCTTCCAAAACCTGCCAAAGTAGTGGTTACGGTTGGAATTCCAAACGCGATACTCTCCAACGGAGTGTAACCCCATGGTTCGTAGTATGATGGAAAAACAGAGAGATCAAACCCGATTAAAAAGTCGTAATAATTGAGGTTAAAGATCTGATCCTGACCATCTAAGTAAACCGGTACAAACAGTACTTTAACCTTTGAATCTGCACTGTTGAACAACTCATTTTTCTTCAAGTGGTTCACAATAGGATCATTGTTTAAATTGGCTAAGTAGTGGGTAGTATATTCAGAAACATGAAGCACCGATTCTGACAACTGTTTTCCTTCCAACAACTCTAATTTTGGAGCGCGACAGCCTGCCGGCACGGCAATACAAGCCACTACTTCTCTTTTCGGATTAGCTTGTTGAAGTTGAGCCACAGCATCAATAAAAAGGTCAATTCCCTTGTTTTTAAACTCATATCTACCGCTATTGATCACCAATAGGGCATCCTCACTGATCTCTTGTTGAGTCAATGCAGAAACAATTTGTAATATTTTTGCTCTTGCAGCAGCTCTTTTTTGAGTGTACTCTTCTCCTTCAGGTACAAAACTGTTATCGAAACCGTTAATAGTAACAACATCTACAGGTTTATCAAAGAAATGACGGCACTCTACATTGGTAATCTCACTTACTGTTGTAAATACGTCTGATTCTGTTGCAGAGAGGTACTCTAGAGAGAATTTCGACTGAATGTTGAAGTTACGGGCCATATCTATCGGACTGTACTGCTCAATATTATCGTACAAAGGCAACAAGTTTCCTGCTATAGAACGCCCTAGCGCTGTAGCGTGGGTAGTAAAAATGGTTCCGATTTGCGGAGTTTGTTTTTTGAGATACAAAATTCCGGTTCCGGTCATCCACTCGTGGAAATGAGCCAAAATGTGATCTTGAGCATTACAGTAGTAGTTGTAAAAACTTTCGATCACCTTCCCGGCACCATACCCAAACAGAGCCGGTTCAATATAATCCCACTGTCCTGATATAGAGTCTAACTTAAAATCTAACCAAAAAGAGGTAAATATATCATCTTTTTTAGAGAAGTAAGGTGTAAAGTCAACCAAGAACACAACGGGATTCCCGGGAACATTCCAGCGACCAATACGAATCTTGAGTCCCTCTTTGATTGCCTCCTCTTTCCAACGTTTAAAAAGATTAAGATCCTCCACAAAATCAGGATTATTTTCCCTTGGCAAATCGGGACCTATACAAATATATTGATCATGAAAATGTTCAACGGCAGTACTTACTTTTGTTGACAAAACGGTGTAAATTCCACCTACTTTATTACAAACTTCCCAGCTGGTTTCAAATAGATAGTTCGGTTTATTTTTCATAGAGTTTTTTTCTTTATTGAGTTCTACATTTTTTATCGCGCTGCGAAAATATAGTAAATTTTTGATAAAATTGCCAAAATTTTTCAGCAATCACCTCTTTTGAGAAATGATTTATTGCATATTCTCTTATATTTTCCGCATTATATGTGTCAAAATTGTCCATAAACTGCTCTAAAGCAGCAATTAAGAGTTCTGTTTGATGTGGTGCGATAATAACACCCCGATCGGAAGAAATAATTTCAGGAATACCACCTACGTTACTACTCAACACCGGTTTGCCACAAGAGAACGCCTCACTAATCACACAGGGCTGATTTTCATAGTTGGAATAGAGAATTAAAAAGTGGTGTTGTGCCAATAATTCTGCTACCTCTTCAGAGGATTTACTGCCTAAAAAATAGACTGTATCACTAAGCTGATGGTCGACAACCCATTGCTCATATTGAGGTTTAACAAATTCACTGACTACATTGAGTACAAAGTCATTACGTTTTTTTCTTACTTCTGAAACAGCCTCTAAAATTCCTTGAAAATTCTTAGCATCCTCATCTAAAGTGGATATATGAATGAGTTTAATTGGGGGGAAGGAAACGGGTTGGGGTTGAAACAAGTGATGATCCACAACATTGTAAATTACCGCACTTTGAGAAACCGGAAAACGCTGACGGATCTCATTCAACAAATATTCAGAAACAGTGGTAACTCCGTCCACATGAGCCCATATTTTTTTGAGCTCTTTTTTAACCTTCGGAGGCGACGAAGGATAATTCCGCTCATGATATACGCTCCAATGCTCTGTGAGCAATAACGGAACTTTCCACCTTTTCTTGTACTGTACTGCCACACTCCCTCTCGGAAATGCGACATGAAGATGTATGAGAGAGGGGATGCCGAACTGCTGCTCGATGAATTGCCCCCCCCTAATATAATAATATCCAAATAAAAATTTATTCAATAAACGTCCCAATAAAGTGCGTCTCCTTTTCACATAGTAAGTACAAAGAGTATTATTAGGAGAAAGCTCTTCTACCGTTAGGGGAACGGTTCGTTGATTGATTTCCACCACTTTTAGGGTTACAGAAGGCGTTTTTAGAGCAATAGCTTCAATATGGCGTTCGATAAAGTTGCCATGAAAGGGCTTAGTATCATCAGTATACCATGAAGGAATATGCAATACAAACATCGTTAGCGTTTTCTTTTTAAGTTCAGAATTTGTTTGATTTCCGTAGCAAAGATAGTGAAATCTTCCCGTTTAATCATAAAAACAGAACGTAAGGCTCTATTCCGTTGATAAAATATGATTAGAGAAAAGATTAAGCTGCTTAGGTAAGAGACCGAAGTAACCACTCCGGCGGTTAAAATAGCATGCAATGTTCCGTAATGAGCCATGAGCGGGATAAAAAAAAATCCACCTAGTAGAGTAACACAAAGTCCTATCAATGAAGAGATTGCATTGATACGATAGAGTCCTTGTGCAGCAAAATAATGAGATATAATCGTTAAAAATGAGATGGATAAGATTCCGGGTGCCAAAACAAGGATCACCTTCTTGACTTCTCCAAAATCGGGACCAAAAATGGCTACAAAGAGCGAGGAGGGTAAAATGAGCAGTATACAGAGTGCAAAAAAGGTGAATAAAGTAGATATTTTAGCCAAAATAGAGGTGATTTTTTGAGCATATTGGTTATCGTTGGTGTTGGAGAGACGAGCATATTGCACTAAAGATAAACTTTTGGGAAGCACCCAGATCGCCTCAGAGATTTTGGTTCCCATATCGTAAACTCCTAACGGTTTTCTCCCCACATAAAACTCTATCAAATAATAACTTAAGCGATAATTAAACAATTGAGTCAAGTTTGCAATTTGAACCCAAAAACCCAGTTGAGCCATCTCTTTTAGTTGCTCCCAAAAAGTTAACGAAGGTTGCCTTTCAGTATCAATTGATTGATTTACAGTTATTTGAGTTGGTTGACGAAGGAGACGTAAAACAAGACGGAAAGAGATTAAAAAAAGTACAAGATAAGAGAAAAAATAGGCATCAATGTAGATATCTATTGAGAGAGCATAGTGCCGGTAACGATAAAAGAAGAGCAAAACGCCCATCATAGCAATTAAAATCAGCGATTGCATCACTTGAAAAACATTCAGTGCTTTGATCTTCTCGTAAGCTTGCAAAACAGACAGATTAATAGTAAAAAAGGTAACAGAGAGTGCCATAAAGAACAACAAAACAGTGTACCCTTCAGGGATCATTCCGGCGAGATGTAAAATAGTGACACCCAATAAATTAGCCAGTAGTGCCCAATAGAAACTCAGTTTCAATAACAGTTTAGGATCTCTTCGTGGTATTAAATAAACCAACGTTGTTCCGCCAATAAAGGTTGCAATGAGCTGAATGATAGTAACATTCAATATAATCAAACTGATTGACCCCACCCCTTCTGCTCCAAACTGGTTGGAATTGAAAATCATGACAAAAAGCATCACCAGGATGGTCAAGATTCGGGAGAAAAACGTGGAAACAATATTGCTGAACATTAATTAGATTTCGGATTGCGGATTATTTGAACAAATTGTTTATAATTAATTCAGTTTGCAAAGGTATAATTTTATTTCCGATTTTTGGAAAATCTATTTCCATATCGTAGAGACGTTGGCCGTTTGTAGAGAATTGATTAGGTTGCGCGTTCAAAAAAGTTATATATTTGCAGAAATTAAAAAACATAATCCAATGAAGAAAATTTCTTTTCCGGTTCTTGACAAATACAAATATTGGTTCTTTGTAGTGGGAAGTCTGGTTTTAGCTCTTATTTGTAATCTTTTGGTATTCCTGATATTGGATGATCCGTGGTCTGTCAGGACCTTTTTATTTAAGACTTTTTTCATGTGGGGCTTTTTCTATCCAGTGACGTTTATTGCTTACGAGCAAGCAAAAAAGCAGCACGAGGAAGAGAAATGATTTCGGAAGTAAATTTAGAAATTAGAATTCAGAATTTAGAATTGATTCATCGTAATTCGTAATTCGTAATTTGTGTAATTCCCTAAAAGGTGTAATATTCCAGAGTGGGGTAAAGAAATATCGAAAAAGCGAAATATGATCTGCCCCCCATTTATTTAAAATTCCAAATAAGAAACAAGAAATAAAAAATTGGAAATAATTGAATTTCAGCAAGTTATATCCTGAAATCATAATCCTAGTCAAAATCCGAAATCCGAAATCCGAAATCGCTATTGTTTTACCAATTTCTCAATCCGATGGTATCTGTCCATTTTGAGTTTGGCGAAATAGATGCCGGTTTTCAAATGGTTGAGATCCAGGCTATATTCGGGTGAGTGGATCTGGGTATAGAGCCCAACCCGTTTGCCGGAAAGATCAAAAAGTTCGATTTCACGGATTGGATCCCCCCCTTGATTTTTAATATAAAAAATAGCATCGGAAGGATTAGGATAAATTGTAACGGAAGAAAATTCGTACGTATCTATCCCTATTTCATCCTCGTTGGGAGCCCGCAGACTGTAGAAAATAGTGTCCACGATGGGAATGGCGTTAGGACAAGTCTCCACTTTTACGACCATTTTCAGTACTTTGACTTCACCCTCATCGAATTGAGCATCATCTTTTACTTTCACCAACATTTTGGTAATCGGTTGACCCAACCCCAATTGAAATGCAGTTACTACAGTATCGGATTTTACAAGTGTATCCCCTATCGCATCCAAATAGTAGATTTCAAAATCCACATCAAACTCGGCAGTAGTTTCAGTCATATCCGGGAAAGCCAAAATCGTGTACTCGCGGGTGGAATCGGGAGGTATAATCATGCAATATACCGTATCGCTGTTATATCCGGGAATCAAATAAGGATTGCTTGGAACCGTAGGTGCACGGAAGGTTTTAAACTCCGAAGGAGTGATAAAACTACCTTGTTTCAAAAACACGCCTGAATCGTAGGCATTATCGGTTACATTAGCAATAGCCAACTTCATGTGATAGGTTTCACAGGGTAGAATTCTTGATTTAGCCAGCAATCCCATCGGAATACCAAATGGAGAGTGCGGACTGGAAGCAGGAATTCTGGTAAATCCGTCAAACTGCATGCCGGTGCTACCGCTGGCCACCGACTGATAAAAGCTGGAGTATGCGAGCGACTGATTTGGACCGGAACAACCACTGGCACTTCCCGAACTGCCCGGAACTCCGGGATTCAATGAGTTGATTGCCACAGGAAGCGTTGTTCCTGGAATTAATGCGATATTCCACGTGGAGGTAACCCCTGTAACAGGGTGAGTTCCTGTCAAAAAGAAGGCAAATATATCATTAAAACTAGAGCACACATACTCAGGATACTCTTCAGAAGCAAATATATACTCAAATTGTACATACCCCGATATCGACATAAAATCAAACTCCAATTTGGAGAGTCCCGTTAAATTCCCACTGGTCAGTGCTTGTAAATTCGCATCAGTAGTACCATCATTATTGGGAGAGGAGGCACTACCTGAATCATTGGGACCCGGCGCCACGGAGATATTCCCCGTAGTCATGATGATACCTCTGTACATCGGGAAGTCCGGAAAGTTGAAACCGTTGGTAAAAATCCCGATTTTAGATGCGGTTGTCGTTGGTAATGCGGCTGTAGAATTATTAAACTTCCCGTTGGAGATATAAACTCCGGATACTTCGGGAGGTAATACCAAAGTCGAGTTAACTAACTGCAAGGGTGTCATCCCTTGAGGTGACTCTACCGCAATTTGAGCCTTCAATGCTGTAAAACTCAAACTAATCAATAGAAAAAAGGATAAAAATTTCAATTTCATAATACAATCCTTTAAGGTAATTACTGATTGGATAGGAACAATATCCAATCTGCAAATTTATATAAATATTTCGATAAACGACAGATTTTGAGAGAAAAAAAACAACCGTTTAAAAAATTCGGATTTCGGATTTCGGATTTCGGAATTTTAGCATAGAGTAATTTTATAATTTAACCCATTGATATTTAATTATTTACATTATTTGGAAATAAAAATAATTGGGGGGCAGACTAGGCTTCCCTTTTACCCTAATCTATCACCCCACTCTAGAATATTATACCTTTTTGGACATGTGTGATCAATTACGAATTACGAGGTTAAATTTAGAATTTAGAAATTAGAATTTAGAATTATTTGACTATCAGCGAATTACATTCTAAATTTAAAATATTTCGACTTTCGACTTCCGACTTTCGACTTCATTCCGCCTTCCGCCCTCCGCCTTCCGCCTTCTCGTAATTCGTAATTCGTAATTGATTTTTTGTATATTTGCAGAATGAATTCTTAATCTGTAGCCATTGAGTAGGAAAAGATATCAAATTCTTGAAATTGTTGCGATCCTGGTGTTTTTGGGATTTTCTATTTATGGATTTTATGATGGTTACAGGAGAACGGTTGCCATTCCGGAATTAAAGCAGCTTACTTACATCACCGATTTTGTTAAAAGAGTGAGAATTATGGAAGATAGGACGGAGATTGTATTAGCTGATACGCCTTCTGATACACTCTTTTTGCAATATTTTGCAGATGATGCCAGGAAATTATTTAGGAATCACATCACTTCTTTTAAAAAGACAGATCTGTTAACTGTAGGGGTCGTTCAAGATAGAAAAGTTGGGAATAGACTGGAAATCATCACTTTACAAATCAATGAACAAGTGATTATCTCCTATCAGGATTATTGCAAGTTGAAGAAAAGAGAGATTCGATATGGTCCTCTTTTTGCCGGAGTAGTTTTTTTAGGATTTGCAGTGATCACTACATTCCTGATTAGTATTTCCCCGAAGATGAGTCCAAATCGGTTGAGAAAAGGAGCAAAAAATAGTGGTGAAGAAATAAGTTGCTGATTTGCAGAGTTCACAATAAAATTGTAGCAATGGATAGAAAAATGTATCGACTTCTTGGATTTGTAGCGCTTCTGATCTTTTTAGGATTGGCTCTTTGGGGATTATATGAAGCTCGCAAAGAGTTAGATAAAATCACAAAAAAGGAGCAACTCGTTTACGTTACGGATACAGCCGAAAGAGTTAGAATATTGAGAGAAGAAGGTACAGAGATTTACTTGTCCAATACTCCCTGGAACGTGTACTATCTGGAGTATAATGTGGATGAAGCGATGGAAATATTTACTGACTACCTGCTTACTCCGGAAAGAACAGCCCGATTTACTATTGGATTTGTTAAGGGAAAAGAAAAAAGTGGCAGATATGAGATTGTCACATTACAAATCAATCTGACAGAGGTTATTACGTATCAGGATTATTATGATCGAAAAAGTAGTGCGATTCAAAGTGGACCTCTTTTCTGGGGAAGGCTTTTTTCAGTATTGAGTATCATCCTTTTAATCTGGTTAATTCTGGAACCCGGTATAGAGAAAGCTAAAGTGCGGACAAAAGAAAGAATAAGGGAAAAGTTGATCACCAATCTGAACGCAAAAGAAGTGAATCACGATACTTTTACGCTTTTTTATAATCAGTATTTACTTTTAATCAAGTATAAAACGGGATATTTCGGTGCTGACGATTATATCAGAGCCTACATTTTCTACAACACCACCGACTTGCCAATTGCCGAACTGGCGGAAGCAGATTACAAAACACTGGAAGACAAATGCTTAGATTATATTATCTATCTCCCCTCTTCCAGAGTCCCCACTGAAAGATTTTTCCGAAGAATCGACCGCAAGATAGCAAAATTGAGTTTCAGCTAACAAAAACAACACACCAAAACCCCGGATTTAGAAGTTGAGGTGATTCATTTCATTATTGACCTTAAGAGATGGTAGAGAGAATATTATAGCATGGCAAATAGAAGGGGAAAAAGGGGGTTGAAGTTTAATAAGTTGTGTTTGTTTGTGTTGGGAAATGTTGTACATTTGCGGGGTAATATAGTTGTTGTAGAAAACACTACGAAAAAAACAAATCTTTAAAAAAATAAATCTAAAATACTTATTACAAAAATATGAAAAACTCGAAAGACACATTTAGGAAATTTGTTGGCTATCTGAATAACAGCGAACAAGATGGAGGCTATTGGCTACCTAATATTCAAAGACCTTTTGTTTGGAAGGAAGATCAAATAGAACGTTTATTTGATAGTATTTTAAGAGAGTATCCAATTGGAACACTGCTTATCTGGAAAACTAAAAGTAAAATAAGAAGACGAAAATTTATTGACAATTATAAGCCTAATATAAAACTTACAGACTTTTATATTCCAGAAGACGATAAACAAAAAATGTTAGTTTTAGATGGTCAACAACGATTACAATCATTGATAATTGGACTTGTTGGCAGCTATGATAAGAGAGAATTATGTATAAATGTGTTAAGTGGTGATCTTGTGGCTCCAGAAGATGTTAAATACAAATTTAAGTTTATTCATAATGATAGCATTCAACCACCTTGGTTTAAATTAAAAGATATAGTGTTTAACAATAGGGAATATGATGAAATCACTGAAGACATTAAGAGTAAATTTAATAATGAATTATCAAGTGAAGATAAGAAGAAAATCACAAAAATAATCGCTAAAATTGTCAGAATATTCTGTTCAGAGGAAAATCTAGTGTATCAAATTGTCGATAGTGTTGACAGTCCAGAATTATATACAGAGGATGACATTGTTGAAATCTTTATTCGAGCAAATTCGGGTGGTACGCCACTTGGTAAGTCTGATTTGCTATTTTCATTGTTGACTTCGTCTTGGGACGAAGCAGATGAAAAAATGGAAGACTTATTAGAAGAATTAAATAAAACAGGTTATAACTTTACTAGAGATTTTATTTTAAAAACTTGTTTATCTTTGATTGGAAAAGGTGCTGCTTATAATGTTGCGAAATTTCGAGATCCAACAACCAGGGAAAAAATAATTCAAAATTGGCAAAATATCAGCGATGCTATTAAAGATGTTAAAGATTATGTCTACGGTAAAACCTTTATTAAAACCGATGAAACTTTACCATCTTATCTTACTTTAATTCCTTTAATTTACTTCAGATATCATTTTGAAGAGCAATGGAAGAGTCCTATTGATATCTCGTCGTATTTATTAAGAACTTTATTAGCTAGGGCTTTTAGTGGAAGTCCCGATACTCTTATTGATAAATGTAATAGAAAAATACAAGAATCAAAAACCTTTAATGTACAGGAAATATTAGGTTTAATAAATGCTGAAGGACGAAATCTTGAGATATCTAAAGAAATGCTATTTGCTACATATTATGGTTCGAAGGAGATTCATCTTCTTTTCAATCTCTGGTACAATTTTAACTATCAGCCATCTTATATAAATAATAAACCACAAATAG
>Ga0116183_1002092_pt1 | contig 21857 bp, 17 predicted proteins | sample AD_UKC078_MetaG_FD_89753 | JGI IMG/M metagenome (GOLD analysis project Ga0116183, IMG submission 89753) | Active sludge microbial communities of municipal wastewater-treating anaerobic digesters from USA - AD_UKC078_MetaG | ecosystem: Engineered > Bioreactor > Anaerobic > Digestate | place: USA... | reverse complement strand
GACATAGCTATGCCACTATGATGTTAGCTAATGGACAACCGCTTAACACAGTTGCAGAACTTATGGGTCATAGTTCAATCAGAGTAACAAGCGACACATACGGCCATGTATTAGATGAGACGAAGCGTAAAGCTTCAAACGAAATTGACAATTTGATTTTCGGCAATGCAAAGAGTAAGTAGAAAATGCTTACTCTTTTGCTTTATAAGCCCAAATGTTATCAAAATGTTATCACGACAATAAAAAAGACCTATCAACTTGTTCGTTGATAAGTCTGTAAAGCCTTGAATATGGCGGAGAGAGAGGGATTCGAAGCCGGGTGGCCGGCAGCCAATCTTGAATAGTGCAATTACGTTCTTAAGTGGCATACACAATTGCCGATACATAAACACTAATCGGCCATTCTATGAGGGTTCTCACAATCTCTCTCAGCATAAAAAAACAAAACCGCCCCTGCGGGACGGTTTATTTTTCTTTTATGGCGGAGAGAGAGGGATTCGAACCCTCGGACCGCGTTAACAGTCACACGATTTCCAGTTGAATTTTAGCCATTTTTTCATGTATTATTATGTATCAGATAATGCTACGCAATCCTTTAATCCCAATGTGTTAAGCTGATTCTATGTATTAGCTTGTACCACCCTGTATTAGGGGGTATTTTAGAATTTTGTTATCAAAATGTTATCAAATTCATGCTGCAATCTTAATCTTTGCTACCTCAGCAAGATATACGTTTATTTTAATGTTACAATTAATTAATGTGATATGCAACATAAGTTATCACATTAAAATTTCCATCGTGACATTTTAATGTTGCAAAGCACTAACCATTTAATATCAATAGAAAAGCTTGATTATCTACGATTCTAGGTATATGGATAATGGAAAGTTTGATATATTCCCTCATACTGGGTGGCACGATAGGCTCATCTTGATGTCTTGCATGCACTTTTCATTTTGTCCGTTCGAAGAAATAGGTCAATAGTGAATTTTGCAGGTGTTTTCTGTTCGACGGAACAGTTCAATAGTTTTTATCCGTTCGAGAGAATAAGTCGATGTATCGGTATATGTAATAGTGGTTAGCGATTGGCGATTATCTTAGTGTAAGCATCACAAACAGCCGTTACGACCTTTCCCACTTCATCTATACAGTTGTATTTCCCATAAGAAATACGAATAGCTGACTTTGCTTGTTGTTCAGATATTCCTAATGCAATCAGCACATGCGATGGTTCATCCTTACCGGAATTACAAGCGGAGCTTGTGGACACGCATACCCCTTTCAGATCAAGAAGATGCATAAGGGATTCTCCAGAAATATTATCAAAGCCGAGATTGATCGTTCCTGGTAACCGATTTTTGCAATCTCCATTAATCCTCACAAAGGGGATTTTTTCTTTTATTCCTTTTACCGTTTTCTCAACCATCAATTATAAAAGCTTTGTTCTTTCGGTCATTTCGCCGACGCTTTCCTCAATTGCGTAACCTGCAGCAACAATTCCGGCAACATTTTCTGTTCCGGCACGGAGCCCGTGTTCTTGTTGGTCACCAAATACCAACGGCGAAAACTCTAATCCTGATCGCTTGTATAAAATCCCTGTGCCTTTTGCGCCATTAAATTTATGGGCAGATGCAGTTAAGAAATCCACATTCAAAGACTTAACATTGATAGGGATGTGTCCTACTGCTTGCACCGCATCGGTATGAAAAAGAATACCTTTGCCTTTCAAAAGTCGGCTTATCTCTTCAATCGGCTGTACTGTTCCAATTTCATTGTTAGCAAGCATAATCGAAACCAGTCTTGTGTTTGAGTTGATTGCTGCTTCAATATCTTCAACTGATACCCGCCTTGCATGATCGACGGATAGAAAAGAAACCTCTACGCCACCCTGTTCAAGCGCATGGCAAGCGTTAAGAACAGAGTGGTGTTCTATTGCAGAAGTAATAATATGCATCTGCTCGTTGCGATAAATATCCGCAACACATCGAAGCACCCAACTATTTGCTTCCGAACCACCGGAGGTGAAATGTGATTTCTGATGGCTCTGCACCGATAGCCGCTGCTAACTGTTTACGAGACAGTTCAATAGCACGTTTGGCTTTTGCTCCAAATGAATACTGGCTAGAGGCATTGCCGTATTGTTCGCGCAGAAAAGGCATCATCTTTTTAAAGGCTCTATCTGATATTCTCGTTGTTGCGGCATTGTCAGCGTAAATCACGGTCTCACCTCCTCAGAATAATTTGCATCCCTGTTCCTTGAACTCCTCAATCTTGGCAAGCAAAAGCTCGGTGTCTACCTCCAAATACTCGGCAAGGCAATCAAGGCAATAAAAAGTCTTGGCATCCTTATTCAAAAGCTTTTTATTAAGACCTATCTCGTTTTTGCTCAAATATTCTTTTCCACAAACATAACAGGTTTTACCCTTCATATAGTTACACCTCTCTTATTCCGAATACAGGTACATCCTTGCCCTTGTACTCACTGTCGAGAAGCCCCAATTGCGTTTTAATTATATCGCGCATACGATATGCTCGTTGTAGACAGTAACGTTTAAAATCTGGAGCAGAAATATCTTGTGCAGTTCGAACATTCGGAAATAGTAATTTTAAGTATGCTGTAGTAATACGCTTTACAGCTTCGGTATCACGTGTATCTGATTTATCAGGAACTTCTACAAGTTCGTCAACGATTGCACGATAACTCATATCATCTCGAAGTTCGTGTAAAATAGAACAGAAATATTCTGAATTTAACGCCCAGCCCGATATCTTCAAATCTTCATTCATTCTTGGGATATTCCAGCCTTTGATGAATCCATGGAAACGGTCAATAAGTGCTGATTCATGGAAAGCCTTGGGTAGTTCACTAAACATATTACTGAATCCACCGTCATCCATTATTTCCTTGCTGATATTTCCACAAAGAACAAATCCAGCATCAGCTGCACGTTCGTAAGAATCAATTTTAATAATTCCTGATTCGAGGTATGCTTTCAATACGGTACGCATTTCATCAACATCACCGAATTGAATTGTCTGAATTTCGTCGAGGACAACAAAGTCACTCGTAGCTACTAAACCCTCTGTATGACGTGTTTTATTATAAAAGAGAGTGGCACGGCTTATTTTACTATCAGTTGGCAATGCTCCAAAACGGCTCACGCGACCAAAGAGATACGATTTCCCTGTACCCTTAGGTGCAAGTTCAATAAGGTTGAGCCGCTTTTCTACAAACGGAAGTAGCCGCGTGATCATAGTGAGTTTTGTTTCCTCGTCTGAGTATCCACCCGCATTATAATCCACTGCGCCAAGCAAAACATCAATCCATTCGGCCGTTGTAAATTCTGCTCGTGCATCTTTATAATATTCAACATCGACCGTATACGGACAAAATGGCTTGAACGCAGTAAGCTTTATTTTACCTTTATTCGCACCTTTTGCAGATGAACCGCTCCTTGTTTCAGGTGCAAACAAAATATCTGCATCTTCCGGAGAACGATAACCAATTTCAACCATACCCCATGTTTCGCCGTGGAGCAAATCCTCTTTACAGTCATCCCATATATCTTCTTCGATTATCGTGTCTTTGAATTTCAAACCATAATCGGGTAAAGCAAAATAAACCTGCTTTTTTTCCACGCTAATTTCGGTGGAAATTTTAGCAAGAAAACGGACTTTTTCATTACCCATAACAACACGGTCTTTTATTGCACTCCAGTCATCTTTGCGTGGTAAATAAGTCTGTATAAATCCCAAAACTTCTTCTGTGTCGTATTCACCGTTTTCGTCTTCAAACTTCTTTAAAAGCCAGTCGCGCATAAATGACGGTAAGCTTAATGCTGAGAAGAAATTTGTCTTTCTTAAATCCTTATAGACAACCATCTCATCGAAACAATTGCGTAGTTTCTCTATCATAACTGACCTCCTAAAACATACTGTCAAAATCATCACCGCTACTCTTTTTTTGCGTCTCACTAAGAACATTTATATTGATTTTACCAATTAAATCATCGCTATCAAACACATCTGCAAGGTATTTGCCCGGATGTTTAATTTCAGTTCTAATATGATAGTGATTCTTGTCTATTTTCTCAGCTACGAATGGAGTTGAAATACCCTTAATAACTACACTTACTCGTTGCAATTCGGTTTTTGAAAACAGCGTAAATTCTAAAGGCTTTCTGAAACTTGCAATAAGCTTGTTATCATCTATAACTTCGACAGAAGTATCAGGATTTGCTAGTGTAATTTCAATAATTGGTATAACAACTTCCTCTAAAGACGCTCCGCCGTGAACTTCAACATTTGCTCTACGGCTTCCCTTGAAACGTCCGTAATTAGCAAGTACCAAGAATTGTCCGTCAGGACTTTCGGTAGCGAAAGGTAAATCATACAACATCGGAGAATAATCTGCGGGTTTCTTACGACAACGTCCACTGTGCTCTCCTTTAGTATCAGTGTCGTATTTTTCTTCTTGCTCATTTATGACAGCAAGACGACTCGCACCGTGATCACTGACTATTAGGACTTTCTTGCTGTGATGCAATGCGAGTCTTGTTGCTACTTTTTCAAGAACTTCAGATATAATATCCAACTCTTTGGCGAGATGGATTGGAGGATTACCTGGCTGATGAATATAACCACCGATTTCTTTATGCTTTAATTCATCAAGTCTTTGTTCTTTTTCCTTTTGACCTTTCCACTCAAAATAAAATTCGTTGTTCATTGAAGTTATTGTTGGCAATTCTGCCTGTGCAATATGAATGCGAAGCGATAAACCTTTATTTTCGCATACTTTTTGAATGTAGCCGAGAAATTCTACACCGAGTGCATCTATCCAGTAAAGATAGGTTTCGTTTAAATCAAGGGATGCCAAGACTTCACTACGGGTACGCAAGCTGTTATACTTCCGCTTAATAGCGAGCGTTTCAACTAGCTTCAAAGAATCATCTTTAATGACATTGTTGATTTTTTGATTTTTATAGCTTTCAAAATATCCTGTCAGAAGTGCATTGAGTTCTCTGTTCACTTTTGGGTCAACGAAAACATATTTTCGCAAATAATCAACCAGCGCTGGATACGAAACTTCAGCACGTTTTAATAGAGTTTTTTTATCAACACTTGAAAAAAGTGCAATATATTCCTCGCGCTCAGTCAATGTCATATCTGTGAGCTTGTAAATGCTCTCTGTTAAGTCACGTCTATTTTCCGAAACAAAAGCAGCGATATCCGACTCAGCAAATTTCCCTAAAAGAATTTTTCGCTCATTGTAGAAAGTATCAAATCTTCGATCTGTGTGAGGTACATTAATGATTGCATTAATGATATTTCTCTTAAAATCCTCAAATAAAGTCGTTATTTCAATGACGTACTTCAAGTATGAATTACCTATTTCTGAAAGTTTCAATTTTAGTGTAATAAAGTACAGCCAGTTCTTATAGTTCGCTCCGTTTATCCAAGTGGAAAACCCATTTTCAGGATTGACACCAAATTCATCTATGATAGAATTTATTTCACCGTTAGCTGCATTTAGTGATGATAAAAATTTAGACCATTGCTCGTCTGTTCCAAAAATTTCAGCTATTGGGAAAATGGGATGAATGTGTTTTATAGCGTCATAAGCAGAATTTATTTTCCTTACAACAAACATTGGGTTGTTAAAAACAATATTTGACTTTACTTTTATCGTTGTTTTTCCGCTTTCAAATTCACTCAACAGTGCCTTAACACCCTCTACGGCGTGCAAGTTTAGATTTGAAGGTATAAAGGTAACATTAAGATTGGAATTCGTGTCATCCGTGAACAGAACACGCCTCCCATCAAAACGGGTTGAGTCAGCGGTCTGAAGCCGTTGCACGATGCTTGTAACTCCGCGAAGAAGTAAAACAACGCGGGCATTGCCGACTTTCATATCTTTTATCTTAGATAATCGATCGTAAGCAGCTTCTTCGCCACATAGCGCAAGATATTCCCCAAGTCCGAGTATTACAATTTTTTTATCACGACTTTGCCCGTCAATATCAGCAAAATCTACATTGCCAATAAGGCTATCTAAGTTCGGGCGTTTATCGGCGCTTCTGCACAGATCGCTAACTTTTACAGGCTTTAACCCAACTTCCAACAGCAGTGCTTTTATGCTCTCGTAATTACTGTCGCCGACCACGAGGAAGAAAGGTGCGTTAACACTTGTATTTGACAAGTACTTTTTAACCTCATTCAAAGTCAGTTACCTCCTCGTGTAATAATCTCTATGCCAACTGCTACATTCTCCTTCACAAGGCGTTTTATATATGCATCACGCTCATTATCCGTCATCTTTCCGAGGATAGACAGAGCGGTGTCGCTACCGCCTGCAAAATATTCTGCCTCCGCAAGCTTCTTAACTTCAGCCTGGACTGCCGGATGAGAGAACCAGTCATATGGTTCTATTGTTAAGCGTTCAAGTCGCTCTCTCACTTTTGATGTTGTAAGCATTTTAGAATAATTGCCTATAATGTACTTAACAAAAGCCCCATCACGCTTCTCCGTACTTTTTAAATCCTCAAAAAACAAAGCGTTTTCAAGAAATGCAAGCGCATCTTTTATAGCAAATTCAGGTGGATTGGTCTGATTTAGTGTTTCAAATGTTTTCTTAGCTTTGTCGTAGTCATTACCAACTACTAGAGCCAGTATCGGTGTGCTGTATTTAGATGACCACTGTTTCGGTGTAGATGTGTTTGTATTATTCTTCCATATAGTAAACAGCTTTACTTTCAATTGTCCCTTGCGAAACTCATTTACCTTATCTTTAACCTTTATGTTGCACTCACTTGCAGTCATCGAGAACATACCGACAGGAAGTTTGCCAATTATTTCACCCACATCATCCATATCAGCTAAATCTATATCGTCAAGATATGGCGAGTAGATATCAGTAAACAGAGATTTTTCATCGTTTAGGAGTTCAGCAAACTTTGTCCCATTAGACTGCAACTCCGCAAGGAATGTCTTATATTGATCGTATAACAGTTCGGTTTGCCCATAAATTTTTGCCATGAAATCAATGAGCTTTGTGAGATGTGGGTACTTTATTTTAAAACCTTCAGCCGAAACATGAACAAATTTCAACCTATCACGCCAAGTAGCGAGAGCTGTTTTTAGGGAGTTTGTATTAGCAGAAAGAATGCTGTTGGTTTCACGAGCGACTCCATACTCAATCAGCAACTTACGAATTTCTTCTTCGCCAGTTGCTTTTATCCATAAGCGAGAACGTTCGATGCTGAAAAGTCTGCGAATGTCGTCGATGAGATTCGCCTCTGCATTAATATCACGGGCAAGGTCAAGGATTTTTCCACCTTCAAAAGTTTTCAAATACTCACGAATGCCATTTTGGCAGTTCTCTTTGGTGATGAGCGTTTTTAAATTATCACCTAAAGTGGATTTAACCCGAGCGAGTTTACCGATTTCGATGGCGATTTTTTGTGCTTCCGCCCCTTCTTTTTGAACAAGTGTTATATACTTTTCAACAACATCGTAAACGCCGAACTCATCAACTTCAGAAAGCACCCAAATAGGCAATCCAAGGTCAGTCATCTTCTTGCCGACGGATATTGATGCAATGCCAACGGTTGCACAGGAATCAGGTAAAATTCCGAAGGCTTTTTCTGAAAGAGCGTAGAACGCCTTTTCGTCCACAGTCATCCTTGCGATATAGGTGTCTTTGTATTTGGCAAGATTGGAGTTGCCAATATAATCGCTGAGCATAAAGGCAAGTGTTTCTTCTTTGGATACGCTTTCAAACGGCTTACCTGTATTGTCAATAAAGCGATAAGTATCGTCGCAATATTCTTTCAGCAAAAATCCGGCGAGGAACGCAGAAAGATTGCTTTGAGAAAATCCATATTCTTCTTCCAGCATATTGTACAGGTCACGTATAGAAATCTGTCCACCGCCATTATCAAACGCATCTTTAATTTTCTTTTCAAGGGCAATCTTAATCCTAGAGATGGGCAATCCCGAAAGAGCAGGTTCCTCCCAGTATCTATCGACTTTCCAGACTGAATTAGGAGCGGAATCCAATGTCCACTTCTCAATATTTACAACAGCGCCTCCAGAAGTTGTTAATGCACCATGTTTTGCACTTGACTTTGCTTGAGTGAGTTTCAGCATGTTTTCGGTCAAGCCTTTGTTGAAGTCCATAACCAGAGGATATTTTGTAATAACAAGGCTCTGAAGCATACTAATTACACCCGTTGCGTTAGGATGCCGCTCACCTGCACGATTTGCTGCGGAGTAAACGATAAACGCTCCTTTTTCAATGCTGTTTTTCCATTCGGTATCGAGGATATTTTGTGCATCTTTTGCGTACTTCCTCCCAAGGTCTTTATCGTTACTGCTGTAATACATAGACATTGCCTGAAACTCTACATATCGCTCAAAGGCATCTGAACCAAGTGGCGTTGAGAGTGCATCAATAAATATGATATGCTTATAATCGTCGCTTGAAGCGGCTTGCTCGATTGCTTTACGAAATAACGGTACTTCCGTATCATCTTTGGCAAAGCAAAGAACGGCAATGAAACGCCAACCATAGTCCTTACTTTTAAGGGAAGTCAGCAATCTAGTAAAGTCCGAACCTGCTGAGGCTGTAAGCAATTTGCCGTTCGGCGGCTCAATATCGAATCGTAATTTTAGCGCAGGAGTCAGTGGCAGCACACTTGCCAAATCGCCCTCTGCAATAAGTTTAGCAGTCGTTAAGCTTGAACGCAGATCGTTTTTGTTCTTCTCAATTTTAGCTTGGTCACCCGCAAGAGCAACAACAGCATAAACCTCTTGATTGTTACCGATTTTACGTTTAATCAACACGCCGTCGTTGACAAGCTTTTTGGCAATGGAAACTGCAGCATTTCCTTCCAGTTCAGAAATGCCCTCAAAAGCAAGCGATAGATTTTTATCTGTAAGACGGAACAGTTCTATCTGATTACCCGTACGTTGGTCGATCGCTTGGATAATAAGAATCGTCTTCAAGACAGATTGTTCTTTTTTGCTCAAATTTTGTTGGCGCGGGTACGTATCAAGAATTGATTGAATATCAGCCGTGAGATTATTTCTACCTTTTTCATAGAAGAAGTTCCACAGCAAATCAACCGTTAACAAAGGGCGATCGTCATCTGTTGCGGTATTTGAGATAAACCACTGAAATGCCTTAACATCCTCGTTGTCAGCTGTTTTAATAAAGTCGAACATGCTACGCTGGTTCGCCTCAAATGCTTCCGCTATGTACTTCAAAACCATTGCCGCATATGGATGGATTGGCATAATCTTTTTAATAACTTCATCATTTGTAATACCCGCCATTTGCATAACAGCACGGCTTGATTCCGGCACAAGCGCATAGAGATTATTTGCAGTGCTTTCCCATGTGGTTTTAGCAGCAGGATTCACTTCAAGAGCACTGCCGATAAGGTCAAACGCTATGCTATCAGGCAGAGTAATTTCCGTAAACTCATAACGTTGTTGAACGACTTTCCATGCCTGATCTTGTGAGTTTGTGATTACACTTGATGTTTGGTGTGTAACAATTACAAAGTAGAACGCAGTACTTTGGGCAAGGCTTGCAATCTTTTGAAATTCATCAAGTGAGTTTCTATTATTCTTGAAATACGACGAAAACTCGTCCCAAATAAGAACAATTTTAATCTCGTTTTTATTGATGATGTCTTTAAGCCAATCAATTAGCCTATCAGTGTTGAGCTCAAACGCGGTAATGCCACGTTTATCAGAAAGATAAAAAATGTTTTCCATCAATTCTTTTAGCTCGCCGCCCTTTTGAAGATCTTTCAGCACTTCGTCAGCCGTAGATTGAGAGAAGCGGCTCGAAAATTCTGGTAGCTGCAGATACTCGTCAAAGTGCTTTTTGTTTAGCGGGTCTTCGAGCCATGCAATAACGCTGTCACGCAGAGTATTTTCACCCTGGTAGGAGACACCCGCTTCCACAAGCGCCGCCTTTACGCTATCTTGCACAGCAAGAAGCAAATCACGGGTGCCGTTAATGCCACCGCTGGCATAACGATACGCCGCCACAATTTTTCGTTCTTTATGACCGAGCAACCTACTAAGCAGATCTTTGTTCGCATTCGTTTGAAGTACGTGTTTGTACCTGTCGTCTTCCCAATATTCACGAAGTTCAATTTCTGGAACTTCGAGGATTCTCTTCAAGGCATAGGCACACTGGCTTTTGCCTGTACCGTATGCGCCGTGAACCCAAACCGGAGATTTGCTACCCGCAAGCATACGCTCCACATTTTTAAGGAGGTCAACAAATGTAGGGTGCGGATATGTTTTCTTCCATAATTCAGGGTTCTTGCAAATTGCTTCTTGATCGATACAACGAAAGAAATCCTTGTCAATATTGAAATATTCAATGTATTTGTCAGCCATTTTCAGTTGCCCTCCTTAAACAGTTCAAGAACATCTTCTGATGTTTTATCATCTTTAAGCGAGATTTTATCTAGATCGTTGGTGAAAGTTGCATTAATAAATTCGGGGTATTTGCCTGACAAGCCAAGTAGCAGCGGTATCATCGTCTCACGATCAAACCCAAAAATTCGGGTGGGTGAAACTCCGTCACGTTCGATATTGTCAGATAGCAAAGCATTCAGCGTGAATTCCTTGTAGTCATTGCACTTCTCAGCAAATTTGTAGAGGGCATAGAGGATAACGCGGGAGTCGCTGATTGAGCAAGCCGTTCTTACCAAGTCACCGTCTTCGGAAACATAGCCGAAGTTTAGTTTTGTACCAAGAGGTGTTTCTGTTAGGCGTTTAAAAGCACCGCAAATTGACTTGGCAACAGGTGGCTTGACATCAAAGTTGATTAGCATATTCTCTACAGTTTTTCGCTCGTAAACCTTTCCAACTTCAAGATTGTTGACATACCACTCAATAGTTGGATTTTCGTTTACAAGATTTATATAAATAAGTCCCATTGCTGTATCGCTATCCCAACCGAGCGATATAATAACATCGGCAAAAGGTGATAATGAATCTCTATCAGCGATTCCCGCATTTTTGAGGAACCGCTTGAAAAATGAGATCTGCGGAGCGCCCAATCCGTGGTCGCTAAAGAAATCATCTCCTTTCTCGAACAGCTTTTTGAACCATTCGGTTTTTGGTGCGTGATTTGACATAGTATTAAGGCTTTTCATGGTAGTTCCTCCTCCTTGTGGGTGTCTTAATGAATGATATAACAGGCAACCACTGTCAATTTGGTGGCATTCTTTACAATGCAAACATCCATCTATCTTTACCGCTCCGTTTTCGAAGCTTATGCATTCATTCGGACAGTTTGCTTGGCAAACTTTACACCCTTTACAATAAGCGGCTTTATGAGCAACTTGCCGTACCAGCCGACTCAATAAAGGCTTACTCTTTTGTAAGGATTCCGGATATGTTATCATAAACCCTTTATCGGTTTCTTGTACGGTAACTTGTGCCTTTTCGTCTTCTCTAAGGGTTTTCGCCCACTCTTCCAAAGATGAACTTGGATACTCTGCTTCAATAACGATCTTATCCTTATTTATTTTTTCAAAATAGTGCATTGGATTATTAGCAATATCACGACCGTTTTTGCGTGCATTCCAGCCACCTTTTGAAATGTAATCTTCTCCTGATATTGTTTTTCGCCCATTTGATTTTTTAATCTTATCAAAATAGAGGTTTACCTCATCAGGGTAATTCTTCAACTCAACATACGCTGACTTGCCCCCACCCATTGGGCAACAAAGACAACCAACACGAGAACTTCCTCTTTTGTACGCCTCATTAATAATTACATTATGAGCATATATATAAAGCCAAACTTCGGCAGAAGTCCACTCCAAAATCGAATTATGGCTGTACTGACCTTTTATCTTTTTTCCGTTGTTTTCATATTCATATTCTGACCGTGTTGCGCTTTCCTCTGCACGAACACCAACATATGCAAGTCCAGTATAATTCCGTTTGCCCGTAACTTCGCGCAGCTTCAATGTCTGTGGCGTGGATTTATGTACGGAACAGCACCAACGCAATACCCGAGACGGTGGAGCAAACAAGTCCCAGCTTTCGGCGGGTGACAGGTGCGAGCTTGCGCGATAGAACTTCACTCCGTCTTTTTTGCACTGTTCCTCAACTTTGTCGATAACGTCGTATGTGTCAGGAAACTCCATGCCCGTGTCGCCGAATACCACAACAAAGCTGTCATGCGGTAGTACGCTCTTCACGAGGTCTAACAGCACACAACTATCTTTGCCACCGCTAAACGCAACATGGAAGATGTCGAACTTGTCCGCATATTTTTCATAGACCTCGAGAATTTTCTTGGCTGTGGTTTCTTCAAGCCATCCAAGAATCTCTCGATTGTCTTCAATCATCGCTGTTATATCAACGGGACGGAGTTTACCGCCCGGTTCTGCCAAATCAAGTGTAAAGATATTTCCCTTCTTATCTGTGAAGAATTCCCCTCTATTTTCAGGGTTCTCGCAGACGGTTTTTGAGGTTGTTTTACCGGTTGCTGTTTCCCTCCAATCGGGACAAGTGTAAGCAAGCTGCACAACAGGTGCATGATAAACATCGCCACCTAGAAGCGATGCGACAAGCCGTCCGCGATAGTAATAGCGGTTTGCCTCTGCCCACATGTAGGGAGCATCGGTCTGATTATCGTATAGCCAGTATTTATTAAACCCGAGCAAATTTAGCTCTGGAGCATAGACAGGGCGCGGCTCTTTTGAAAAACCTGTCGGGGTAGAATTAAGTAACAATCCTCCCGTTTTTGCCGAGTATGTATAAGAGTACATCCCTAAATCATCCCCTTTCTTGTTTATTTCTTATGGCTTTCGCCTGATTGATAAGTTCTGTAACCTTGGTGTATCGGCGTGCCGAAATATATCCATTTTCCACGAGGAAGTTCAACACGGGTTGCGTAGCCAGTGGAATGTCCGACTTTGCTACTGCATCCGCCATTATGTCGGCATAAGACAGTTGACTCTTCTTGCGGACGATGACCCCTGCATTTTTGCTGTTGACAGATAAACAATCAAATCGAAAATCGTCGGAAAAGCGGCGGCAATAACTCTCGAGTAGAAATAAGTTCCAGGCCTGTCCACAATGTGGAAGCATAGCGAATGTAGTCACAGATTGAAGAGGAATGTATTCACCGCCGTGCAGGAAGTATTCTATAGCCGCGTCGATTGCTGATATATCAAAGTGAATATCTCGTTCAGCAACAAAGGTATTTTCGTCTATTCGCACTAAAACATCATAACCCGCTTGCATAGGAATCCAGCGATGACATTCGCCAGTTAAGTCGCGCTCGAAATCCAGCAATTCGTCAAGCGTGCAACGATCAAGTGTTTTGCAGTATTCCTTAGTGATATGTAAAGCATTGATGTTTTCGCCTTTACGAGTGATTATTTTTCCGTTCTTGGCATACTTGTCTGCGAGGCAGATAAGGTAAACAGCGTTATGAATTGCTGTAATTGATAACATATAATTGCGATCAATTATCTCATCGAGTGACACATCGGAGATTGATGCGTAACCACGTGCACGAATCTCAGATTCAATGTAATTCGCTATTTCTAGTTTCTCATACTCAGCGATGTCAATTTTGCTAACATGAGTGAATTCGCCCTTGGTATTCCAAATAAAATCGTTGTTTTGCCCGAGATGCTGCTCTATTCGAAACTGTGGTATATATGTCAGACGTTCGGCAAGAGCCTCATAAGTTAGCAGAATTTCATTGTCCCATACCCGCAGAATTTCGTTTTGAAGAACATTATATATCGAATCATTGGTATTTCCAAGGTAAGTTTGAGTAAAGTAAAAGCTTCTAAAGTTCGCCCGGAGAGCATCAGTTAACATCTCCTCCGATACAATACTTGAATCAAAAAGCCACGATTCATGTTTAGTGTAGAACTCGGCATAAAAGATCGCCGCAGCACCATGTCGAAAATAGTCTTCAACTAATCGGTAAATATGTTCTTTTGTGTCTTTTGAAATGATGTAAGTCTTACCGTCATACTCTGTACCTTGTGCCTTAACATATTTAACTATCTCATCATCATTGAGTATTACTTCTTTACCGAGATGTTCTTTTATTAGTCTCCGCAAACGACTGAGTTCAATTCCGTTAGAATAGCGAAAGCCATTTGTGAATTTCTTCGAGAGCACAAGATTTATAGCTGCGCTTATTTCTTTGTCGATAATGGTTGCACTATCAGTTGTAATAGGACAATTATCGGTCACGAGTTTTATATCTTCCATTTCATCAACAGAAGCGATATTTTGAGAGCTATCATTCTTAAGATGTTCCAAATATCTCAAATAGCAACCCATACCAGCAGAGAACATTCCTGAGCTGCTACTATTAACTTGCTTGTAGTTTGGAGAAGCCTTTAATGAATCCCAATATGTGGTCAACTCCTCAGGAGTATGGCAGGAGAAAACACTCCTGTCCCCTACAACATGGTTAGATATCTTAAGTTTAATGGGAACGTTGCGAAGCGCAGCCATATATTGACGAGCCACATTTTCTAAGTATAAAGTACCGTTGGCATTCGATTGTGTAACCAGCCAAGCAATTACGTCCTCTGGGTCAATAGCGATATCTGACAAATGTTTAGGTATGCTATCCGATTTCACCCCACGCTCATCATTAAGGGGGGTAACTGCTTTTTTAGAATTAAATGACCTCTCTTTCAAAAAACGCAAATATAACTGTCCGGCAACAATAAACACTTTATGTGCGTTCTTGTCGGTAAGTCGGAGCAGTTTTGCTCCAATTAGTCTGTGGTAGACCTGATTGAAAGCGCTGTGGTTGGTATACTCCCAAAGAATGACTTTGGACATCTTCCTGTGAACAGCGTATTCTGAAATTTTATCCATACAGGATAAGATGATTTCCGAAGAATGTTTTCTGGCGTTGCCATCAACAAGCCAGCATTGAAATTCATTTCTCATATCCATAGAATCGGACGCCAAGGACACCTGCACATTGGTAGATTCAATAGCGGTATTTAACGGTTCAATGCAGTCATATCCTCGGTCTCCTCCTTTATTCTAATTCTTTCTATTCTTTATCGGCAGCCTCGCCTGAACGTATCCATTCGTCTATTTCAGAAATCTTGAATTTCCATTGCCTACCAACCTTGTGCGCGGGCATGCCTCGGTTATTTATCCACTGCAAGACCGTTTCTCGGCTGACGCCGAGATAATCAGTTATTATTTCCATTGAAGACCATTTTTCAATATACTGGCCTTTATCCATTCGAATTCTCCTCCGTTTTTCATTTGCGCACACCATTAAAAATACATTTCTTTCTTGGGATGTATACTTGATAAGCCAAATTACATTTGCCTAACAGTAAACCAAATTGAAGATATTTTTCAATGATTATGTCTGTCCGCTATTTTGGTTATTCAGCATATTTGGAGAGTACTGTGTTCATTTTGTCTGATATTTTTCTAACGATGCATTACTAGAAATAGCTTCATTGTGATTGAATAATTCCAAATAACTATATCTGGAAGTTATTATACCATTCTTGCACAGTTATTTCCACCTACTTACTTATAAAAAGGCTTAAATGCTTATAAACACTCATAAATCAGCATAAACTCTACTCGAATTCTTAGTCCAGATAATTAAAAGAGAAGATACGGTTGTAAAATGCGAAAACAAAAAACCAATGCGTTATAAATTGATTAGCGAAATCCTTGCTGCTTTGACACTCAGTATTAGATTTTAGTCTCATAAAGTATACTTTGTGAGACAAATTTTATAGTCACTTTTCTACATCCGAGAGTGTATCACAATGTCCACTTTTATATTTTGATACGTAGCAAAAGTAAATTGACATTTTGATACAATATCAGGAGGCCGGTATAAGAATAGCGCTTTGCCTGAATTTCCACGTGGAAGTTGAATACTGTCCATGCAAATATAAATACCATCTACTTTAAAATAGATGGTATCCGTTATTAATTGGGCAATGTCTGCTTATGCTTTTTTATTACAACATACGTATTTTCAGCCATCTAAGCAAAACCAATAACATTGCCTACAAATTTAAGCACTTTTATATCTCATTATAACAATCTGCTTCGTTGCATTTCTCTTACAAGTGTAGCTTTGCTTATTTTAGTCATAGCGGAAACTTCCGTATACGAGTGGTTTTCAAGTAGTTCCAACGCCATCTTGATTTGTGTTGGTGTAAACTTTTTGGGTCTACCTTCCTTGAAGCCCGCTTTTGTCTTTGCTATTGCCTTACCGCTTTGTGTGCGTTCTATTATCATATTCCTCTCAAACTCAGCAAAAGCAAGCAGGTTTGTTACTATCAATCGTCCCATAGGAGTATCCTCTATTAATCCCATGTTCAAGATATGAATCTTTACCCCTTTTTCCTGCAGTAATTCAATCATCGTTAGGCCTTCCCTAGTTGATCTGCAAAACCTGTCCAATTTAGTAACAACAAGCATATCGCCCTTTTGAAGTTTTGAAACTAATTCTGTAAAGACAGGTCTATTAGTAGTTGTACCAGTAAACTGTTCCTTCAGAATTTCTGCATTATTATATCGTTCTAATATTTCCTTTTCCTGCTGCTCAAAACTATTGCCATCGGTTTGACCTTTTGTGCTTACTCGGCAATAACCATAAATCATATGTTTCCTCCTAGTTTAATGAGTATAAGTTTTGAATACGCCATACATATTCATTATACTAGCCCCAAAGATCATATTCAATACTTCTAAGTTATGAGCATGTTCACATATAATACTGAACAATTTTTATGCTTTTATAAGTGGAATTATTGCAATGACACTTATGTAATAAAGAGAGGAAGCATTAAAAATGCTCCCTCTCTCCATTACAATTATGACGTCTTAAGGTATAGAGTCTCTCATAAAACAAATAACCTGTCTCCCTACATACATAATCCACCCATATCTCGTAACTATAGCTCTCCATACTTACGAAAAGGACAAGTCGTTTGTAATCCAATGCCACAAGGATATGAATGCTGTTATCCTCCTTAAGGATAGGAGCATAACCAGCCTCTACAGGACTATCAAGTCCATAGGAGCAATCAATCTCCTTCCCCATGTACTGGAGACCGGTTCTCCCCGGAGAAGAAAGCTGTAGCTCAGTGGCTTTAATATACCAGATAAACTCACTTTCCTCCAAGTCAAAATACTTCAGAATCTCCTCTGTACTACGGATTTCTCTCACGCTTTTCTCGTTACTGCATTTAATCATTTCCATTCCCCTTTCAAATAAAAATAGGCATAATGAGGCACTCATTCAAGTGCTTCATTATACCTTTATTTGCAAGGAGTATATGCTTTTGTACCATTTTAGCATACTTTTATTTGTTTTTCTATAATGAAATTACACAAAACTCGTCTCTCATAAAAGTCCTAAAATAAAAAGTACACCTTGCGACCACACTGCTTGTCCTGTTTTCAATGTCTGTAGTCATATAACATTGTTAATACTCATTTTTTTATGCTTCTCATTTGTCAATTGACATAATTTTTCACATAGTCTATTGACACACTTTTATAATCATGTTATGTTTAATACAAATAAAATTCGTATTATAAATTGAGGTATGTATATGAAGATTAGTACGTTTGAAATTCAAAAGAAAATTGATGAACGCTTTGCTAAAACCTATAAAGCCTTTGGGGAATTTGTGGATTCCGGCGAGCTATGGGACGAGTGCATCGCTGCTGTAGGGAGTGTGACTCTGATGGGGCACATTATATTCTGCAACAATATCCATCAGATCCCACCGGTACACACGTTTCTTCGGGCGAACCGAAATATAAGAAAGGATTTGTCGGAAACGGAAAAACGCTCGGTTGGAGCGTTTTGGGGCTTTGTATTTAAGTTTGTACTCGGCTATCGGAATCAAAAAAGCGTGACTGCACGGGTCAATACAATCAAAACAGCATCGTATTTTTTTGATGCCCCAGAGGGCATCGAAATCATTGCCGACAAAGAAAGGGGTGCTGAAAAATGAAGCTTGCCGAAGCGTTAATCGAACGTGCTGATCTACAAAAGAAAATCGCACAAGTGGAATACAGAATGCGGCAAAACGCCAGAGTGCAGGAGGGCGACGAGCCTGCTGAAGCGGTAGAAAAACTGATGCCTGAGTACGAGAGTCTTATGGATGATCTGGAAAGCCTGATTGTCAAGATCAATATAACAAACATCAAAACGCCATTCGAGGATGTGACACTGGCGGAAGCCATCACAAAGCGAGACTGCCAAAAAAGCAAAATACGTGCCTATCAAGAACTACGGGAGGCAGCTACTATCGAACAGGACAGATACAGTAACAAGGAGATCAAATTCATCCGTTGTGTGGACATTGTCAAGCTACAAGAAAAAATTGATGGTCTGTCCAAAGGTTACCGAGAGCTAGATACAAAAATGCAGGGTCTGAACTGGACGACGGAGCTTATGGAGTAAATAGAGCGGGTAAAAGGCTGAAAGGCGTGGCACAGCCCGATAAGGGGCCAATCTTATCAAAAGATTTTTCAGCTTTGGACGAGGGCTTTAATACTAATAATCGTCAAAACTGTAAAGTCTGACAAGTCACTGTGTATTGTGAGCACCGGTGCCGATTTTAGCATTTGAGGGAGGGATTGGGGGATTCATTTATGGTACAGATCATCATTCATCGCGGCGGTCATGAAATTGGTGGTAGTGCGGTAGAGATCCGCACCGCAGGGGGCCGGATCCTGCTTGATTTGGGTCTGCCCCTTGATTTTGATCTAAGGGGTACAGCTGACAGGGAAAGGTTAATAAAAGGCGGCATTTTGCCGGATATTAAAGGGCTGTATGAAGGAGAAGAGCCTTCCTTTGATGCGGTCTTGCTTTCCCACGGACACCTCGATCACTGCGGCTTAGCTCATTTCGTTCATCCTGGCGTTCCAGTTTATCTGTCGAGGGGAAGCAAAACACTTATGAATCTGAGCACCCGCTTTCTTGGCAGAAAAGCACTACAAGGCCAACAGGTTCTGTTCGAAATGAATAGTTCGTTTTGTATTGCAGATATAAAAATCACGCCATACCTAATGGATCACTCAGCCTTTGACGCCACCGCATTTGAAATATTTACAAACGGACGACACATTATATACACGGGCGATTTTCGTAGCCATGGTCGAAAGGCAGCAGGCTTTGAAAGATTTATGAAAAGCATCACACCTGTTCCGGACATCCTTATCTGTGAAGGCACGGTGCTTGGGCGCACAGATGCACTGTCAAAAAGAGAGACAGATTTGGAACATGAAATTGTAAAGTATCTTAAGCATACCGATGAAGTCGCATTATTCCAATGTGCATCACAGAACATCGACCGTATAGTAACTTTCTGCAGGGCTGCTCAAAGATCGGACCGCACTATGGTCATAGATCGATATACAGCGGCAACCCTTGCAGAATTGTACAAGCTTGGAAACAAACTGCCCACTACAGGGAAGCATCCAAATTTGAGCATCCACCGTCCAAAAAATGTGCAACAAACACTCATGCTGGTACGCCCCTCCATGAAAAAAGCGCTTGAGGCAGATGACACGATAAAAAACGGCGTGTTCCTTTACTCCCTTTGGAGCGGATATCGCAAAGAACATCGGCAGGCAAATTTTGAAGAGTTTCTCAACAGACGCGGCTTCTCCATAGTTGAAGTGCACACAAGCGGACACGCAGATACCCATACAATACGCTTGTTAATTGAAAGGTTGAACCCCAAACAGATTATCCCGATTCACACGCTTTCTCCCAAGCGCTTTGAGGAATTTTCTGGCCGAGTGCGAATTGTACCTAACGGAGAAGTTATCGAATGTTGATAATGATTAAGTATTTATAAGTTTAGGGCTATAACAAAATGAATAAAAAAATATAATTTAGGAGGAAGGTTTTCATGGGAACGACTTATACCAAAGCTGAAATTCTGACAAAGGTCAATGAGTGGCTAACCCCCGAAAATGTTTCGCTGCTATATGCCCAAGAGTTTGTAAACTACACGGGGGTTACATCCGACACTAGGGAGAAGTACACCGAGGTCATCGCAGCGCACCTGCTGGATAAGTTGTCGGTCTTTGAAAAAATCGAAAAAATCCCACGGGAGAAAAGTTACAATGTCGGTCATGAACCAAAGGAATTCGACTTTTCCTCTACGCGTAAAGAAGAACAAGTCGCACGCAGCTTTATGGGGCATGCATATAATTACATAGGCAAAGTCATTGACTACCAAACACCGCTTAAAAATGTACAGAGAGATGATGCTGGAAAAATTGATCTATTGTCTTGGAACGAAGCGGAAAGATGTGCTTATATCCTTGAACTTAAGACACAAGACAGCGATGAAACCTTGTTACGCTGCATATTAGAAATTGATACATACAGACGAATTGTGGACGCCAAGAAATTATTGTTTGACTTCGAGCTTCCCACTGAAGCATCCGTTCGCAAAGCTGCACTTATCTACCGTCACAGTCGCCCCCGTACCCATTTTTGTGATTCAAATATAAATGTTAGAAAGTTAATGAAGAAGCTGAGGGTAGACTTATTTGTGCTGGACCAGGACAATAAAGTCGTAGAGGCATACTATTGGGAGGAGTTAGAGGGATAAGCATGGAAATTATTGTTCCCTCAACGATAAAAAGTGCGCCACCTGTGAGCACTGGAGCGTGACGAGATTTGCATGTCCTACAGGTAGAGAGATCAAATACAAAATCAAAACCATTGATGGCGACTCTGGTATCTACGACGACAATAGCTCTGTCAAAAGAGACAAGTTGGTTAGAGACGGGAATACCGGATTCACCAGCTGAGTAATGTGGGGCTTCTTGAAATAGTTTTTGACTTAGAAGCACATTTATTTGCCATCAAGTGAATAAGACGGGCGAAATTCATAACGAGTTTCGCCCGTCTTATTTATCGTACTTAGATTTCCTCAAAATTTGCTTATACCATAGGCCGGACATATGAATGCGGAACTAGTCTTGACCTGGCAGATGAAGATTTTAAAGTTCAAATTTCCAACGCTCTTGATAAATGGCTAGGCAGTATAGCCTGAAATTATTTGATTTCTTTTAATCCGCCCAAGTATAAACTGCCCAGTAGCCTTCTATTTTCATTTTATCGGTTATTTGGGGTTCTTCCGTTCCAATATTAAAATAAAACGGTTCATTATTGTAACTACAAAATAAAATGCTCTTCATCTGAAGATTTCGTTCTATTAAGTGGTAAGAAATTTGGTGAAATTCCTTTCCGCAATGCTCCCATGGAAGCATCTCCCTTTCCCACCAGTCCTTTTGAAGTATTTCGTTTACTGTTTTATTATCCATATGCACCTTCCAATTCTTATTGTATCTATCAGACATATACGGCTAAATACATATATAAAAAACATAACACAATGCAGAATGATTTTCTACAATACACCAGCTTCGTTATATCGAAATCTATATCTGATAGTGTTCGTCAGTGTCATCAATTATGTAGTCGAGCTCAGCTAAATTAAATTCTTCAACAATCAGTGATATGATTTTTTTGTTGTTAATCTTTTTATTAAGGTAAATATAAAATCTGTTCAGATTGAAGTTGTAAGTAACTCTTCCCCTAGGGCATGTAAAGTATTCAATTTGCCAACATTCATGGTGTTTTTTGCTGAGGTTATCCCAAAATACCGAATGATCTCCCCATGTTCTGAATTCGCCGTATTTTTCAGCATTACAAATGTCTACTCCATCAGCAAGGATTTTTCCATCTTTATAAAAGAATGGTCCTACTTTACCAATCATTTTCAACACCTCACTAAAATAG
>Ga0116183_1002086_pt1 | contig 21880 bp, 17 predicted proteins | sample AD_UKC078_MetaG_FD_89753 | JGI IMG/M metagenome (GOLD analysis project Ga0116183, IMG submission 89753) | Active sludge microbial communities of municipal wastewater-treating anaerobic digesters from USA - AD_UKC078_MetaG | ecosystem: Engineered > Bioreactor > Anaerobic > Digestate | place: USA... | reverse complement strand
TCCAGCCAGCGGCCGTTCACATGGCCGAACAGGTCGTCCTGCGGCCGGATCGTCGGATCGCGGTGGGCCAGGTCGATGCCCGAGCCGGGTTCGGCGGCGGTTTCCGGTCGGGCGCCGTGGAGGTGAGTCTCTACCGTCACGCCACCATCATTACCACGCCCGGTAGCGTGCCCTGCATGTCCGAGCCTGCCGTCGAACCGACTGCCGACCCGCAGGATGACTCCGGAGTCTGGTCGGTCTTCGGGATCGCCTCCGCGGTGCTCGGGGTTCTCGCGGTCGCGGCGCTGGTTCTTACCGCGGTGCTTTGGTCGGGCCACCGTGCCGCTGCCGGCCAACGGGACTACGAGGGTCGGGCGATGCAGGCCGCGGCCGACTGGACCGGCGTGCTGATCAATATGAACGCCGGCAATGTCGAGAACAGCCTGCAACGGTTGCGGGACGGCACCGTCGGCGAACTCAACACCGGATTCGAGGCATCCATCGCGCCGTATCGCGATGTGGTCAAGACACTCCAGTCGCGCACCATCGGCGAGATCGAGTCGGTGTCCGTCGAAGCGCTACGCAACAATCTCGACATCCGGCCCGGCCAGCGGCCACCTGCACCGTCGGCCGTCCCGGCCGAAATGGCGTCGCGCAACTGCATCGTCCTGGTCGTCGCGACCTCGGTCAGCGAGAACGCAGGGAGCAAGCCCACCACCGTCCGATGGAACCTGCGACTGGGCGTCTCCGAGGTCGACGGCACGCCCAGAATCTCCCGGTTGGAGTCGGTCCGATGAGAAACGCCGCCCGGGTGCTGGCCTTCGATGTGGCCGCGCCGCTGGCTGCGATCGCCGGACTGCTGGCGATCGGGCTGATGCTCGGCTGGCCGCTGTGGTGGGTGTCGGTGTGCTCCGTGTTGTGTCTGCTGGTGGTGCAGGCGATGGTGGTCGACGTCGCGCTGTACCGCCGCGATTCGGTGACCGTGGGCACCGACGACGACGCACCCGGACTTCGGCTGGCGGCGGTCGGCGTCGCGACCGCGGTTCTGGTGGTTGCGACGATCGTCGGCTACAACCGCTGGACGCTGGCCGACCGGGCCTTCGACCGGGACTCCGTCGAGGTGGCCCGGATCGCCGGCGTCGTCGCCGAGGCCACCGCGACGTTCTCGCCCGCCGATCCCACCTCGGCGCTGGACCGGGCGGCCGCCGAGATGGTGCCGGAGACCGCCGAGGTGTTCCGGGCTCAGTTCGGCCCGACGGTGGCCGATCTGGCCAAACGGAAGGTCACCGCGCTGGCCCGCACCGTCTCGGCCGGGTTGGAGGCGCTCAGTCCGGACGCGGCGAGCGTCGCCGTACTCGTCCGCGCGACGCAGAACGTGCCCGGTCAGGAGCCCAGCACGGCGGTGTTGCCGCTTCGGGTCGCGCTGTCGAAGCAGGACGACGGGTGGAAGGTCGTCGACGTCAGCCCGATCACCGCGGCGCGGTAGAGCTCCTGACCGCTTACTCGAACGCCGAACCGGTGTCGATGCTTTCCGGTACCCCCGCGTTCTCCGGTACCCCCGCCGGCGAGTTCGCGGCTGGTTGCTGGGCCCGGATCTTGGCGAACCGGTCCGACAGCCGCCGCATTCGGATCATCAGCGATGCCGGCGGGCTGGTTCGCGCCTCGAGAAAGTCCGTCAACTCGGCGCGGCTCACTCCGATACGGGAGGCGAACTCGGAATCGCTGAGTCCGGACCGCTCCTGCAGAAGCAGCACGTGCCGGGCCGCCTCGGCGCGTTCATTGGCCTCGAGATGGTTGCGAGCACGGGTCAGAACCTCAGCCAGAGCGTACGAAATGCCATACGGCGCAGCGGTTTCCAGTACCTCCTCGACCTGACGCGCGGTACGGCCGTACGGGTCTCGCTTGACGGCCAGGACGATCCGCTGCCAGATCGCGATATCGCCGCTCTCCAACGCGGCGCGGATCGCCACGGTGGGCCAGAACTCCACCGGCCGGTCCTCGACCGGGTGCTCCGTGGGGCGGGTCAACTCGGCTCCTCCAGCATCGCGACCGCGAGCGTCAGGCATCGCTGCCGAACATTGTCCCACTCGACGGGCGTCCACCCGGCGGTCTCCCGACCGCCGCCGGGCCCCGCGCCGTCCCATCGGGGCGCGTCATCCGGTTCGGTGGGCCTCGGGTCGGCGAGTCGGCGCACCAGTTGGGTGGCGATCCACCGCCGTTGTTGCCGGCCCGAACTGTAGTACCGGTCGATATCGGCCAGCACCATCGCGGCGTTGTCCAGGCCTATCGCCTCGGTCAGCGCGGCCAGTTCGGCGTAGTCGGCATGGCTGTTGCGGCACAGCATCAGGTAGCTCTTGAGCCGCAGCGTCTCCGCGCCGGTCGGGATCTGCAGGCGGTCCCCGCTGGGCAACTGAACGTTGGTGGTCTCCACCGGGCTGCGACGGGCCACGGCGGCGTCTGTCTCCAACGCGTCGAGGGCCACCGCCAGCCGCCCCCGCCACACCGTCACCGGGTGCACCTCGGTGCTGCGGGGTGCCGATCCGGCCGCCGCCGTTCGAATCCGGGTGCCGGTCAGCCGCCGGGTCCCGCTGCGGGCGTCGTCGCCGCCCTGTACCGCACCGGTGAAGGGTGCGCAGCCGCGCAGTGCCACGGGGTCGGCCACACAGATCGCATCGGGCGCCATCTCCTTGAGCCGGGCGGCACCCTTGAGGACCATCCGGAGGTCGGCGGCCGGCGGCGGTACCGCGGACAACTCGTCGGGTAGCACCACCAGTCCGCCGAGGTCCAGTTTGGGCAGTGGCCGGTCGAAGTCGACCGAGGGCAGGATCCGCTCCAACCATGTCGGGAGCCACCAGTTCCACCGGTCGAATACCGCCATCAGGGCCGGTACCAGCACCATTCGCACGATGGTGGCGTCGACCGCGATCGCCACCGCGCAGGCCACCCCGAGTTGGGCGACCAATGGCATGCCCGCGAACGCGAACCCGATGAAGACTGCGATCATGATCAGCGCGGCGCTGGTGATGGTCCGGGCGCTGGTGGACACCCCGTAGGCCACCGCGTCGCGGGTGTCGCCGGACTGCAGGTAGCGCTCCCGGATCCGGGTCAGCAGGAAGATCTCGTAGTCCATCGACAACCCGAAGGTCATCGCCAGGACCAGCGGCGGGATGGTGCTGTCGATCGAACTGATCGGCTCGAACCCCAGTCCCTCCAGCCAGCCCCACTGGAACACCACGACCAGACTGCCGTAGGCGGCCGCCACGGACAGCACGGTCATCAGGACACCCTTGAGCGCCAGCACCACCGACCGGATCGCGATCAGCAGCATCACGAAGGCGATCAGCGACACGAAGGCGAACACCAGCAGTTGGGTCTGGGCGACCCGGTCGTCGAAGTCCTTGATCAGCGCCGTCGGCCCACCGATGTCGATCCGCAAGCCCGCAACTTCCGGCAGCGCGGGCAGGGTGGCCCGCAGCCAGTCGATGGTGTCGCGGGCACGCATCTCCTCGGGGTCGACGGCGAGCACCGCCGACAACAGGGCGCTGCGGTTGTCGTCGGCGAACACCGGCGGAGCCACCGACACGATGTTGACGGCCTGCCCGGTGGTTCTGGCGACGGCATCCAGGACGGGGGCGTTCCGCGCGTCGTTGGCGTCGGCCTCCGGGAAGCCGACCAGGATCCGGACCGGGCCGAGCGCGCCGGGACCGAGCGCTTCGGCGGCCGCCGCGACCCCGCCGCGGATCTCGTGCGAGGACGGGAACTGCCGCTGCATGCTGTTGCCCAGCACCATCGAGAACGCCGGGGTGGCGAACAGCAGCAGAACGGTGGTGGCCGACGCCGCGGATACCCACGGCCGGCGCATCACGGTGCCGACCCATCGGGTCCAGAACCGCGACCGGGTGGACTCCGGGCGCCTCGACCAGTGCAGCATCGCCGACCGGCGGGCCGCGGCGCGGCCGAAGGTGGCCAGCACCGCCGGCGTCAGCGTCGTCGACGTCAGGACCGCGAACGCCACCGCCAGCACCGCTCCGGTGGCCATCGACATCAGGACCGGGGTGTCGATCAGGTAGATCCCGGTCAGTGACGCGATCACAGTCAGGCCGGACAGCACGACGGCCAGTCCCGAGGTGGCCATCGCGGCGTCCGCGGCCTGGTCCGGGTCACGGCCGGCACGCAACTCCTCGCGGTAGCGCATCAGGATGAACAACGAGTAGTCGATGGCCAGCGCGATACCGAACATCGACACCGTCGAGGTGACGAACACCGACATCTGGGTGAAGCTGGCCAGCAGGTAGACGACGCCCATCGTGACCGCGACGGTGAAGACGCCGAGCGCCAGCGGGATCGCCGCGGCGGCCAGCGAGCCGAACACCGCGACCAGCACGATCAACACGATCGGCAGGTTCCAGCGCTCGGCGGCGGCGATATCGCGCTTGGTGCTGGTCTGCGCGGCGGCACCCAGAGCGCCCTGGCCGATGACATAGAGCCGGACGCGGCCGTTCTCGGTCTGGCCGGGCCGGTCGCCCTGAACTCCGACGGCGTTGCGCAGTTGCCGGGCGACGTCCACCGCGCCGGTGTTGTTGAAGTCCAGTCGCAGCGAGACCACGTAGGGCCGGTCCGGTGCCGGCGGCGGCTGCACCGGGTTGGGAACCAGGGTGAGACTGGGAACCTGTCTGGCCGCCTCTTCCAACTGGGCGACCGCGGCGGTCATGTCAGCGTAGGTCGCGTCCGCGCGCGGTGCGGCGACCAGCGCCAGGGGGGAGGCGCCCTGGTCCGGGTAGTGGTCCTCGAGTTCGTGTTGCACCCGGAGCGATTGCGAACCGGCGACGTCGAATCCGCCGCCGGTCAGGTTGCCCGACGCGGTGAGGGCGAGCACGACGGACGGCACCAGCGCCAACAGCCAGCAGCCGAACACCAGCCAGCGATGTCTGCGCAGGCTGCCGCTCAGGCGCATCATGAACTGCTGGATGGCGAACTCCCTGCACGTGGCACCGAATCACCGAGACAACACCGAATACCGAGAAGGCGAGCCTACCGCAGTCGACTGTGTGTCTCCTGGATCCGCCGAAGCCTCGGGCTGTCCTAGGATGAGGCCACCGGAGAATGTTCGGCAGGATGTGAGGAGCCGCAGTATGCGCAGTCTGGATGGCCGCAAGGCCCGTCGTGTGATGGTCGCCGCACTCGGTGCAGGTGCCGTTGCCGGCTTGATCGGCACCGCCCCGTCAGCGGCCGCGTTGCCGCCGAACTGCACGGCCGCCGACCTGGCCGGGGTGTCCGCCGGGGTGTCCGCCGCGACGTCGGCCTACCTGTTCACCCACCCGGACGTCAACGCGTTCTTCACCGGACTGGAGGGCAGCCCGCGCGATGAACTGCGCGAACAGATCAAGCAGTACCTGGATGGCAACCCGCAGGTGAAGGCCGAACTGGCCGGTATCCGTCAGCCGCTGGTGGATCTGAAGGACCGCTGCGGTGACGGTGTCGAAGAGATCCAGGGGCCCGGCGCCTAACGCCCCGCGGCTGACTGCTTTCCGGTCAACCGCGCCCGGACCAGCTGAGCGACGGCCCGCCAGCCCAGCAGCAGCGCGCCGGTGACCAGCGACGCCACCAGGACGAAGCTGAGCGCCACCCCGCCGCCGAAGCCGGCGCGGACGGCCATCCCGATCGCGACGGTGCCCACCCATATGGTCAAGCCGGTCGGCTGAACCGCCGTCGGCCGCCGCCAGGCCCGGGACTGAAGCCAGGCGACCACCAGTCCGGCCAGGAACGGTCCGGCGGTCTGGGCCACCCCGGCCACCGTCACCGCTTCGGAGTGGTTACGCCGGCCGATCGTCACGAAAATCAGGACGCACAGCACGTCGGCGGCGAAGGCGAGCACGGCCGTGCGGGCGGATTCCGCGGCCGGGGTCTCGGTGGTCGGTTCGTTCGGCATGGGCGTCATCCAACCGTGTTCAGCCGGGACCTTCCACCCGCCCCGCCGACGGCGGTTCCTCGGTGGGGGCGAGTTCGTCGATCGCGGGGCCGGGATCTCCCAGTGACCGCCGGATCGGAGTCCCGGTTCGGAACATGAAGAAGAACACCACCCAGCCGATCGTCGAGATGAAGATCCAACTCACCAGGCGATAGATCAGCATGGCCGAGATGGCGTCCGGCAGTGCCATCCCACTGGACACCAAGCCCGGAACCAGCACCGCTTCGACGACCAGCAGTCCGCCGGGCATCAGCGGAATGGCGCCCACCGCGCGGGCCGCCGCGTAGGCCACCGTCAGCCCGGCCAGCGAGGGGTGTCCGCCCGCGGCGTACGCGGCGAACAGCAGGCAAACGACGTCGGCGACCCAGTTGAAGAGCGACCAACCGAAGGCCTCGCCCAGCGTCCTGCGGTCCAGGCTCACCGATTCCAGTTGGGTCAGTGTCGACCGCCACCGGCGCAGGCCGGTGTCGTTAGGCGTGCCGCGCACCGAGTTGATCCAGCCCAGCACCCGGATGCCGATGCCGTCGATCAACTCGGGGTGGGTGGCGACCGCCTGGGCGAGGAGCAGCAGTGCGATGAACCCGCCCAGGGTGAACAGCAGCGAGAACGGATTGTCCTTGGCGCCCAACATGAATGCGCCGCCGAGGCCGAGCACAGCCAGGCCGACCACCTGCAGGGCACCGGACATGACCAGTTGCCACGAGGCGACCACCGGGGAGGCGCCCCATGACCGTTGCTGGCGGTAGACGAAGGTCGCCGAGAGCACCGGGCCGCCGGGCAGGGTGGTGCTCAGCGCGTTGCCGGCGTAGAACACCGCCTCCGAACGCCATTGCCGCACTGTCACACCCGCTGAGCGCAACAGCGTCCGCTGGATCTGGGCGAAGCTGTGCATGGACATCATCGCCGCGAAGATCGATGCCAACACCCACCATCCGTTGGCGGTGATGAGGCTCAGCCAGGCCTTCGCCAGTTGATCCCAGACCAGACTGGCTTCGACCGCCAGTACTGCCAGCGCGACGCCGAGCACCGCCCAGCGCACCCACCAGTACCTGGGCCGCTGGTGCGGTCCGTCCCGATCGGTGCTGCTGGGCGCCTCGTGGGCCACCGACTCAGGGTAGCCGCGAGACGGCCGGTTTCCGGCGTCCCGACCGTTTAGGGTGGGACGCATGTCGGCCGCCGAGGGATGCGACGGAGCAGTGCTGGGTGCCGCTTTCGATTCTGACGTCGATGCTGATATTGATGCGGCGGTCGATCCGATGGTCCGAAAGACGGCCGCCTGGGCCTGGCGGTTGCTGGTGATCTTCGCGGCACTGGTCGCCCTGGTGTGGCTGGTGAACCGCTTGCAGGTGATCGTCGTGCCGGTGGCCCTGGCGGTCATTCTCACCGCGCTGCTGCTGCCCGTCGTCGACTGGCTGGACCGTCGCCGGGTTCCCCGTGGCGGGGCGGTTGCGCTGGTGCTGCTGAGCGGTTTCGCCTTGTTCGGCGGAATCATGACTTTCGTTGTCAGTCAGTTCATTTCGGGCCTGCCGGAACTGACTGAACAGGTCACCCGCAGTATCGACAACGCGACGGCGTGGCTGATCGACGGTCCCGCTCATCTGAGCCGCGAACAGATCGACAAGGCCGGCGACGAGGTGGTGCGGGCGCTGCGGGACAACCAGGAGAAACTCACCAGCGGCGCCCTGTCCACCGCGGCGACGCTCACCGAGATCATCACCGGCGCGCTGCTGATGCTGTTCACGCTGATCTTCCTGCTCTACGGCGGCCGCAATATCTACACCTTCGTCACCGGGATCATCCCGGCCGGTAGCCGTGCTCGGGTTCGCGACGCGGGACGGGCCGGGTTCGGCTCGCTGATCGGTTACGTACGGGCGACGTTCCTGGTCGCGCTCGTCGACGCCGTCGGCATCGGCGCCGGGTTGGCGATCATGGGTGTCCCGTTGGCGCTGCCGCTTGCTTCGCTGGTCTTCCTGGGCGCCTTCGTCCCACTGGTCGGTGCGGTGGTGACCGGCTTCCTCGCGGTGGTGGTGGCATTGCTCGCCAAGGGGTTCGTCTACGCCCTGATCGCGCTCGGGCTGATCATCGCGGTCCAGCAGCTCGAAGCCCACGTGCTGCAACCGGTGGTGATGGGCCGCGCGGTGTCGATCCATCCGTTGGCGATCGTGCTGGCCATCACCACCGGCGCGGTACTGGCCGGCATCGTGGGGGCGTTGCTGTCGGTGCCGCTGGTGGCCTTCCTCAACAGCGCGTTCCGGGTGCTCGCCGCGCCGGATCCGGCCGCTGAGGCAGCAGAGATCGAGGCGGGTGAGGGCACCATCGTCCTCGAAGCCCGGCCGGATGGGCTACCGCCGGCGGACCAGCCCTCATCCGGGGGAAGCCGGAGTCCGGCGAGTTAGATCCTGCCCTCGCGGCGCAGCAGGTCCTGGGCGCTCACCCCGCCGCCCTGTTTGCCGCGGGCGTTCAGTTGCTCGGTGGCCGCTTCCGGGTCGCCGGAACCGGGCCGGCTGATCGGGATGGCCCGGGTCTCCTCAGCGGACACCGGGTCCGCGGCGGGGATCTCCGTGGTCTTCTCGGCAGTGCGCCCAGGGGTCTTCCCACCCGCCGGGAGCACCGTGGTGGCGTCCGCCGGGGCGGTGAGGGGCAGGGTGGGTTCGGCCGGCCGCTGCTGGGAAGCCTGCTGGGACGGGCCTGGTGAGCCCGACTTCTTGTCCCGCAGCTCACCGAGCCAGGAGCCGATGTCGCGGTCGTCGCGCTCCGGCTTGGCCGCCGCGAAGCGGGTGGTCGGCGCCTCGGCTGCCGGGTTGGGTGGCGGGCCCGGCGGGGCACCGACCGGCTCCGCCATCGGGGCCCCGGCGGTGACCAGCGCTTCCTGCGGGTCGGGGACGGTCTCCCGCTTGCGCTCCACCGGCAGGGTCGTCTCGCCCATCCCGATCTTGTGCTGGAGCCGCTTCATCCACTTCGGCGCCCACCAGCAGTCGTCGCCGAGCAGTTTCATGATGGCCGGGACCAGGAACATCCGGACGACGGTGGCGTCCAGCAGTAGGGCGATCAGCAGGCCGAATGCCAGGTACTTCATCATCACCAGGTCGGAGAACACGAAGGCACCCGCGACCACCGCCAGCACCAGGGCGGCGGCGGTGATCAGCCGGCCGGTGGTGGCCGTGCCGATCCGGATCGCCTCGCTGGTGGACATGCCCTGTTCGCGGGCTTCGACCATGCGCGAGACCAGGAACACCTCGTAGTCGGTGGACAGGCCGTAGATCACCGCGATGATGAGGCCGATCATCGGTGCCATCAGCGGTTGGGGCGTGTAGTTCATCAACCCCGACCCGTGGCCCTCGACGAACATCCAGGTCAACACGCCCATCGTCGAGCCCAGAGTCAGCGCGCTCATCAACGCCGCCTTGATCGGCAACACCAGCGAACCGAAGGCCAGGAACATCAGGATGGTGGTGGTGGTGATCAGCAGCAGGACCATCAGCGGCAGCTTGGCGAAGAGGCTGTGAATACTGTCCTGCTCGAGTGCCGGTGTCCCGCCGACGTACAGCGTCACCCCCCTGGGTGGGGTGATGGACCGGAGTTCATTGATCTTCCGGCTGGCGTCGGTGCGGTTGACCAATCCGTTCTGGATCACCCGCACCGACGGGTCCTTGGAGGCGCCGTCGAGGTAGGGGCGCTCCTTCCACATGGCGTCCGGATTGTTGTCCGGGTCGGTGAACCCGTTGATCGCCATCGCCTTGCTGCGGATGTCGGCGACTTGGGCATCGGTGACGGGCTGGCCGTCGTTGTTCTTGAGCACCAGGGTGATCGGCTCGGTCCGGAAACCGGGGAAGATCTTGTCGAACTCCTGCTGGGCCAGTCGCACCGAGTTGTTCGGCGGCAGGTACTTCTCGCTGATGCCGCCCAGTGACAGGTGCCCCATCGGGATGATCAGCGCGATCATGAACAGCAGGATCGGGGCGGCGAACAGGATCGGCCGCTTCATCACCCGGTTGACCAGCTTGCCCCAGAAACCGTTCTCGACCTCTGCGCGGGTCTTCGTCTTCTGGGTGCGCTCGGCCAGCCAGTTCAGCCACCAGTTGGTCGGCTTCCAGTTACGCAGGAACGGCACTCGCAACAGGGTGCGAACGCCCAGCGCATCCACATTGGGGCCGAGGATGCCCAGGATCGCCGGCAGCACGGTGATCGACAGCACCGCGGCCAGCATCACCGACGCGATGATCGCGTAGGTGATCGACTTCAGGAAGCCCTGTGGAAACAGCAGCAGCGGTAGTGACGAGGCGACGATGATGACCGCGGAGAAGACCACCGTCCGGCCCGAGGTCATCACCGTTCGGCGCACCGCGGTGGGGGTGTCGTAGCCCTCGGCGAGTTCCTCCCGGAACCTGCTCACGATGAACAGGCCGTAGTCCACCGCGATACCGAGGCCGATCAGCGTGACGACCGGTTGGGCGAAGAAGTGGACGGGGGTCACGTCCGCGGTCAGCCGCATGATGCCCAGGGCGCCGAGGATCGACAGGCCACCGATGATGGCCGGCAGGCTGGCGGCGATCACCCCGCCGAACACGAAGAACAGCAGCACCGCCACCAGGGGGATGGCCGCGACCTCGGCGCGTTGCTGGTCCACCCCGATGGTGCCGGTGAGTTCGTTCGCCAACGGTTGCAGGCCGGCGAGTTTCACGTCGACGCCGTCGATGGCGAAACTGTCCTTGACCTTCTTGTAGTTGTTCAGGATGGTGTCGTCGTTATCGCCCTTGAGCTGGATCGACATGAAGGCGTGCTTCTTGTCGTCATCGGCCATGTTGGAGAGCAGTTCGGGACTCTTGAAGTATCCGATGGCCCGCAGGATCTCGTCGGGGTGGTTCCGCTGCGCGGCGTCGAGGATGTCCAGGATCTTCTGGGTGAACGCCGGATCGTCGACGGTCTTACCGTCCGGAGCGGTGTAGATGGCGACGATGTGCCCGGAGGTGTCCCGCCCGTAGGCGCCGTCGGCGAGCAGCGAGGCGGTCACCGACTGGCTGCCCTCGTCGTAGAAACCGCTCTGCGTGACATGCTTGCCGAGGCTCATGCCGTAGATGCCGCCGGCGACGGACAGCGCCACCATTACGGCGATAACAATGTAGCGATACCGGTAGACGGTTCGACCCCACCAGGCGAACACTTGAACTCCTTAACTGAAGAAAATCTGCAACAAGTCTGGGCCGGGGCCGTCGTCCTTCACGGGCGCGAACTCAGCAGCGAGGACAACGGACGGAACGGCTGTAGCCAGGCACCTTCCTCCGGTAGCGAATCGAGGCCGACTCGCGGCAACGGCTCTCGGAAAACATGCGGAATGTCCTCCAAGTCGACGAATTCCAAACTATCCGACGCTAGCGCCCAGCTGGCATGTTCGCGAAATCCCAGCACGCTGACCGGTATGCCCGATCGGGCGATGTCCTCCAAGGGAGTGCGGAACGCCTGTCCGTCGGCCGAGGCCACCAGCAGTGCGGCCAGGCCTTCGTCGTGACGCCGGGCGATATGGGCGAGCATGTCGGCGTCGACGTCGCTGTCGTCATCGACCTTGGGTTTGGCGAAGACCGCGAAACCGACGTTACGCAGCGCTTCCACCCACGGCCGGACAACCTCCGCGCTGCCGGGGGCGATGTTGGTGAACACCGTGGCCTCCGGCTCCAGCGCCGGTCCGGGATCCTGCGCGGCCAGTTCAGCGGTCTGCGCGAGCAGCCAACGGCCCAGCGCGTCGAATCGGGGCCGGTGTGCCGCGGTGGGGCGCCCGCCGAGGATCGAGCCCAGTCCCATGTCCAGGTTCGGCGCGTCCCACACCAGCAGCACCCGTTGCACCGAGTGTTGACGGGGATCCACCGCGGTCGCCGTCGCGCCGTCCAGCATTTCTTCGATCGCGGTCACCGCCCCCCCGCCTTCATATCCGGACCCAGATGAGTTCGCTCACCGCGCTGCCGGCATGCCGCGCCTTCGTCTCGTATTTGGTGGTCGGCCGTTCGATGGAGATCGGCAGTCCGCCGTGAGGGGGTGGTGCTCCCAATTCGCCCGGGGTCGCCCGCCGCAGCCGCGGCTCGGCATCGCCGACCTCGGCGATCTGCGCGCCGTAACCGGCGTGGTCGGTGGCCGCATGCAGCACACCTCCGACACGCAGCCGGTCGGCGATCAGTGCCACCGTCTCCGGTTGCAGCAGCCGCCGCTTGTGGTGGCGGGCCTTCGGCCACGGGTCCGGAAAGAACACCCGCACCCCGGTCAGTGAGCCGGAGGTCACCAGCTGTTCCAGGACGTCAACCCCGTCGCCCCGGATCAGCCGGATGTTTGTCACGGCGTCGCGATCGATGCCGCTGAGTAGTTGCGCCAGACCGCGGCGATAGACCTCGACGGCGATGACGTCCAGGTCTGGCTCGGCCTTCGCCATCGCCAGCGTCGAGGTGCCTGTTCCGCAGCCGATCTCGAGCAGCAGACCTCCGGGGGCCACGCGGCCGAACCACTTCTCGACATCCAGCGGCTCGGGCGGCCCGTCGTGGTCGCCGGACACGGCTTGACGGCCGAGTCGCGGCCACAGCCGTGCCCACACCTCCTGCTGGGTGTCGGAGAGCGCCGCACGTCGGGAGCGGAAGCTGGTCACCCGGCGTGGATGCTGCGGATCGGGACCGCCGGGCGCCTTCGCACCGGTGGGGGCCTGTTCGGGCGCCTTCGCGCACGAGTGCCCCTGCAATTGCATTGACATATGGTCGCCCATGAATCCGCCGGCGCCCTGCTCGCCCGGCAGATTGATACCCAACAGTTGCCTTCCCGGGTGACTCGCGGGCAGTTCCGACCGCTGCCACGATGACGCGATGCCCGACTCCCCGTGCGCGGTTCGCTACCGCCGGGTGGCTGCGGCTGTGGCGGCCCTGGGTGAAGTGGCGATCGGACCACGGGGCGCCCCGCTGGCCGAGGTGCTCGCAGGTGATGAGGTGGTGCTGGCGCGGATGCGGGCGGCCGCAGCGGTGATGCGTGCCGCCCCGCTGCCCGCCGCGCTGGTCGATGTGGCCGATCTGGCTGACCTGGCCGGACTCGAACCGGCGGAAGGCTCGGGGCCTGATCCTTCTGGGCCTGATCCTTCTGGGCCGGATCCCTCTGGGCCTGATCCGGCGGGGTCCGACCTGTTGGAGGCCGCCGCTCGCTGGCACCGTTATGCCCGCGGTTGCGCGCCGGGTCTGCATCGGTCCTGTGCTGTCGACATCGCGCGCGGGCTGATGCGGCTGTGGGATCGCCGCCGACAGCCGGTGCCGTCCGGCGCACTGGCCCGTCGGATGCAGTTGCGGCAGGCCCGGATCACCCTGCTGGGTCTGGCCCGCACCCGATGCGCCGCCCTGCGCGCCGAACTGCGCGGCGACGTCGCCGCGCTGAACCTTCGTCGCTCCCGCGACTTCCCCGAGCACGTCCGCCGGCGGGTGGCCGTCGTCGAGGCAGAACTGACCGATGCGGTGCAGTGGGAGTTGCCGGGCGGCGGCGTTACCGCGCCGATCGGGATCGGCCCGCCGCCGGCCTGCGCCGCCGACGATCGCCTCGGGGCACTGTTCGGCGCCGTGTTCGGCCTGGGCCTGGCGCTGACGGTGGGCCGGGCGCTGGCCGGGCTCGCCCCCGGGTGGACCGGCGCCGCCTTCGCCGTCGGAGCCGCGACCGGCGGCGCACTGGCCGGATGGGTGGTGGCGACCCGTCGGTTGCTGGCTCGGCGCGCGGCGCTGGATCGTTGGGTTTCGGAGGTGATCATCGGGCTGCGGGCGGGGCTGGAGGAGCACATCGCGATGCGGGCCCTGACGGCTGAAGCCCGTCAGACCTGTGCCGCAATCGGCGGTCTTAGCCGGTTCGGCGATGAACCGGGTGGCCGATCGGACATGCCGGCGATTACTGACAGGCTTCACCCACGCGCTAATGTTCAAGACGGGGACGGCTCATTGTCCGCGCTGAGCGGGACGCGGTCCGTTCCCGGCGGGAAAACTCGAGCGGGAGACACCGAATGACCTCAGCGACCATCCCCGGTCTGGACACTGCACCTACCACCCACGCCGGGCTGCTGGCCTGGGTCGCGGAGGTTGCCGAACTCACTCAACCCGACCGGGTGGTGTTCGGGGACGGTTCGGCGGAGGAGAGCGAGCGGATCTGCGCGAAGCTGGTCGAGGCCGGCACCTTCGTCCGGTTGTCGGACACCGAGGAGCCGAGCTCGTACCTCGCGCGCTCTGAGCCGTCGGACGTCGCCCGGGTGGAATCACGCACCTTCATCTGCTCGGAACGCGAGATCGACGCCGGACCCACCAACAACTGGATGGAACCGGCCGAGATGCGGGCCACCATGACGGAGTTGTACCGCGGCTGTATGCGCGGCCGGACCATGTACGTGGTGCCGTTCTGCATGGGACCGCTCGGCGCCGAGGACCCCAAGCTCGGCGTGGAGATCACCGATTCCGAGTACGTCGTCGTCTCGATGCGCACCATGACCCGGATGGGTGCGGCTGTCCTGGAGAAGCTGGGGGACGACGGGTTCTTCGTCAAGGCGCTGCACTCCGTGGGGGCTCCGCTGGAGCCGGGCCAGGCCGATGTCCCGTGGCCCTGCAGCGACACCAAGTACATCACCCACTTCCCGGAGACCCGCGAGATCTGGAGCTACGGGTCGGGCTACGGCGGCAACGCCCTGTTGGGCAAGAAGTGCTACTCGCTGCGCATCGCCTCGGTGATGGCCCGCGACGAGGGCTGGCTGGCCGAGCACATGCTGATCCTCAAGCTGATCTCCCCGGAGAACAAGGCCTACTACATCGCCGCCGCGTTCCCGTCGGCCTGCGGCAAGACCAATCTCGCCATGATCCAGCCGACCATCCCGGGTTGGCGCGCCGAGACCCTCGGTGACGACATCGCCTGGATGCGATTCGGCAAAGACGGCCGGCTTTACGCAGTCAACCCCGAGTTCGGCTTCTTCGGGGTGGCGCCTGGCACCAACTGGAGCAGCAACCCGAACGCGATGAAGACCATCGCCGCGGGCAACACCGTCTTCACCAACGTTGCGCTGACCGACGACGGTGGGGTGTGGTGGGAAGGCCTCGAGGGGGACCCGCAGCACCTCATCGACTGGAAGGGTCAGGATTGGACCCCGGGGTCGGGCGCTCCCGCCGCGCACCCCAATTCGCGTTACTGCACCCCGATGTCGCAGTGCCCCACTTTGGCCCCGGAGTGGGACGACCCGCAGGGTGTCCCGATTTCGGCCATCCTGTTCGGCGGCCGGCGTAAGACGACCGTTCCGCTGGTGACTCAGGCCCGGGACTGGCAGCACGGGGTGTTCATCGGGGCCACCCTGGGCAGCGAGCAGACCGCCGCCGCCGAGGGCAAGGTCGGCACCATCCGCCGGGATCCGATGGCGATGCTTCCGTTCATGGGCTACAACGTCGGCGACTACTGCCAGCACTGGCTTGACCTGGCCAAGAACGCCGACGAGTCGAAGCTACCGAAGGTCTTCTTCGTCAACTGGTTCCGCCGTGGTTCCGACGGTCGCTTCCTGTGGCCCGGGTTCGGCGAGAACAGTCGGGTGCTGAAGTGGATCGTCGACCGGGTCGAAGGTCGCGCCAACGGGGTCTCCACCCCGATCGGCACCGTGCCGGGTGCCGGAGACCTTGATCTGGGCGGGCTGGATGTCGAGCAGGCCGACGTGGCCGAAGCGCTCGCCGTCGATCCGGAAGAGTGGCGCGCCGAACTTCCCCAGATCGAGGAGTGGTTCGCGTTCGTCGGCGAGAAGCTGCCGACTGCAGTGCGCGACGAGTACGAGGCGCTCAAGGAACGCCTGACCGACGCCGGCTGACTCGGGCGTCGTACCCCGAGGAGGAGTGAGCGGATGCAGATCCGGGAGCACGCCGAGGCAACCCCCGACAAACCCGCCGTCATCATGCACCCGTCCGGGACGGTGGTGACCTTCGGGCAGTTGGAGGCCCGCGCCAACCAACTCGCTCATCTGTTCCGCTCCTGCGGTTTGCGCGAGGGGGATGCCGTTGCGATCCTGATGGAGAACAACGAGCATTATCACGCCGCGATGTGGGCGGCCCGCCGCGCGGGTCTGTACTACGTGCCGATCAGCACCCATCTGACCGCCGGCGAGGCGGCCTACATCATCGACAACAGCGCCGCGAAGGCGATCATCGGTTCGCAGAAGCTGCGCCCGGTCTGTGAGCGCCTCGCTGCCGAGCTGCCGGCCGGAATGCCGGAGCTGCTGATCATGGCAGATGCGGGTGGATCTGCTCCGCCGGGTTGGTTGTCCTATCCGGAATGTGTTGCCGAACAACCGGTTACGCCGATCGAGGACGAGATCGAGGGCGACCTGCTGCAGTACTCGTCGGGAACCACCGGCCGGCCCAAGGGGATCAAACGTCCGTTGCCGCATCTGCCACCCGCGGCGGCTCCCGGGCTGATGACCGCGCTGGTCTCCTTCTGGGCCGACCCGAACGGTGTGTACCTCAGCCCGGCCCCGCTGTATCACACCGCTCCGTCGGTGTGGTCGATGACGATGCAGGCCGCCGGTATCCCGGTCGTGGTGATGGAGCGTTTCGACGCCGAGGGGGCACTGGACGCGATCGCACGGCACCGGGTCACGCACGGCCAGTTCGTTCCGGTGATGTTCACCCGGATGCTGAAACTCCCTGCTGCCATTCGGGATTCCTACGATCTATCCAGCTTGCAGCGGGTTATGCACGCCGCGGCGCCATGCCCGGTGGAGATCAAGAAGCAGATGATCGACTGGTGGGGGCCGATCGTCGACGAGTACTACGCCTCATCGGAGGCGATCGGGTCGACGCTCATCACCGCCGAGGAGTGGCTGGCCCACCCCGGATCGGTGGGCCGGGCCATGGCCGGCGCTCTGCACATCCTCGACGAGGACGGTAACGAACTGCCACCCGGTGAGGCCGGTGAGATTTACTTCGAGAGCGCGGGCACGTTCGAGTACCTCAACGATGCCGAGAAGACTGCCGCCGCGCGGCACCATCGGGGCTGGATGACGGTGGGCGATATCGGATATCTCGATGAGGCGGGCTATCTGTATCTCACCGACCGTCGCCACCACATGATCATCTCCGGCGGGGTCAACATCTACCCGCAGGAGGCCGAGAACATGCTCGTCATCCACCCGCGGGTGATGGATGCCGCGGTCTTCGGTGTTCCCGATGACGAGATGGGACAGTCGGTGAAGGGGGTGGTGCAACTCGTCGACCACGCCGAGGCCGACGCGGAACTCGCCGAGGAATTGTTGGCCTGGCTGCGGGACCGACTGGCGCACTACAAGTGTCCGCGGTCGATCTCCTTCGAGGCGACGCTGCCGCGGACCGACACCGGCAAGCTCTACAAGCAATCCCTTATCGAGAAGTACTCCGCCGCGGCGCAGTAAGCTCGCCAGATATGACCTACCCCGGGGAACCGCAGCCCAACGATCCCACTCAGCCGCCACCGTCCGGCTACGGCTACCCGCCACCGCCGCCACCGCCCCCCGTCTCGTATCCGGGCTACCCCGGACCGGGTTATCCGCCGCCTCCCGGGTACCCGATGGCCGCCGGCTTTCCGCCCCCCGGGTACCCGGTCCCCGGTTACCCGCAACCGCCGGCGCATCCGCAGGCCACCACGGCTTTGGTGCTGGGAATCCTCGGTCTGGTGTGCTGCGGGCTGGCGGCCCCGTTCGCGCTGTATCTGGGCCGCAAATCCATGCAGGAGATCGACGCCTCCGGCGGTCAGTACAGTGGCCGCGGCCAGGCCCAGGCCGGTTTCATCCTCGGGATCATCGGCTGCGCGCTGTGGGTGTTCGCCGTCATCATCTGGATCATCGGCTTCGGCGCGGCGATGAGCACCAACCCCGGCGGTTACTGACCTACGCGGTGCCGTCTTACCCGGTGCTGACTCACGCGGTGCCGCGCGCAATCAGTTGGGCTGCAATGACATTGCGCTGAATCTCATTGGTGCCCTCCCCGACGATCATCAGCGGCGCGTCGCGGAAGTACCTTTCTACGTCGTATTCCGTCGAGTAGCCGTAGCCGCCGTGGATTCGCACCGCGTCGAGTGCGATCTCCATCGCCGCCTCGGAGGCGAACAGCTTCGCCATGCCGGCCTCCATATCGCAGCGCTGCCCGCTGTCGTAGCGCTCCGCTGCGTAGCGGGTCAACTGGCGGGCCGCGGTCAGTCTGGTTGCCATATCGGCCAGACGGTGTCCGACCGCTTGGTGCTTCCAGATCGGCCGGCCGAAGCTCTCCCGGTTCTGCGCGTATGCCAGGGCGTCCTCCAGCGCAGCGGTCGCCACCCCCAGCGCCCGGGCGGCCACCTGGATACGCCCTGTCTCAAGGCCTTTCATCATCTGGGTGAAGCCCCGGCCCGGCACGCCGCCGAGCACCGCGGACACCGGCACCCGGCAGCCGTCGAAGCTCAGTTCGCAGGACTCGACGCCCTTGTAGCCCAGCTTCGGCAGGTCGCGGGAAATCTCCAGACCGGCGCGCGGCGACTCCACCAGCAGCACCGAGATGCCGGTATGTCGGGGTGTGGCCGTCCGGGTCGGTCTTGCACAGCAGCGCGATGAGCCCGGACCGCCGGGCATTGCTGATCCACGTCTTCGATCCGGTGATCACCAGGTCCCCACCCTCGAGGCGGGCCAGGGTGCCGATGTTCTGCAGGTCTGAGCCGCCGCCCGGTTCGGTGAGCGCCATCGTGGCGCGGAGTTCACCGGTGGCCATCGCCGGCAGGTACGCCTGCTTCTGCTCGTCGGTCCCGAAATCCTCGAGCAGTTTCGCGACCACGGTGTGCCCGCCCATGGCACCCGCCAAGCTCATCCAGCCGCGGGCCAGTTCCTGGGTTACCTCCACGTAGCAGGGCATGGAGACCGGTGTGCCGCCGTGGTTCTCGCTGATCGCCAGACCGTAGATGCCGATCCGCTTCATCTGCGCGATCCACGCCTCGGGATAGGTGTTGGCGTGCTCAACCTCGCGCACGGTCGGCTTGACGTCGCGGTCGATGAACGTCCGAACGGTGGCTACCAGCAGAGACTCTTCGTCGTTGAGCGGTGTCATCGCCTGGTCATGATGACAGACTGATCAGCTGTGCATCTCTACGGCCATTCAGACGGCCATTCAGACGGCCATTCAGCGACCTACTTCGACGATCTGACGGTGGGCCAGGTATTCGACGGGGCTCCGTCAATGACGCTGACCTCAGGCGTCGCGGCCGTCCATCAGTCGATAGTGGGGGACCGGCTTCGATTGGCACTGGACGGCGAACTGGCGCATGCGGTCACCGGGGTTCCGGGGGCACTGGCCCATCCGGCACTGGTCTGCGACGTGGCGATCGGTCAGTCCACCCTGGTGACCCGGCGAGTCAAGGCCAACCTGTTCTACCGCGGGCTGGTGTTTCACCGGTTCCCGGTGATCGGGGACACCCTGTTCACCCGAACCGAGGTCGTCGGTCTCAAGCAGAACAGCACCCAACCCGGCCGGGAACCAACCGGTCTGGCGGCGTTGCGGATGACAACCATCGATCAGGTGGGACGGCTGGTGCTCGATTTCTACCGCTGCGCGATGCTGCCGATGAGCGCCGAGGCCGACACCGGCCACCATGCTGATCTGTCCGGGATCGGCGCCGGACCGCTGCCGGAGACCGGCGCCGCCGCGCACTGGAACGCGGAGGCGTTCCGGGCCCGGGTACCCGGGCCGCACTTCTACCCGGAGCTGGCCGGATCGACCCTGCGCAGCGGTGCGGACGTGGTCAGTGCGGCTCCTGAATTGGCCCGACTGACGCTCAATATCGCTGCAGTGCATCATGATCGGCGTCGAGGCGGTCAGCGGCTGGTATACGGCGGGCACACCATCGGTCTGGCACTGGCACAGGCCACCCGGCTGTTGCCCAACCTGGTGACCGTGCTCGGCTGGGAATCCTGCGATCATCTCGGCCCGGTCCACGAAGGTGACACCCTCTACAGCGATCTGAGCGTTGAGCAGGCGACTCCGCTGCCCGGTGGTCGGGGCGGCGTGCTGCGGCTGCGCTCACGGGTGTTCGCGGCCGACAGGGTTGAGGACGGCGCGGTTGAGGTAGGGGCTGAGACGGATCGGCCGGTATTGGACTGGAAGTTCACCGCACTTCACTTCTGACCGTGTTACCGGCGGGTAACCTCAGTGCTGTCGACACATTCCAGGAGGGCCCGATGAATCAGCCGGTTGCAGAAACCGCGTATGGGCCGGTTCGGGGAACCGACGACGGCAGGGTGATGTGCTGGAAGGGTGTGCGCTACGCCGCCCCGCCGCTGGGCGAATTGCGGTTCCGCGCACCTCAGCCCCCGCAGCCGTGGACGGAACCCGCTGACGCGACCCGGTTCGGTAAGACCTGCCCACAGCCGCCGGTGCCGAACTTCCCGATGAATCTGGGAGCCGGTCCGGACGAGGATTGCCTGCGGCTCAACATCTGGGCTCCGTCGGGCACCCAACCGGGCGACGGCAAGCCGGTGATGGTGTGGCTGCACGGCGGTGCCTACGTGCTGGGTTCGGGTAGCCAGCCCTACTACAACGGACAGCGCCTGGCCGCCGATGGCGACGTGATCGTGGTGACGTGCAACTACCGGCTGGGGGTGTTTGGGTTCCTCGACCTCTCCGAGGTCGGGTTCGACGCCAACGTCGGACTGCGCGACGTGCTGGCCGCGCTGCGCTGGGTCCAATCCAACATCGCCGCGTTCGGCGGGGACCCGCAGCGCGTCACGGTCTTCGGCGAGTCGGCTGGGGCCGGCCTCGTCACCACGCTGCTGGCGGTGCCCGCGGCGCAGGGATTGTTCTCCGGTGCGATCGCGCAGAGCTCACCGGTCACCTCGGTCTACGACCGCAACCGCGCACAGCGGGTCACCGCGCAGGTTCTGGATTTCCTCGGGATCAGCCCGAGTGAGGCCTACCGGCTCACCCAGACCCCGGTCACCACTCTGCTGGCCGCCACCAAGAAGGCGTTCGACGAAGTGCCGGTTCGCAACCCGGGCACACTGGCGTTCGTTCCGCTCGTCGACGGCGAACTACTCCTCGACTACCCGGTGATTCAGGCCGGCAAGGGGCGGACGCATCCGGTGCCGCTGATCATCGGGACCAACCGCAACGAGGCGAACCTGTTCCGGTTGATGCGTTCCCCGCTGATGCCGATCACCCCGCGGGCGATCACATCGATGTTCAACGAGATCGCGGCCGAACAGCCGGATCTTCAGTTGCCCAGTGCGGAGAAGCTGGGCTCGGCCTACGCACGTAAGCGTGGTTCGGCCAGGCATCTCAGCATCGCCAGCGATGTCGGATTCCGAATGCCCTCGGTATGGTTCGCCGAGGGGCACAACGCTGTGGCGCCGGTGTACCTGTACCGCTTCGACTACGCCTCGCCACTGATGAAGACACTGCTGGTCGGTGCCGCGCACGCCACCGAATTGCCGTATGTCTGGGGAACTCTGGGTGCGCCGCAGGACATGACGCTGAAGATGGGCGGCACCAGGACCGCCAAGGCGGTGTCCAAGCGGATCCGCTCCCGATGGGTCAACTTCGCTGCCAGCGCCAAGCCCACCGGACTCGCGGGGGAACCGGACTGGGTGCCGTACCAGGACACCGACCGGGCCTGCCTGCTGATCAACAGTTCCGACCGGGTGGCCTACGACGTGGACGCCGAGATCCGGGCGGCCTGGGGGAGTGACCCGGTCCACTTGCGCTAGCCGCCGGGGCGATTTTTGTCGGACCGGGCTGTGATGATGGGGTCATGTCATCGGCTGTAGCTTCTGAGGTTGCGGGGCTGAGTCCTGTTGAGCGTCTTGAGGTGTTGTTCGCCGAGTTGGCGGAGCTGACCGGGCAGCGCAACGCCATTGATGGGCGGATCGTGGAGATCGTCGCCGAGGTGGATCGCGACGAGCTGTGGGGCGCCACCGGGGCGCGG
>Ga0116183_1002081_pt1 | contig 21901 bp, 18 predicted proteins | sample AD_UKC078_MetaG_FD_89753 | JGI IMG/M metagenome (GOLD analysis project Ga0116183, IMG submission 89753) | Active sludge microbial communities of municipal wastewater-treating anaerobic digesters from USA - AD_UKC078_MetaG | ecosystem: Engineered > Bioreactor > Anaerobic > Digestate | place: USA... | reverse complement strand
CCCAACGATCCAGAATCTGTAAGGGTCAAGCCGTTCCTGCAGATGACCGATGCCCAGCTGCTGAATCAGATCCTGAACAAGGATGACACCACCAAGATCATCAACCACGAGTCGGTGGTGCCCTATGTGGCCTATCAGTTCAAGAAGGTGCCGGCCATGGAGATGTTTGATTTCAGACGCCCCATCCCACGGCTCAATCAGTTGACATCAATACAGCAGACCGCCATTGCGGGGCGTACCGGCTTCACAGCAGGCGCCAGTGCTGCCGGTGGCGGTATGGCACTGGCACAGCAGGGGGCGGCTGGGATCAATCAGTCGGCCCTCTCCCAGGCCCAGGGCAACACCAATACCCCCACCACCTATACCTTTCCGACAACCAAGGAAATGACGGCCAAGGCCCTGACCGGCTGGACCATTGGCAAGACCTTTGGAGACCGTTTCGAAGTAACCTTTGCCAAGGAACGGTGGTGGCATGACCGTTACTATGCCAGCTTCAACTACAACATCACAGCCGGATTCGGCCTGCGCTGGCCATTCGAGATCAAGGCCAAATCGACCATCGACAAGGTCTACGGCATATCCAATCAGCGCATCCTGGATTATCCGGCCAACCAGATCTGCCAGGGCAATTTTGACCGCACAAACAGTCAGAACGCCTATCTGTGTGCCCAACGGGCCACTGTGAATGTTCAGGCCACCCCGGTGGATGGCGATCCGGCTTTTTATGCAGGTACCGGACTGCCGGGTGACAAGATATTCAAAGGCAAGGAGTTCGTATTCGAGATCGGGGCTACTTGCAAGTTCTATGCGTCCATTCCAGGCCCGAACATCTCTTACAGCTGTCCGAGCAGCATGCGCGGTTTTGATTTCAGCAAGGACTTCACGCCCCAGTTGGGCAATACCCCCAAACAGCTTTTCAATTTTACTGTTGCGGGCCGACCGATTGGACTGGCGCTGGAGATGGGCATCGGCTATGCCGCCCTCAATCCGGGCGTCTCACTGATGGCCCATAGCGGACGGCTGAACCTGGGGGTTGAAGGTTATCAGGCTGCTCCCAGCACTACATCCATCAGTGTGGATAATGTGCCCAGAACCTTTACGGTCAGCGAAAGGAATGCAGCCGGCAATTGGGGGGTGGATCTCTACAACCCCCAGTACAATGTCAGCGCCACACTGACCCCCTCGCTGCAGGTACAGGTCGGGATTGACCTGGGTGTTTACGAGTGGAGCAAGAAGTTTGGACCGTACAATATCGACGCCCTGGGGATCGAGCTGGGCAGTGTCAACTTCCCGACCCACAGCGGCACCAGGGCAAACTTTGAGATGCACAACATCGGCACCAGGCCTACGCGCTGATAAGGTTTTCTGAGATGGCTTGAAATTTCGAGCGGCGACATGAACAGTCGCCGCTCGTTTTTTTGGGGCAACTCACAGCCGTGGTGGTTTATAGTGTACAGCCAGAAAGATTTGCAACTTGGATTGCCGACGTGTCTTTAAACCAAACAATTGGGGTGACCGGATTATGAACACAACACTGGACTGCATTCCCTGCATTGTCCGCCAAGGGCTTGAAGCGGCCAGGTTTGCCACCAATGATGCCGCTGTCCATGAGCAGATATTGCGGGAATTGCTGCAGGACGCCGCCGTGATGGATCTTGCCCTGTCTCCGCCCGCAATCGCGCAGCAGCTGCACCGCAGGGTGCGGCAACTGAGCGGCATGGCCGACCCCTATCTGGAGGTCAAAAACCGCTTCAACGCGATGGCCAGCGGCATGCTGCCTGTGCTTGCCGCTGAAGTCAGCGGCTCGGATGCCCCCCTCTTCAGGGCGCTTCGGTTGGCCATTGCCGGCAATATCATCGATCTGGGTGTCAGGGGGGACATCAGTGAAAGTGAGGCCCGCAGTGCAATTGACAATACCCTGAATGAACCTTTTCATGGGGACATGAACATGTTCCGCGATGCGCTGCAAGGGGCGCGCAGCATCCTCTATCTGGCAGACAACGCCGGCGAAATTGTTTTCGACCGTCTGCTGATCGAGCAGTTGCCGACTGATCGCGTAACGGTTGCTGTCCGGGGTGGGGCGGTTGTAAACGATGCCACCCGTGCGGATGCCGCTGTCGCCGGACTGTGTGATCTGGTGGAGGTTATCGATAATGGCTCCGACGCCCCCGGCACGATTCTCTCCGATTGCAGCCGGGAGTTCCGCAAGCGGTTTGAGAGTGCGGATCTGGTCATTGCCAAGGGACAGGGCAATTACGAATCGCTCAGTGGTGAAGATGCCGATATCTTCTTCCTGTTCAAGGTCAAGTGCAGTGTGATCTCAGCCCATGTCGGCCTGCCGGTTGGAACCCATGTACTGCAGCGTCAATTCTCAGAAGCCGTTACCAGGGACTGATATTTTCCCGGATCAAGGCTGGGTAAGTGATCGGCAGACAACTGTATGCAAAAGTGCTCTGTCCAACAACGGCTGTAATGGCATCGCGCCGCAGAATATCGTAATATTTTGAACTGGATAAGGAGCTTTAGAAAAGAGTCGAGGGAATATGGATTAAGGCGGGTTTATGAGGTGTGCAGGTTTGATACATGATAGTTTTGTAAGATGTATTTTCAAATAGTTATTTACACTCTCCTTGCTAGTGCGACTTATTCTGTCTCTTGAATTGAACGGAATTGGTCATTTTTGGTATTTATATTTATCAAGCACACAAGGAGGCAATATGGGACAGAGGATTTGTTTAGAGATTTCTCCATTCAAAGAATTGGGCATCGAAATCGAAACAGCCGTGGCGTTTTACGATGTTTTTTTTCACCAGTGTTGGAGCATCAGCTTAAAGCTATGGTGGCAAACCACGTCTATTCAGGGTTACGCATTCCTCTCCAGCAGATGGCATGAGATTATTTTTCAAAAAGTCTATGATGGGCAGGCGCCACACTTCATCTCAGGAAGACCGATAGAGACATTATGTGAAAACGATATGCTGTCGGAGTTCGCATTCGAGATTGGGGCCGATCCTGGTGATCTGGTAGCTGCTATTGTTTCTACATTCGAGTCGGTTACTTTCGTATTTCCGCCAATGCGTTTGGCTGGAGAGGATATTTTGGCGTCTGCGGCGGCATATCGTTATCAGGACACCATTTGCAAAATGCGGATAGCCTGTCGACCGCCATGGTAATTTTCCAGTTCAGTCATGGTTGTCGCCAATCTAATTTTCCACCTCTGCCGCCAAGTTAATTTTCCAGTTTGGCTGCAATTGTCGCCAAGTTGATTTTCCACTGACGCGATTAACGGAATTCCTTCTACCCTGTGTGGATCATTTCCACGCAGGAGACCTCATGGCACGAAGGAGCATACCGATGATCGAGATTAGTGAAGTGTTGTATCAGTGGCAACAGGGCCGCAGCAAAAGCAGGATTGCCGAGAGTCTGGGTATTACGCGCCCCACGCTGCGCAACTATCTGAAGCTGGCTATGGCTGACGGATTGACGACAGGGAGCAGCCACGAAGAGGTGGCTGCCATCGCCCTGAAGGTGACAGCGAAGGTCTCCGGCAGCCGAAGTGCTGCCCCGGCTCGTAAAGCAATTGCCGTTCATGACGAGCGAATCAGGCAACTGCTTGCTGAGCCGGACATGACCGCCAGGCAGATCTGGCGGCTATTGCTGGAGGCCGGACACAATTTCAGTGAGCGCAGTATCAATCGCTACATCCAGACAATTGTCCCGTTTCAGCCTGCCGTAACGGTACGGCTCGAAGTAGAGCCTGGAACGCAGGCCCAGGTGGATTTTGGCCAGGTAGCCCTTGTCCTTGGCGGGGTACGCAAGAGACTGTGGGCATTTGTCATGACGCTTTCCTATAGCCGGCACAGGTTTGTCCGTTTCGTCGAGCGCCAGGATGTGGCCACCTGGATTGACTGCCATATCCGGGCCTTTCAGTTCTTCGGCGGTGTTCCCGCCACTGTGCTCCTTGATAACCTTAAAAGCGGTGTGGTGAAGCCGGATCTGTATGATCCCACCGTCAACCGGGCCTACGCCGAACTGGAACGGCATTACGGTTTCGTTGCCGACCCGGCCAAAGTGCGCACTCCTGAACACAAAGGGAAGGTTGAGCGCTCTATGCCGGTAGTGAGACAACAGCTTGCCGCCGGTCGAACCTATGCCGACTTGGCCGAGGCAAATGAGAAGGCCGTTGTCTGGTGCCGCGACGAGATCGGGCAGAGACCACATGGCACGACCCACGAGGCACCCTGCCTGCGCTTCGAGCGGGGCGAGAAGATAACGCTCAAGGAGCTTCCCGTCACCCGCTTCGACATGCCACTCTGGAAGGAATGCACGGTCCATCCCGATCATCACGTAGTCTTCGAGAAAAGCTACTACTCCGTTCCGACCCGTTATGTGGGCAAGAAGGTCTGGGTGCGCGGCGGTCTCACGATGGTAGACATCTTCCACAAGGACGCCAAAATCAAGACCCATCCAGCGGCCCACCGTCCCGGCGTCTGGCGCACCGATCTCAATGATTATCCTGACGGAAAGAAACTTTTCCTCCAGTTTCAGCCCGCCTGGTGCAAAAAGGAGGCTCACCGGATGGGAGAGTTTGCCGGACAGTTGGTTGACGAGATCCTGGCGCCCCATGCCCTGGTGCATCTGCGCAAAGCGCAAGCCATCCTGCGGCTCGGCGAGAAACATGGCGCAGAGAAACTGGATGCTGTCTGCCGCCATCTTTTAGAAAACGGCTCTAACAGCCATTCCGCAGTAAAGAGGCTCCTGGAGAAAGGGCTGCCGCAGATTACTCCGGCAGCAACCCCGCCGCCGGTCTCGGCCGAAGGGCGCGAACTGCTGCACCCGGCAGCAAGCTTCGGGGAGGTGTCACTATGAGACCATCTCCCAGCATGCAGCTTGCTCTCAAATCGCTCAGGCTTTCCGGTATCGCCGACTCTCTGGAGGTCCGTCTGGAACAGGCGCGGGAAGGAAATCTCGGCTACCTCGAATTCCTAGAGATCATCTTTCAGGACGAGGTAGAAAGACGTCTTGCCCAAAGTGTCCAAAGGCGGCTGAAACAGGCGGACTTCCAGGAGTACAAGGCACTTGAGGAATTCGACTTTACGGCAGTGCCAGGCATTAACCCTAAGGCGATCAAGGACTTGGGAACCTGCCTCTTTATTGAGCGCAAGGAACATGTGATCCTGTATGGTCCACCCGGCACCGGAAAAACCCATCTGGCCCAGGCACTGGGCAACAGGGCCTGCCGTAGCAACTACACCGTGCTCTTCACCACGGCAATCAAGCTCTTCCGCAAGCTGACAGCATCCAGGGTGGAGGGGGCGTATGAGGATGTCATGAGAACGCTGCTGAAACCGCACCTGCTCATTATCGACGACCTCGGCCTGATCGGTTTCACTCAGGAACAGACCGAGGCTTTCTACGAGATCGTGGCCGAACGGCACCACAGGGGGAGCATCATCATTACCTCGAACCGGCCACCGGGAGACTGGCCCGGGCTCTTCCCTGACCAGGTACTGGCAAACTCACTCATGGACAGGCTGGCGCATAAAGCGCATCACCTGCCACTCAAGGGAGAGTCATACCGAAAACGAGGCCGTCCTCAGCAATAAATCATTACCTAAATGGAACTCCTGTTGATCGCCAAACTGGAAAATAACTTTGGCGACGGGACTGGAAAATAAACGTGGCGGTTGACATAGCCCTGTGAGGTAGCATCTCCAATGCTCGCCGAATTAGGGTAACGCTTTATTATTTATGCATATGGAAGGATGATATGAAACAAAATGGCGAGATGTTTTATCTGGATGAAAACGGCCGGAAATCAGATACAGCGTTACACAAAGAACTACTTGATGACGGTGAATATTCCTTGGAACTGAGAAAAGACCTCAAGAAAGTTGCAATGGAATGCGGCCTTACGGAAGAACAGGCGGAATTGATTTATCACTGCAATGAGGAAGAGCATATGCCACAGAATGCTGTTCGGTCCAGATATATTCGCTGTTTCGGCGATGGTCAGATGAAAGCAATGTTACGGCTGAACCTTCCGCTGTTACTGAACAAAATAAGTGACCTGAACGATGAAACCGAATACGCATTTGATATCCATCTCAGAGAGAATTCTGAGTTAATGGTTTACCATGGCGGGACGTGTCTGCTTACCATTGGGTTTTCTGGAATAGAGCAAAATCAAATTTCATTCCGTTCAAAATCTTATGGAATGAAAGATGGCTGTGCTTCTGAGTTCAATCTCTTGAAAGCTGTCACAACCCTTGACGATGTTGATGCTGCGGCAAATAAGGTTTGCGCGTTTCTCTCAAAAGTCATTAGCACCAAAAATCTTGTAAATGATCGATACTTCGACAACTTAAAAGAGGGGTATTGGTCAAACAGGCTGAGCATAGCACATGGAAGAAACTGGCAGCCTGAAAGTGAGTGGCTGATCGTTGATCGTGAATCAGTTTTGGGGTTTGACAATTCTGAAGATAAAAAGCGTTTTTTCACAGCATATAAAGAAGCCGTCCAGTCGGTAAAAAATAAGCTGCAGCTGTCAGATCCTCGTGTTTGGGGACGTCCGAACGAAAAGTCGGATGACCATGATTTTGGAGATGAACTTGATTTTCTCGCGATAGGTCCCAATAAGCAGCTTGTCTGCATTGAACTCAAACACGGGACTTATACTTCTGGGATATACTGGGGGCCGCTTCAGGCTGCTGTTTATCGGGGGGTATTTTCAAGTCAACTTGATGGAATATCAACGGATATCATAAAAATGGTGCGACAACGGGTTGAATTGGGGTTATTGCCGAAGTTTGCACTTGAACGACTCCCTGAAAGTGGATTCGGATGTGTTGAAGGAGTGTTGGCTGTCACCGATTATAAATCGTCTAAAAACAGTTCATGCTGGGAAAAAGCCATAAAAGTCAATGATGAACTCAGTAAAACGCACAAAGCCGTCAAAATGGTTCGATCAGATGACGGTATGCTATGGGAGGATTCAAGCAAGTGGAAGTAAGGATTCAACGAGGCTCACATGAGATCGGCGGCACCTGCATCCGAGTATCTTCAGGCACGACAACCATCCTCTTTGATGCAGGTCTGCCGCTATCAGATACCAGCGTGCCGCTCAGTTCAGGAGATCTTGTCGCTGATGCGGTCATAATCAGCCATCCGCACCAGGATCACTGCGGCTTTGTCGAAACACTTCCAAACAACACCCCCATCTACATCGGGCGTGTTGCCAAATACCTGCTTGAGGCCACTCGAAAATTTCTCAGGCGGCCGCCACTGGCAAATGAATTTAGATACATCTCTTCCTGGCAGCCGTTCAGTATTGGCTCAATCACGATCACACCATACCTCGTCGACCATTCGGCCACGGATTCTTATGCCTTCCTGATAGAGACTGGCGGCAAGAAGCTCTTTTATTCTGGAGATTTTCGCGGTCATGGCAGGAAGTCAGTTCTCTACGACAACATCATCAAAAACCCTCCGGTCGGTATCGATGCCATGCTCATGGAAGGAACCATGCTGGGCAGGAGCAACAGCGACTTTCCGACTGAACGAAGTGTCGAGAAGGCAATTGAAGCAATACTCACTGAACAAAAGAACATATCATTTTTGATCTCTTCATCTCAGAATATTGACCGGCTTGTCTCTGCCTACCGTGCCTGCAAACGTACCGGAAAAAGCTTGGTTATCGATATTTACACTGCGTGGGTTCTGGAACAGATGAAGCTCGTCACCAACAATGTCCCTAACATAGACTGGAAGCTAGTTAAGGTAGCCTTTGATCCGAAGAGAGCAGCGATTCTTAGAGCGCCAGAAAATAGGGAAATGTTCGGATCATTTTATGACCGAGCAAATCGCAACCGTGTGTCCGGCCCAGAGTTAAGTGCAAATCCTCACCTCTACTTGATGCTACTCAAGGTTCCAGCGTGCTTGTTTATGAAACGGTTTACGAACCCGGATTCGCCTTTCAAGGTGATTTACTCACAATGGCAGGGATATCTTGAAAACTCTGCCATCAATAAGCCCTACAGCAGACCAGAAATATTTCTGCAAACTATCAGGAATGGCAAGGTTGCCGGAGCAGCATTTGCATATGTGCATACGGGCGGCCATGCGACATTTGCAGACCTCAAACGCTTTGCCGCTGCCATAAGTCCCAAATGCCTGATACCGATACATACTGAGCATGCACACCAGTACAAAAAGCATTTCAAAAACGTGGTGGAGCTGTCTGATTCAGAGTCTTTCCAGCTAGATAACGATGGGTGACCCATAGGTGTCAGGTACTGACATTTTGCAATTTCTATTAGCTCAGTGGTGAAGATGCCGATATCTTCTTCCTACCCAAAGTTGGGTTTGGCGATGAAATATATGGCGGTGATTAATAGTGGTAGCGCGCCTGAAGAAAATCGATTCTGTCATCACGAACAAGATAGACAATTCTGTGCTCTTGTGTGAGGCGTCGCGACCAAGTGCCGGATGAAATGTATTTGAGCGGTTCTGGCTTGCCGATACCTGTAAAAGGGTCGCGCGTGATGGCTTCTATCAAATCAAAAGCCCGCAAAGCGATTTTTCGGTCAGTCTGCACCCAGTAACGCAGGTCTTCCCGAAACTCCGGCTGAAAAACAGTATCCCGGAGTTTAGTCTTCAAGACCAACCTCGGAACGAAGCAACCTCACTGAAGATGCTGTTCCATCCCCCTTCAGTGCCCGTTCCAGTGCGGCTAGAAGTCTTTCGGCATTTTGGGGGGAACGCATCAGGTGAGCACTTTCCACCAAGCTTTGCAGTTCATCAGCGGCAATCATAGCCACATTGTTGCCCTTGCGACGACGAATAAGAACGATCTCTCTGTTTTCTGTTACCTCGTCACATAGCCCAGCGAAATTGGCCCTGGCATTGGTATAGGTTGTTTGTAGCATGACAAAGTCTCCTTTTAATGTACAGGAGCACTGTACAGCACCCCTTGTTGCCAGTCAAGAAATCTAATTCCAGGGTGTTCGGGGCGACATGGCTCACAACTGACAACTGGTCCTTATATGAATGTCAGCCAGACACAAGTGTTTGCCCACAATATTGTAGTACAGCCCGATCTCATGATCCTTCATCTTACAGTTGAAGCTGTATTGTGTTAGCGAAGTGCAAAGTTGACCCACCTCGGAAAGTGCCATTTGATCCACGCTCCCATTATCCTGGCCATCCGCAACCTGCTGCAGTAAATTTCCCATTGACAAATAATGTATGACAAATTATACCGACCGGTAGGTATTATCCCGGGGAGGGGTCGGATGAATTGCGGATTACAAACGGAAAATATGACCAGTGAGGCGCGGGAACGGCTGATGCGTGCGGCTTTGGTGCTGTTTACCGAGCGGGGTTACGCCGCGACCTCGGTCAGGGAGCTGTGTGCCATCGCCGGTGTCAGCAAACCGGTGCTATATTACTATTTCGGCAGCAAGGAGGGGCTCTACCTGCAGCTGATGCACGAGAGTTATGCCTTGATGGAGTTGGTTCTGGCCCGGTTGACCCGTTTTGAAGGGCATGCGGCGGAGCGGCTGATCCACTTCTGCTGCGGGATCTATGACACGGCGGTCGGTATCAAGGATACGGTGCGGCTGATGTTTTCGACCTATTTCGGACCGCCCCAGGGGGCGCCCCACTATGACCTGGAGCGTTTTTACGACAGGATCCTTGAGGTGCTGGACGGGATCATCCTGGAGGGTGTGGAACGGGGTGAGGTCAGGCCGGGCAACAGCAGCGATATGCAATGGGTGATCCTTTCCTGTCTGAATGCATCTATCGAGGAGATGCTCTGCGAGGTCAAACCGCGCATTGACCGCACATTCATTCAGCGCATGGTAATGATGCTGTTCAGCGGTATCGGAGCAAAATCAACGGAGCGGAGCTGATCATGGGTGTGCAAAAGGGATGGTTGATATTGGCGGCTTTGGTGATGCTGGCCGCCTGCGGCGGTGAGAAAAGTGCGTCCAAACCCCCGGTTGCCGTTGATGTGCAGACGGCGGCCGTTTCGGAGATTACCGAGCAGATTGAGGTTACTGGCAGCCTGGAACCGAAATTCTCGGTTGATGTCAAGAGCCAGATATCGGGGCAGGTCAGACGGGTTTATGTGCATGAATGGGTGCGGGTCCGTAAAGGGCAGCCGCTGGCGCTGATCGATGTGGCTGAAACCGAGGCGCAGGTCAAACGGGCCCAGGCCGGTCTGGAATCTGCACGGGCCTCCCATGCCCAGGCGCAGGTGGCGCTTAACCGGGCCGACCGGGAGGAGACCCGCATGGTTAAACTCAAGGCAGCTGGACTGGCGACCCAGCAGGCCATGGACGACGCCCGCACCGAGGTTGAGGCGGCCCGGGCCCGGGTCGGTGCGGCAGTTGCCCAGATCGGGGTTGCCAGTGAAGAGTTGCGCCAGTCAAGGCTTAGGCTGGCAAAGGGGGCGGTCAATGCCCCCATGGCTGGCAACGTGGCAATGCGCGACGTCAATGTGGGCGATCTGGTCAGCGATGCAGCGGCCGGCAAGCCGATCTTCCGCATTGTCGACAATCGTCTGCTCAATCTGACCTTTGCGGTCTCTTCCGTGGATTCGGCACGCATCAAACCCGGTCAGGCGTTGGAGTTCAGTGTGGATTCCATGCCCGGCAAGCTGTTCAGCGGACGGGTGATGCATGTCAACCCGGAACTGTCCGCCAGTGACCGCTCCATGAAGGTGATCGCCGAGGTGCCGAATGTGCCGGAGGTGTTGAAAGGGGGGCTGTTTGCCAAAGGGCGCATCATTATCGGCAAGCGGGCCAATGTGTTGCAGGTACCGCGCAACGCCATCAACGGTTTTGATCTGACTGCCAGAAAGGGCATCCTGTTTGTTGTGGAAAACGGCCTGGCCCGCAGTCGGGAGGTGACCAGCGGCAGTGTTACTAACGAGCTGGTCGAGATCGTCTCCGGCCTGAAGGCCGGCGAACAGTACGTGGTGCGCGGCGGATTCAATCTCAAGGACGGTGACCGGGTGGAGCTGCCCAAGGCGGCTGAAAAATGATCCTGTCCGACCTTTCCATAAAACGCCCGATCTTCGCCACTGTGCTGATCCTGTCGCTGCTGGTGCTGGGTATCTTTTCATACCGACAGCTGGCGGTGGAGATGTTTCCCAATGTGGAATTCCCGGTCATATCCGTGGTGACCAAATTCCCCGGTGCGTCGCCAGAGACCGTTGAACGGGAGCTGTCCAAGCGGATCGAGGAGGCGGTCAACCAGGTGGCCGGTGTCAAGCATGTCTATTCCACCTCCCGTGAGGGGGTTTCCACGGTGGTGGTCGAGTTCCGGCTGGAAGAAAAGGTCAACGACTGCGCCCAGGAGGTGCGCGCCAAGGTGGCCTCGATCCGCGGCAATCTGCCCAAGGGCATCGAGGAACCGATCATCCAGAAACTGGACTTCAATGCCGCGCCGGTGGCCTCACTGGCGGTACAGTCCACAAGCATGTCCCAGCGTGAACTGACCACGCTGGTGGAGAAGAAGGTCAAGAAGCGCTTTGAGAGTGTGGCCGGAGTGGGCAAGGTAGATATGGTCGGTGGCCGCAAGCGCGAGGTTAATGTGGATATCGACCCGGTCAGGCTGGACAGCCTGGGGCTGGGGGTTAACGACATTGTTAACGGCATTCGCTCGGAAAATACCAACGCGCCTTTAGGGCGCATCACCCGCGGCACGGCCGAATACCCGCTGCGCATCGATGGCAAGCCGGCCCGCGCCGACCAGTACGGCGACATGGTGATTGCCCGGCGCAGCAGCCGTCCGATCAAGCTGGGTGAGGTGGCCCGGGTAAGCGATGGCAGCGAGGAAAAGCGCCAGTTGGCGCTGGTGGACGGCCGGCCGGCCATTGGCCTGGATATCTACAAACAGTCCGGCGGCAACCAGGTGGAACTGGTGGATACGGTTCGGAAGGTCATGCAGCGGGTGCAGCAGGAACTGCCCCCGGGTGTGGAGCTGACCATGGTGCGTGACGGTTCGGTCATGACCCGGGAATCCCTGGCTGATGTCAAGGAAACCCTGGTGATCGGCGGCATCCTGACCGTGCTGATCGTGTTTTGCTTCATCAACTCCTGGCGTTCGACCATCATTACCGGCGTGACCCTGCCGATCTCGGTGATCGCCACCTTCATCATCATGAACGCCCTGGGCATGACCCTGAACGTGATGACCCTGATGGCCCTGTCGCTGGCAATCGGCCTTTTGATCGATGATGCCATCGTGGTGCGTGAGAACATCGTCCGCCATCTGGAGATGGGCAAGGACCACATGGAGGCCTCCCGTTTCGGCACGGCCGAGATCGGGCTGGCAGTGTTCGCCACCACCATGTCGATTGTGGCGGTCTTTGTGCCGGTGGCCTATATGAAGGGCATTGTGGGCCGGTTCTTCTTTCAGTTCGGCATCAGCGTGACCTTTGCCGTGCTGGTCTCCCTGCTGGTTTCCTTTACACTCGACCCGATGCTTTCGTCACGCTGGCATGACCCTTCGATTCACATGCAGGGGCGGCGCAAGGGGTTGGCGGCCTGGCTGGAACGCTTCAATACCTGGTTCGATCGGACCGGCGACCGTTATCGTATGATGATTGGCTGGGCTCTGGATCACCGCCGCTTTGTGGTCTGGTCGGCGCTGGGGTCGTTCGTGGCAGGAACGATGATCTTCCTGACCCTGGAATCCTCTTTTATGGCCCAGTATGACAAGGGTGAGTTCCAGGTATCATTCAAGAGCGCGCCGGATGCTTCCCTGGCTGAAACTGAGAACCGACTGAATGCATTGCTGGGGATTGTGGGGAAAATACCGGATATAGCCCATACCTATGCCACTATCGGCGCCGGTGACAATGGCACGGTGCGCGACGGCCTGCTGTATGTCAAGCTGAAGGAACGCAGTGAAGGGCGCCGGAACCAGTTTGTGCTGCAGCAGGAGGTGCGTGAGCGTTTCAACCGGGTACCGGGTATCATCTTCTCCATCGAGGAGGTCGGCCAGATCGGCGGACCGCAGAAGCCGCTCAATGTCAATCTGAAGGGGGATGATCTGGTCGTATTGAAACAGTTGGGCAGCCGCCTGAAGGATGAACTCTACAAAGTCAGTGGCATCGTTGACATCGCCATGACGTTGGAAAATGACATACCCGAATACCGCCTGCGGGTGGATCGGGAGCGGGCGCTTTCCGCGGGGGTGACCACTAATGACATCGTATCTGTGCTTGGTCGGCTGGTTGGCGGCGAGGCAGTCTCCACCTATGAGGATGAAGATGGCGATGCCGTTGATGTGCGCGTTCGTCTGCCCCAAACTATGAGACAGAATCCGTCCCAGGTCCTTGATCTGAAGGTTTCTGTCGTCACTGCTGACGGCAGCCCCCGGCTTGTTCCGCTGGCAAGCCTCACCAGTGCTGTTACGGCAGCCTCGCCGACCGAGATCAACCGCCGTGACCTGTCCAGACAGATCACGGTCAGCGCCAACCTGGATGATCTGCCGATCGGAACGGCGGTCAAGCATGTGGAGGCCGCGGCAAAGCGGATCAATATGCCGCCCGGATACCATATCGACATGTCTGGCGAGGCCGAGGACATGGCTGAATCATTTGGTTACATGGCCGAGTCCCTGTTGTTGGCGGTGGCCTTTGTCTACCTGATCCTGGCGGCCCAGTTCGAGTCGTTCTTCGAGCCGCTGGCGATCATGTTTTCCCTGCCGCTTTCGATCGTCGGCATGGCCGGCATGCTGCGGATTACCGGTGACACGGTCAATATCATGTCGCTGATCGGCCTGATCATGCTGATGGGACTGGTGACCAAAAACGCCATCCTGCTGGTGGATTATGCCAAGGTGCTGCAGCAGCGGGACGGCATGTCGCGCCGCGAGGCGGTTATTGAAGCCGGCCGGGTCAGGCTGCGCCCGATTGTCATGACGACCCTGGCAATGATCTTCGGCATGCTGCCGCTGTTTCTGGCCATCGGTTCCGGCGCCGAGATGCGCGCCCCCATGGCAAGGGCGGTGGTGGGCGGTCTGGTGACCTCCACTATTCTGACTTTGCTGGTAGTGCCGGTGATGTATACTGTCATGGATGATTTCAGTGGCTGGATAAAACGGAAGTGGAAAGGCGGAGCTGATGAAAAGGCATAGGATTGTAACGTTGTTTTCCCTGTTGCTGATGTGTCTGTTGTCCGGCTGTTTTCAGGTGGAAAGGACGGTGGTCGTCAAACCGGACGGCAGCGCCATGGTGGAGGAAACCTTCCTGATGAGCAAGAAGGCGCTTCAGGCCATGTCAGAGGCCTTTGGCGAAAAGGGCAGCGCCAAACAGCCGGACGATGATTTTGGCCTGGAAGATCCGAAAAAGCTCAAGGCAGCAGCCTCCAGCATGGGGGAGGGGGTCAGTTTCGTTCGCAGTGAAAAGATATCCAGTGAGCAGTATGCCGGCTACAAGGCCTTCTACAGCGTGGCGGACATCAATAAGCTGACCCTGAGCAGCGCACCGCCCAAGGTGAATGGCAAGCAGGAGAAGGCGGATCCGTCCAGGGCCGCCCGTTTTGTATTTACGCCGGGCGATACGGCAACACTGCAGATCAGTTCGCCCAGGCCGCCCACAGCCAAAAAGGCGGCTGAAAAAACGGTTACGGACGGCAAGCTGAAAAACAGCGACAGCGTTGCCAAACCGGAATCAAAGCCCCAGCCGCCAGCCGGTGGCAAGGACATGGAGATGCTCAGGCAGTTCTTCGAGGGGATGCGTTTTGCCCTTTCTGTCCGGGTCGAGGGTGAGATTGTGGAGACCAATGCCACCCACCGTGAAGGTGAGACGGTTGTGCTGGCTGATATCGATTTCGGCAAGCTGCTCTCGATTGCCCCGGATGAACTGGCCAAACTGAGCAATGCGCAGAACGGCGATATGCAGCAGGCCATGGAAATGCTCAAGCATCTGCCGGGGGTCAAGGTGGACCTGAACGAGCAGATCAGAATCAGGTTCAGGTGATGATTCATATGGGCAGTTTTTCTAATTTTTGCGTTGTGCTGATTGGCTGCTTGATTTCGGCGGCCATGGTCTTTCCGGATCCGGCCCAGGCAGCCGGGGTCAGGATGCTGACGCTTGATCAGGCGCTGTCGATTGCCATGGAACGCAATCTGAACATTGCCAAGGCGCGGGAATACGGGCGTTATGTGCAGGGCAAGTATGTGGAGGAACGGGCGGCGGCCCTGCCGCAGCTTTCTTTGAATGGTTCGGCCAGCTACAGCATGGATCGCAGTCAGCAGGCGCTATATGGCAATACGCCGCGCCAGTTCAGCCGCACGGCCGATCTAAGCTTTTCCCAGCCGCTGTTTACCTGGGGCAAGATCGGCGCCGCCATCCGGGCAGCCGAGGTCGGGCTCAAGACTGCCAACGAACAGTTGCGCATATACCGGCAGGCTGCCTGGCGTGACGTGTCCACCGCTTATTACGATGTGCTGCTCACACGTGAGCTGCATCGTCTGGCCCAGGAAAACCTGGCCCAGAAAAGACGTTTGCTGGACGAGGCCAGGCGCAAGCATGCCGTCGGGGTTGCCACCGATTACGAGGTGCTGGCGACCGAAGTGGCGGTGGAAAATGCCATGCCGGAGGTGATCCGTACCGAAAACCAGATCCGCACCGCGCGCGAGAAACTGCGTTTTTTGCTGGCACTGGAAGGGGAGGTGGATGTGGCTGGCGTACTTAAGTCCGATATCAATGGGATCAGGAACTATGAAGAAGCCTTCAGGCTCGCCTCGGAAAAGCGGCCAGAGCTTTCCGACATCCGTCTGCGGATTGGCATCTATAAAGAGCTGGTCACAATCGCTGAAAGCGGCAATAAGCCGCGCATTGACCTGAAGGGCGGGGCGGGTTGGCACTGGCTGGATGTGCGTGACCAGGGCGTAAACCGCGCCAGTAACGGCGAGGCCTGGAACGCCGGGGTCTACCTGACCTTTCCATTTTTTGACGGTTTCCGGACCGGCGGTCAGGCGGCCCAGGCCAAAAGCGACTTGCGCACCAGGCAGATTGAACAGTTGAGCATGCTGGATTCGATTGCCCTGGAGGTGCGCACTGCCTGCAATGCGGTGCGCGAGGCGGCGGAGATTGTGCAGGCCATGGGCGGCACGGTCAGACAGGCGGAAAGGCTGCTGCTGATGGCCGAAAAGGGGTATGAATACGGTGTCAAGATCCGGCTGGAGGTGGATGATGCCCAGCTGAACCTGCTGCAGGCTCGTAGCAGCCTGGCCCGTGCGCAGCGCGACTACAGCGTGGCGCTGGTCAATTACCGATGGGCCACCGGCGTGGCGGGGGAGTAAAGGATCTCACCGAGTTAATAATGCTGATTCAGGTTTGAATGCTCGCCATCTATCTGTTAGGATGCCGGAAATTTTCTGCCAGAGGACCAACAAATTATGTCGCATGGGAAACCGCTTGCCGAGTTGGGTGAATTCGGCCTGATCGACCGGATTGCTGCCAATGTCCCCAAAGGTGTTGGCGTGTTGACCGGTATCGGTGATGATGCCGCTGTTACAGGTCTTTCTCCCGGCATGCAGCTATTAAGCTCCACCGACATGCTGTTGGAGGATGTGCATTTCCGCCGCAGCTGGCACGACCCGTACCGCCTGGGACGCAAGTCCCTGGCGGTCAGTATCTCCGACATTGCCGCCATGGGCGGCATCCCCCGCTGGGCGCTGCTTTCGCTGGCGGTCCCTGCTGATCTCTCCGTTGAATATCTGGACGATTTTACCGCCGGCCTGCTCTCCATGGCTTTTGATCACGGTGTGACGCTGATCGGTGGTGATACCTGTGCTTCACGCTCAGGGCTGGCGATTTCGGTCACCATCATGGGTGAACAGCACCCTGACAGGATCATTCGCCGTTCAGGCGCCCGGCCCGATGATGATATCTGGGTGACCGGCACGCTGGGGGACGCGGCCCTGGCACTGGAATGCCTGGAAGGCAGGCTCCCGGCATGGGTGGGCGATCTGTCTGACAGCTTGTCTTTGCGACTGCTGGATCCGTTTCCTCGTGCCATGTCTGGCCGGTTGCTGGCCGAATCCGGACTGGTCTCGGCCATGATCGATGTCAGCGATGGTTTGATTGCCGATTTCGGGCATATTGCCGCTGCGTCCGGCTTCGGAGGCACGATCCGGCTTGATGCCCTGCCGGTTTCAGAGACATTCCGGCGGATTGCGGCAGAATTGACGGTTTTCCCCAAACACTTGCTGCTGTCCGGCGGCGAGGATTACGAACTGCTGTTTACCGCCCCGGCTGCCCATCGGGAAAAAATTTCCCGCCTTGTCAAAAAATCTGGTGTTCCGGCCACGGCTATTGGTATAGTATCCAATCTGCCCGGAACCACCGTTCTTGAATCCGATGGAACCCCCTATCTTCCCGAAAAACAAGGGTTTAACCACTTTAAATAAACATCCGAAAGGGACAGTAATGCAACACGTACAGATTCCAAAAGACAAGGCGCGACTGTGTGCCAATGCGATCCGTTTTTTATCCGCAGATGCGGTAGAGAAGGCCAATTCCGGTCATCCCGGCCTGCCGATGGGGGCGGCGGATTGTGCCTTTGCCCTGTGGGGCAATTACCTGAACTTCAATCCGGAGGATCCGCGCTGGCCCAACCGTGATCGTTTTGTCCTCTCGGCCGGCCATGGGTCGATGCTGCTCTATTCCCTGCTGCATCTGTTCGGTTTCGATCTGCCGATCGATGAGTTGAAGAATTTCCGCCAGTGGGACAGTAAAACCCCTGGTCACCCTGAATTTGGTCATACCGTCGGGGTGGAGGTCACCACCGGTCCTTTGGGACAGGGGTTTGCCAATGGCGTTGGCATGGCCATCGCCTCTAAAATGGCGGCCGAGCGTTTCAATACACCTGACTTCAAGCCGATTGACCATACCATCTATGCCCTGGCCGGTGACGGCTGCCTGCAGGAAGGTATCAGCTACGAGTCCGCGGCGCTGGCCGGACATCTCAAACTGGGTAATCTGGTCTATATCTATGATGATAATGGCATCACCATTGAGGGGCAGACCAACCTGGCCTGGTCCGAGGATGTTGCCAAGCGTTTCGAGGCCTGCGGCTGGCATGTGCAGCGTATTGATGGCCATGATTACAACCAGATCATGGCGGCGATTTCCCTGGCCAAATCGGAAAAGGAACGCCCTTCGCTGATCATGGCCCGTACCCATATCGCCTATGGCAGCCCAGCCAAGCAGGATTCGGCCGGCGCCCATGGCTCCCCGCTCGGCAAGGAGGAGTTGTCGGCAACCCGCGCCAGTCTGGGGTGGCAGTATGATGCCTTTGAGGTGCCGCAAGAGGTGCGTGATATCTGCGCAGCAAGGGTGGAACATCTCAAGCTGCGCTATGCCGCCTGGCAGCGCGGTTTCAGTGCCTGGCATGCCGCCAACCCGGAAAAGGCCAAGCTGTGGGACGAGATGTGGAACAAACGGCTGCCGGCCAATCTGCTGGACGAATTGTTGGCCGTAGTGGACGGCAAGGACGGTGCGACCCGTTCCCTGTCGGGCAATGTGCTGCAGAAGGTGGCCGAACTGGTGCCTGCGGTGATTGGCGGCTCGGCAGACCTGGCCCCTTCCAACAACAGTGATATCAGGGGCTCGGCATCTGTCCAGGCCGGCGCCTTTGGCGGCCGCAACCTGCACTTCGGTATCCGTGAACATGCCATGGGGGCTGTCATGAACGGCATGGGACTCTATGGCGGCATCATACCTTACGGCGCAACCTTCCTGGTATTCTCCGACTACTGCCGTCCGGCGGTGCGATTGTCGGCCCTGATGAACCTTCAGTCGATCTATATCTTCACCCATGACTCATTTTTTGTCGGTGAAGACGGTCCTACCCATCAGCCTATCGAGCATGTTGCATCTCTGCGCCTGATCCCGGGGCTGCAGGTCATCCGCCCGGCAGATGGCCTGGAAACCGCCGTGGCATGGGATATGGCTTTGCGTTATAGTGACGGGCCGACGGCTCTGATCCTGTCCCGCCAGAAGCTGCCGGTGATCAGGCGTCAATCCGGTTTCAGTGTGGCTGATGCGGCCAGGGGCGGCTATGTTGTCTCTTCACCGGAACGCACCCCGGACGTGGCTATCATGGCCAGCGGCTCTGAGGTACATGTGGCGGTTGAAGCGGCCGGGTTGCTGGCGTCCGCCGGTATCATGGCAAGTGTTGTTTCGGTGCCGTGCCTGGAGCAGTTTACCGCCCAGCCGGTTGATTACATTAATCAGGTCCTGCCTGCCGGAGTGCCCAGGGTGGCCTTTGAGGCCGGTTGCGGCGTGTCGTGGGGACGCCTGGTCGGTATGGATGGACTGTGTATCTGCATCGATCATTTCGGTGCATCTGCACCGGGCGAGATTCTGGCTGAGAAATTCGGTTTCACCGCCCCGCAGGTGGCCGATAAGGTTAAGACATTCTTGGATAAAGCATGATTGTTTGCCACAGAGGGCACAGAGAACTCAGAGGAAAAGTTGTCTGTAACATACCGTACTTGTGAGTTTTTGACTCTGTTTGTTGGCACTTGGTTGACTCTGTGCCCTCAGTGGCGAAAGTATTGTGGCTAAATGGAACTGATCGAATTACTTAGAAAAACCCTGATTTTTTCCGGTCTGAGCGACAACGATCTGGCAGCGCTTGCCAGGATTACACAGCAGCGCAAGTTCAAAAAGGGAGATACGCTTTTTTGTACGGGCGAGCAGGCTGCTGGTTTCTATCTGCTGGTCTCTGGCAGTATCAAGCTTTGCCGGGTGTCTCCGGATGGCCGTGAAAAGGTGCTGCACTTTGTCGGACCGGGTGAAACCTTTGCAGAGGCGGCTTTTTTTGGAGATGGCACCTATCCTGCCGAGGCTCGGGCCATGGCTTCCGGGGAGGCGTTGTTTTTGCCCCGATCCGGATTCATGGAGCTGGTGAGCAGCCATCCCGGTTTCGCGCTCAATCTGGTGGCTTCCATGTCGCTAATGCTGCGTCAGTTTGTAAAACAGATTGAAGAGCTCTCCTTTGCCGATGTCACCTCAAGGCTGTCGGCATTTCTGTTACGCAGGGCCGGAGAAAATTCCACCTGTTATGCCGGCATCACCTATGTGGATCTGGGGGTTAGAAAGGGTGAGCTGGCCGCACGGCTGGGGACAGCCAGTGAAACCATCTCGCGTACGCTGCGCAAGCTCAAGGATGAAGGTGTTATCGAGGTGCAGGGCAGCCGGGTGGTGATTCTGCAGATGGACAGGTTGCAGAAGATGGCAGAATGCCACGAGTAGGGCGGCACGGTGTAGCCGCCTTTTATTTTTGGCGCAGGCGTTCATTGCAGCAAAACAACAGGAGTGTCTATTATGCTGATTGTAATGAATCATAATGCTGTTCAGGCTGATATTGATGCTGTCAATCAGGTGATCCGTGAGATGGGCTTGACCGCAGCGCCGATCCCCGGCAGTGAGCGTACCGCCATCGGCGTTCTGGGTAACCAGGGGTATGTGGACGATAGCAAGATACTGGAACTGCCGGGCGTGCAGCGGGTCATCCATGTTTCCAAACCTTACAAACTGGTCTCGCGTGATTTTCATCCCGAGGATACCATTGTGGATGTCTGTGGCGTCCGCATCGGGCAGGGGTGCCGTCCGGTTGTGGTGGCCGGCCCCTGCGCTGTGGAGAGCGAAGAGCAGATTATGGAAACCGCTCTGTTTGCGAGAAAATCCGGCGCGGATATGCTGCGCGGAGGGGCCTTTAAACCGCGGACCGGGCCGCATACATTTCAAGGGTTGCGCGAAGAGGGTTTGATCCTGCTGGCCAAGGCCGGCAAGGCCAGCGGTCTGCCGGTCGTGACCGAGGTGATGAGTCCGGACAACGTGGGACTGGTGGCCGAATATAGCGATCTGCTGCAGATCGGCGCCCGCAACATGCAGAACTTCGACCTGCTCAGGGAGGTGGGGCGGATACGCAAGCCGGTGCTGCTCAAGCGCGGCATGAGCGCCACTATCGAAGAGTTTCTGGCTGCTGCCGAGTATATCCTGGCCGAGGGCAATGTACAGGTGGTGCTCTGTGAGCGTGGTATCCGCACCTACGAGACCGCCACCCGCAATACACTGGACCTGGCGGTGGCGCCGTTGATCAAGGAGCTTTCGCACCTGCCGATTATGGTTGACCCCTCCCACGCCACCGGTAAGCGCAGCCTGGTATTACCGATGACGCTGGCCGCTTTGGTGGCCGGCGCCCACGGCGTGCTGATCGAGGTGCATCCCGAACCGGAGAGGGCCCTCTCCGACGGGCCGCAGTCTCTCAATTTTCTAGGTTTTGAGCACCTGATGGGTGAGGTCAGACGGCTTTTGCCGTTTCTCGGGTTTTAATCAAATCGCTTGAAAACAGGCTATCGGGCGTGTAATAATCTAATCGTAAGTATTGCTCTCTCTGCCCTGTTCGCTAGTATTACGTGCCCGGGCGGAATAATTGTTGAATCGGGGGACTGTCGTTACCGTGGTGAGCTGCCCCATTGCGCGGGAATTGCCTGAAGCGGTACATGGTTGCCCACATTAAATGAACTCGCTGGAGGCCCCTAGTGGCTGACGGCAGGGTGGAGAGAGCTGATTGAAGGCATGGTGCAATAGACACCATGCCTTTTTTATGTGGAGCGGAATTCCTTCCTGTATCTGCCGGGCGAGATGCTGAACGCCCTGATAAAGTGTTTACGCAATGACAATGCCGATCCGAAACCTGCTTTTTGCGCCACCACCTCTACCGATGCCCCTGAAGTTTCCAGCAGTTTCTGGGCCAGTTCCAAGCGCTGCTCCAACAACCATGCCACTGTGCTGGTGCCGGTGTATTGCCGGAAATGGCGTGTAAAGGTCCTCCTGCTCATGCCGGCGCGTGCGGCCAAGGTT
>Ga0116183_1002080_pt1 | contig 21903 bp, 12 predicted proteins | sample AD_UKC078_MetaG_FD_89753 | JGI IMG/M metagenome (GOLD analysis project Ga0116183, IMG submission 89753) | Active sludge microbial communities of municipal wastewater-treating anaerobic digesters from USA - AD_UKC078_MetaG | ecosystem: Engineered > Bioreactor > Anaerobic > Digestate | place: USA... | reverse complement strand
TTTCTTGGGTTTCATGGTTTCAAGGTTTCTGGTTTCATGGTTTCATCCAAATCGGGGTCGGGATCGCTATCGGGATCGGGATCGATCATTTAACCACGGAACACCACCGCCTCACAGTCTCACAACCTCACAGCCTCACCGCCTCACAGTCTCACCGCCTTTAAGATTGCGGGCTCCGCCCGCATCTCAATACGGTGCGGCGGGGACCGCGACAAAACTCAATGTTTACGGGGCTTTGCTAGAATTTTACCCGTTCAACTGCTCCTTTTGAGCTGAAAGGTCAAGTGCTCTTTTGGGGTCAGTCTTCAGCGCGGCGACTGCGGAAAAACGTTTGCAGCGCGGCGCGGCACTCGGTTTCCAGCACTCCCGCCAGCGTTTCGGGACGATGGTTGAGTCCCGGGTGGTTGAGGATCGAGAACACCGACTGACCACCGCGCTTGGGATCGGACACGCCCCAAACCACAAGCGGCACCCGGGCCAGCACGATGGCGCCGGCGCACATGGGGCAGGGTTCTTTGGTGACGTACAGGATCGTGTCAAGCAGGCGCCAGTCGCCGAGCGCCGCCGAAGCTTGGGTCAGCGCGATCATTTCCGCATGCGCGGTGGCGTCACACAGCATCTCTGTCTGATTGTGGGCGCGGGCCAGCACGCTGACCGCGGCGAGGGAAATGGTGGGGTCCGATGGACGCCGGATGATTACGCAGCCGGTCGGGACCTCTTGCGCGGCCTCGGCACGCGCTGCTTCCCGCAAAGCCTGACGCATGAAATGGGCATGGAAATCGGGCGACAACATGCCGGGATTGTAGGCGGACGGCGGCGTGATGTAAAGGCGGGCTTTCCGTTCTTGATGCGATCGGACCGAAACGGGATAATACGGGGCATGGGGATGACGCGCATGTACACACCGACGGGGGATGCCGGAGCCGCCGCGCTGTTGGCATTTGTCACGGCGGCGATCCGCGAGGGCGCGGCGGTTGCCGTGGCCCCGGAGCATGTGCCGGTCCTGACTCGTTTTGCGGGTTGCCGGACTCACGGTCGCGGGGCTGCTGCAGGAAGATACGTGTTTCGTGCGCCCCGCCCGGAGAGACCTGTGTTCACGGCCGCGGAAAGGGTGCTGGCCGGGTTTTTGTTGATCGCGCTCCTGCCGCTGTTGGGTCTGATCGCTTTGTTGATCCTCGTCACGGACGGCCCGCCGGTTCTGTTCCGGCAGATTCGTTTCGGGGAGGACGGGCGTCCATTCGTTTTCCTGAAATTCCGCACGATGTGTCGCGCCTCCGAATGGTTGCACGCCCACCTGCAGCACAGGCAAACTGAGCCGGGACGCCTATTCAAACTGGAGAATGATCCGCGCGTGACCCGCTTCGGCGCGTTACTGCGAAACACGTTTCTGGATGAGTTTCCGCAACTCCTGAATGTGGTACGGGGTGAGATGCGGCTGGTCGGGCCACGTCCTCTACCGCAGAGCGACCAACATCATTACACGCGTCCGGAGCACGCCATGCGGCTCAAAGGCCGCCCCGGCATGACGGGGTTGTGGCAAGTGGCGGGTCGTAACCGCCGGACGTTTGACGAGATGTGTCTGCTGGACCTCTACTACCTCGGTAACCGTTCCGTAACACTGGATCTGTGGGTGTTAGGACGTACACTCATTCTGATAGCGCAGCAGATAGGCTTGGGCGGCAAAGCCCAGCAGCCCGGCGAGTAGTTCCGCTTGATCGAAGAGACAGGCGGCGGCGATGCCCGCTGTCAGCAAGATCCAGACCGGTGGGGAGGGCCAGGCGTAATACGGCGTGAGCCGGACGCGAACCCGGCCGCCGCCCGCTGGGGTCAGACGCAAAGTTGTGCAGCGCACATGGGACAGATTCAGCGGTAACGGGTGATCCGCAATCCAGACACCGGGTTGCTTCAGCGGTGTGTGCCGCAGATCGTGAATCAGGTCGAGATCCCCGTCACGGGTCAGGCCGAGCTGCAGACGCGGGCGGTCTGCTGCCGCGCGGCGGGTCTGGATGCGCAGGCGGGCCGGGCGGTCGGTGCCGTGCACGCGCCTCAGAACTTCACGAACCCCCTCCAGCAGCATGCCGCTGTCCGGCGCCACCGGGTCCAGAGTCACGGTGACGTGGTTGGCGCGGGGCACACCGCGATCCGCGCGCAACAGCCAAGTGGCCAATGCGGCTGAAACGGCTGCGGCCCCGAATGTTGCGGGCGTGGCACCGGCCACGCCGCCTGCAACCGCCACGGCTAGCAGCAGGACAAAGCAAAAAACCATGTCACACCATAATCTGCGGTACGCTTTTCAGGCAAGCGGAAAACACCGTTTCCGCGCGTCGGAATTTTCTGCTATGCTTTTTGTCGCGAAAGGAAACGGCTATGCACACGATTCACATTCCCGAGGCACTGAATGATTTTGACGCCCATGTCCGGCGCGATGCGCTCCGCAAGGTTTGCGGGGAAACGCGATTCCCGGAACCCGGCACGAACTTCAACATGCACTGTCACTCGTTCTTCTCGTACAACGCCGAGGGGTGGTCGCCTTCCTGTGTGGCGTACGTCTGCCGTGCCCAAGGGCTGTGCGCTGCGGGGCTTTGCGATTTCGATGTGTTGGACGGGTTGGAAGAGTTTTCAGATGCGGGCTTGTCTCTGGGTTTACGTACGGCGGTGCATCTGGAGACCCGTGCCTATGTGCCCGAATTTGCGGAGGCGGAGATCAGTTCGCCCGGTGAGCCGGGCGTCACATACATCATGGGGTGCGGGTTCATCCGGTTGCCTGATCCGGATACTGCGCAGGCCCGGACCCTGGCCCGGTTACGCGATGGGGCGCAGGAACGCAATCTGGCGCTCCTCAGCCGGGTCAACGCCGCGCTGCCCGCCATTGCGGTCGATTATGCGCGTGACGTGCTGCCCCTTACGCCGATGGGCGTGGCCACGGAGAGGCACATCGTGCGGGCCTACTGCAACCGCGCCCGCACGGTGATGTCCGACCCGGCGGAGCGGGCAACGTTCTGGTCGCCGGTGCTGAAGTGCGGCACGGAAGCGTTTGCGGCACTCGACGCGAATGTGCCGAAGATGGAGGATCGAGTGCGTAACGCATTGGCGAAACGCGGAGGTCTCGGGTATATCCAGCCCACCGCGCAAACCTTCCCATTGGCAGACGACTTCATCCGCTGGGTGCTGGCCTGTCATGCGATTCCCACGGTGACCTGGCTGGACGGAACCAGCGACGGCGAGGCGGATTGCGAGCGGCTGCTGGATCAGATGACCGCGAAAGGGTGCGAGGCGCTCAACATCATACCCGACCGCAACTGGAATCTTTCGAAACCGGACGAAGCGGCCCTGAAACGCGCGAAGCTGGACGCGATGGTGAACGCCGCCATCCGGCGCGACCTGCCGATCAACATCGGCACAGAGATGAATAAGGGCGGCCTGCCATTCGTGGATGATCTGGCCGGACCCGTGCTGAGCCGCTATGCGGATGCTTTTACGCAGGGTATGCATATCATGGTGGGGCACACCGTTCTCGGCCGCTACGCGGATGCCCCTTATGTCGGCGCGCGCGCGCAGAGCGAGTTCACCGACCGGAAACGGCGCAATGCGTTTTACGCGGCGGTTGGCGCCCTGCCCGCACTTTCGCTCTCTCAGGCCGAGGCCTTGTCGTCCGCCGGACCGGACAAGGCGTTCGCGATGCTGGCTGATGCGGCGGCGAAAAAATGAGGTTGGTGATGCGAGGCGGGATCATATGTGCGCTGCTGACCGTGTGTCTTGCTGCCACCGGACGCACCGTACCTGCCGTGATGTATGTGGATGACACGGCTGGATCAGATGCTGCGGAAGGCCTGACGCCGGACCGGGCGTGGAAAACGTTGGATCGCGTCAACCGCGAGCCGCTGATCCCGGGTGACCGGGTGCTGTTCAGACGGGGCGGAGTGTGGCGAGGTCAGCTTGTTCCCCGGAGCGGTACAAACGGCGCGGCGGTGACGTATGGTGCCTATGGCACGGGTGCCAAACCGGTGCTGCAAGGCTCCGTGGCCCGGGATCGGCGGGAGGAATGGGTCTGCCTGCATCCCGGAATCTGGGCCACGCCGGTTTATGAACCGGAAGCGTTGGATCAATTGGCGGATCTGAAAGACTCGCGCTGGAGCCTGCATGCGGAAGCGAGTGCGCGGGCGCACCTTTCCCGCCGAGAAGAGGATGGGCGCGGGTTCAACCGGGTGGTGTGCGACGCACCGGGCAGCGCGCGCAACCATATCCAGCTCTGGGGGGCCGAACTGGACGGGTTCCCCTCGCCTGTCCTGCTGCGTCTGCGTGTGCGTTCCTCAATCCCGTTCAGACTGGATGAGGTCGAAGCCTTGCTAAACCGGCCACCGTACACCCGTACCCGCAGCGGGCATGTCCGGTCCGCACTCATCGGGAAAGAATGGCGGACGGTCGAAGCGGTGTTGTACGAAACGGCGACCGGATCCGGCGCCCATCTGCATCTCTCGCTTGGGGAGAAGATTCCCGCAGGCGCGGTTTTCGATTTCGAACCACTCGGGCTGTGGCGGCTCCGCCCGGAGACCCGGCATGCGCCGATTCCCTGCGATGTCGGGATTCTCCTTCTGGATCATGGTGTGGAGTGGGGGGTGAAGAAGTGGCGTCCCGAAGATCTCGTAAACCGGCTGGACTACTGGTATGACGGAGAAGGACAGCGGGTGGTTCTGGTTTGCGAGACCAATCCGGCGGTACGGTATGCCAGCATCGAGTTGGCGTTGACGCGGACCATCGTCTTGCAGGCGAACTGCCGGGATGTCACGTATGAGGGCCTCGCGGTGCGATACGGCGGCGCACATGGTTTCGGCGGGAGCCGGACACAACGCATCACCATCCGGCAGTGCGATCTGTCTTGGATCGGCGGTGGATTGCAGGATTGGCGCAAGAGGAAAGGAGGTGAGCGTTTCCCGGTGCGGTACGGTAACGCCATCGAGTTTTGGAATGGCGCGGAAGATCATGTCGTGGAGAGCAACCGTATCTGGGAAATCTACGATGCGGCGTTGACCAATCAGGGCCATGGCGACGATTCGCGCCAGATGTGCATCCGATACCGCCACAACGTTATTTGGAACGCCGAGTATTCATTCGAGTTCTGGAACCGGCCGGAAACAGCACGGTCAGAACACATTCTGTTTGAGTACAATACCTGCGTCGATGCCGGATCTGGCTGGGCCCACAAGCAGCGTCCTGATCCCAACGGCGCGCACCTGATGTTTTACCTCAACTCTTCGGCCACGACCAACGTTGTGATCCGTAACAACCTTTTTGTCGGCACCACGGAAGTCTGTATGCGAATGGAGAACGATTGGCGCGGAGGGTTGAGCATGCGGAACAACCTGTACTGGCCGGGAGACAAACCGTTCCTGCGCTGGTTGGGCAAAACGTTCTTTGAGGCCGGGGGGTTTACGCGCTATCAGCGGGAGTTGGCGTTGGACTCGAACTCGCTGCTGGCGGAACCGAAGTTCATGAATCCCGCGGCCCGTGACTACCGGCTGTGTCCAGACAGCCCCGGTGCGCGGCTCGCCACGGATGGCGGACCGGTCGGGGCGCGCTGGTGAGATCCGCGCGTCAGGGTGTTGGATCCGGCGCGGGTGCCGCGCCGCGCTCGCGCATCCGGTTAACCGCTGGCGGGAATCCTTGGTCGGCCGCCCGCTTGATCCAGACTGCGGCCTCGGACGTGTCCGGGTCTGTTCCCTGACCCGCTTCCAGCATCAGGCCGAGCCGGAATTGCGCACTCGCGTGTCCCTGGTCTGCGGCTTTCCGGAACCACGCCAGCGCCGCACCGTAGTCCTGCGGCACGCCGATGCCCTTGTAGTAGGCCGCGCCGAGATTGTTCTGGCCATCGGCATACCCGCCTTCGGCGGCTTTCCGGAACCAACTCAGCGCCAACTCCGCATCCTGTTTCATGCCCTCGCCGCGACTGGCCATCACCCCGAGGTTGGACATCGCCAATGCGTCATCCCGAAACGCGGCGGCCTCAAACAAACGGCGGGCTTCGTCGAACGATTGCAGCACGCCTTTGCCGCGGTAATACGCGATGCCGAGTTGCGTTTGCGCGCCCGTATTTCCCTGTTCGGCGGCTTTGCGGTACCAGCGTACGCTTTCGGTGTCACTCTGCGCGACCACATAACCGTTACGGTACATTTGCCCCAATGCCACCTGTGCGGGTGCGTCACCCTGCCCGGCCGCGCGTTTCAGCCAGACCACACCGGCTTCGGAATCATGCACCGAACTTGTTTGCGACAAGAGCAGGGCACCCAGACTGGATTGTGACACCACATGACCCTGCGCCGCCGCCTTTTCCAGCCAGACGGCAGCCTCGCGGTCGTCCCGGTCGATATCAGGCACGCCTTTTAGAAACAGCAGGCCGAGTGCCGACTGGGCTTTGAGATATCCGTTTTCGCCCGAGCGTTTTAACCAGACCAGACCGCTTTCCGCATCGCGCGGCATGTCTTCACCGTAAAGCAGCGAGAAGCCCAGCTTGTATTGCGAATCGGGGTCGCCGGACTCCGCTTTTTCGCGGAGGGTTTGCGTGGGATCGGACGGCACAGAGCGCCACGACAAAGGAAACGCGAGCCATTTGAACGACGACGTCCGGTTGATTGAACACCCCCCGGCGAATATCGCGGCCGCCAGTGCCAAAGCGGCACCCGCCCACTTCTCCATCCTCATGCATCCTCCTGACCGACTGCACGCAAGCATTCCGCCAAGCATTGGGGACACCGGACGCGTCCCCGTCTCGCGGCAGATCCTGCGCGGTACGGTCCATTAAACCTTTTTCGCCCCGAGCGGTCAATCCGGTTGCAAGAATAGGCAGGTATTGGATACACAACATTATGAAAAAAAACGGACGTGGATCCGCAGATGAAATCGGTTGTAAAACCACATCTATGGTAGTATTATAACCTGCGTTTTTGATATTTTGTTGGTTGTTGGCTAACTATGAAATCGTGTGACCATCGGCTTGATCACTCGTGAAAAGGAGCGGACATGAAGCGGTTCAGTTGGACATTCGTTGCAGTTGCGTTGGGAATGGTTTTACATGCGTATGATGACGCAGAGATCAAGGTGTCGGCCAAGATTTGGGATGCAACGGATACCAATGTCTGGCAGCGGGCTGTGCCTGATTTCGGACCAGGCAGCGCTGTGACGTTCTCGGGTGCGGATAGCCAATATCTCTACTTCGGCACGAATGTAACGATCGGCTCATTAACGGTGCCAAACACCGTGACTCCGGGATCGCGCGCGTATTACAACATCTATCCGTGGCGTGAACGGTGGGCAACTTCTGACGATCCGACGTGGGCCGGCATGAAATGGGGTGAGCGCGGTTACACGCTCACAATGGATTCCGGTTCAGAGGCACCTGCCGTCATCGGCGCTTTCGCGCCGCTCGCGGGGAACATCTATCGACTCGGCTGTCATGTGCCGATAAAGATGGCGAGCGACCTGAAACTCGTGCACAACGGCCGTACAGACTGGCCGGGCGGTTCCTCGGGTAACGGCGAGAACGTTTCGCTCTGGATGCTGGGTGATATTTCGGACGATGGCGGTACGCATATGCTCATCACCGAGGGTCCCCGATATTTTACAGGGGAGACCTGGGCGCATCCCGTGATCGCACTCTGCGGTGACAATACGTTTTCGGGCGATGTAGACATCCGCGCCTGGACGCGCCTCCTCAACAAGCGCGGCATTCACGACGAGACGAGCGGCACGCAACTCGGACGCGACAATTGTGTCTACGTAACGAACGACTGCGGTGTTCTTGACCTTTCCGGCAACACATACGGGGTGGATCACCATCTCTATATCGGCGGCTATACCGCGTTCACCAGTACGGTCGGCAAGCTCACAAGCATGTACGGGAATCCGAACGCGACTGCCGTTTGGAAGGGCCCCGTCACACTCGTCGGTGACACGGCGTTTGGCGGTGCATTCAGTACGTACGCAATTTTATCGATGTCTTCGAACATGCGTATCGAAGGCGATATCGACGACGATGGAAACAACCGCAATCTGCAGCTCGTCTGTCCGAACCGTATCACACTTGCCGGTAAAAACACCTTCGGTGGCAATCTCTACCACAATACGGGGTTTCTGACGATTGAACATCCCGAAGGGTTTTCCGGTGGGGGCAAGCTGGTTCTGGCCTCGGACGCTGTTTACCGTATGACGGCGCCGAACCAGCCCGACCTTTCGATGATCCTCTACACGAACACGGTGGAACGCCATAAAATCCGGCTTCGCCTTGACGGCGACTTCACCTACACGCCACAGTCCGGCTTCACAAACTTCACGGAGTTCTACAAGTCCGGTCCCGGCACGCTCGTATGGGACAAGACGAACAAGGGGATCGGTGGCAACAGCAATATGGATTTCTTCTGTCTGGACGGCGACACGATTTTCGATTACACGCAAAATGACACGCTCCGTCTTTCCGGGCACACGTATTTTGCCACGATCGGCGCAGGCAACGGCGGACGGGTGGTCCTGAAAACAAAGAACAACCAGAAAAACATCTGCGACTTCGCCGGTGTAGACTGGTCCACGGGTGAAATCGTGAAAGAAGGTGCGGCGACGTATAAAGCCGCCACCCCGATCAAAAACGCGCCCTACCTGCTCAACTTCATCGTGCGGGACGGCATGATCATCGGTGAAAAATCGCGTCAGCCCATCTTGGGCGCATCGGCATCCCTGCCGAATACGTATGGCGAATCGCTCATCTGGAGTAACCGCACATGGGTGAGTGCGGTCGATCCGGATGTCGCGAATCCGGTTTGGTGCGGGTTCGATGCCTATACGAACGATTGGACGCGCGGCAAATGTTTCATTGATGTAACGCCGGAACTCCTTGAAACACCGATCCCTCCCGATTTCAGCGTGGCGGCGCTCCGTTTCAACACACCGCCCGCAGGCGATACGATGACGCTCACGCTTTCCGGCACGAACGACATCACGGGCGGTTGCATCCTCATCACGCCCGAGTTCGGAAACGACAAAACGCTCCGCATCACGGGCGGCGCGATCGGGCGCCCCACTGCCGGCACGATGCGCATTGTGTCGTACGCGACAAACACGGTCGTCATTCTGGAATCGGACCTCGTGCAGACCAACCGAGCGAACGCGGTCAATTTCTGCGTCTACCACTGCAAGGTGCAGTTCACGGGGGACAGCGACTACTCCGGGGACGTCGGCATCGTGGGCGGCGAACTTGAGGTGTGGGATAACTCGTTTATGGGAGGACTGGCTTCGGCCGGGAACATCAACCGAGGCATTCACCTGAATCAGGGTGCAAGGTTGACGACACACGGGGACTTTACGCTCCGCCGCACGGTTGGCAGTTATTATGTCATTCCGTATTTCCGCGTCTATGAAAAGGGCGGTGTCCTCAACGTCGCCGACGGCGAACTCGCCACCGGCGAAAGTACCGGTGAAATTGCTCTCTATGATAACGCCGCGTTCACGAAAACCGGCAAGGGACATCTCAATTGGAACGGCGGGATGGCACGCGCAGGCGGTACGTGCATGATCGGTGCGGACAAGATCCACCGGTATACGTTTACGGATGGTAAGGTGACGATGAACGGGAATGGGTTCACGAACTTCAGAGAGTCCCAAAACCTGATTACCGTAATGAGCAATGTCGTCATAACGGGTGACTGCGCGTTCAACTCCAATCTCGGCGGCGTGAACGGCGGTGGCAACGCGGTTGACTGCGGCGCGAAAACGGCGTTCTATGTGGGCGAAGGGGGTGTTACGTTCGATGTCGCGGGGGTCGCGAGAACAGTCGGTAACGATGGCGGTGATAAGGCCGGTTTCTCTGGCCATCCGGTCGGGGACTTCTATGTGGGTTCCGGTGACATCACGTTCACCAACACATCCGAAACAGCCGGAAGCATTGTATTCAAAGAACTCGGCTTGTCGCGTCTCACAGGCAGGATGATCCAGTGCGCACCGAAACAGAACAGTGGCGATTGCACGCCGCCGTTCCTCCTGCCGCAGGCGGAATACGTGGTGCCGGCTGACTTGGACACGTATGTTTACCAAATGATGGACGGGTATCAGGATCTCTGGATCGGACGCCTCACGGGCGAGGGCGCGTTTCGTATCTACGGGCGAAATAATTATATGGATCCGGTGGCTCACATCGGACGCGACGCAGACGAGACCTTCACTTTCGGAGGCAGGCTCTGCGCATATTCAATCTCCGAGAACAACAACGCCAGTGCACGGTATATGAAGATCGGTACAAACCGGTGGCGTCTCACGAATCCCGCAGGCGAAGTGCGCTCTTCGACGCGCGTCGCGAACGGCGACGTGTTAATCGCGTGCGAGCCGTCGGACGGAGAAGCCGGCGCACTCGGCTTCTGCGATATCTATCTGGGTGACACGAAGACGCCGCCGAACGGCGTACCGCGTGTTCTGACTGACGGTGCATATACGATCACGAACCACTTCCGTATTCTCGCGAGTGCCCCTGCAACAGCGTGTCCGGCCCTCGGCGGAAATGCGGTGACGGAAGCTTCGACTTTCACAGGGGACATACGCCTGTGGCATGATATCGACCTCTATTCCGCCGGTGGCACGGTGACGTTCACGGGCGCATTTCTGAACGGCGACGGCAATCCGCACGCGATTGCGAAGAGGGGACCGGGCAAAGTGATCATCCAGCACGCGTTACCCGCCTTCTCCGCAGTGAACATCGCCGAAGGCATACTCGAACTCACAGCGCCATTCGCGATCCCGGAAGGGGCGACGCTCGACTTCGACACGTCCGTCTGCACAAAGGAAAACCGTCACAACATCTACACGCTTTTAGCGTGCCCCGGTGGTGTCAGTGGACGCTTCGAGGTGATCGCAGACATTCCGTTCGACTGGAAGGTGATCTATGCCAATGATGCGATCCATCTCGTTTGGGCTAAGCGCGGCACCCTGATACAGTTCCATTGAGTCCTTATTGCGGAGTGTTGCGCCTCCGTGTCGCCGCAACGCTTCGCAATTGGTTCGCCAGCACTTTGCCAACACACGGGGAGGCCTGATATTATCCTCCCGTGATAACCTTCATGTGGCGATTGACATGAAATCATTTGTTATCATCCTTCTGGTCGTGGCAGGTGTCCTTGCCACAAATATCGCATGGCCTGCCTCCTCCCGCGAATTTTTCGTCGACAGTCGGCTGGGTGATGATCGTTCCGACGGCAGAAGCGAAAACTCGCCCTGGCAGACTCTGGACAGGGTCCATGCGGCTGACCTGTTGCCGGGTGATCAGGTCCGTTTCCGTTGTGGCGGCGAATGGCGGGGCACGCTCAAACCGAAATCCGGTGCGCCGGGACGACCGGTGGTTTACACGTCCTATGGGCAAGGACCGAAGCCGAAGTTCATGCAGGCAAAGAATGTGTCGCGTCCAGAGGATTGGTTTGAAGACGCGCCCGGCATTTGGTCGACCGTGACGAACGGGCTGACTTGCCATGTGGGCAACATCCTCTTCAACGGCGGCGAGAGATGCGGACGAATGAAATTTCTCGTTCCCACGTGGACGCCGCCCGTATGGAAGTCGAGGCGGTGGACGGGAATGAATGCCTTGACGCATGAGTTGGATTATTGCAACGACGTTTCAAACGGGCTCGTCCGCGTGAAATGCGCCGCCAATCCGGCCAAGCGTTTCCATTCGATCGAACTGGCTTTGGGACGTACGATTGTCCAGTTCCATCATGCCCATGATGTCGTCTTCGACGGCCTTCACGTGACGATCGGCGGGCTGCATGGTTTTCAGGGGGCGATCACGAAGCGGTTGACGTTCCGCAACTGCGATGTCTCGTGGATCGGCGGGACGATTTACATTTGGCTTGAGAATCGCGACGGAACCCTGTTCGCGCCCGAACGGCTTGGCAACGGCATTGAGTTTTACAACAACTGTGACGGCCATGTTGTCGAAAACTGCCGTATCTGGGAAATTTACGATGCGGCGATCACGAATCAGGGGCGCGATCATGACCAACGTAACCTCGTGTATCGTAACAACCGGATTTGGAACAGCGAATATTCGTACGAGTATTGGTGCGATGGGGTGGTGTCGAATATTGTATTCGAAAAGAACGTGTGCACCGACGCTGGCTGCGGCTGGGCGCATGCGCAGCGTCCCAACCCGAACGGCTCGCACTTCATGAACTATCCTCACGTGACGAAGCGTGTGAAGGATTTCGTCGTTCGCGATAATGTCTTCTCGAACGCCACCGAATGGGTATACCGTTTCGGTTATGACTGGCGTGATGCCTTACGTGTTCACGGAAACAAGGTTTGGTGCACTCCCGGTCGGCCGGCAGTATTCTGGACGGCGCCGGATGGTGAAATCACGTTTTATCGTCCCGACGAATACAACCGCGCGTTGGGGTTTGACGATGAGGTTATGCGTCATCCCGCGATTCATCACATGGGAAAAACGCCGTAACCGCGTTCATGGCAGATTTGAAGAAAGGGTTCATCCAAATCGGGATCGGGATCGCTTGTTTCACCACGGGACACTTTCTTGGGTTTCAGGGTTTCGGGGTTTCAAGGTTTCATGGTTTCATCCAAATCGCTATCGCTATCGGGATCGCTATCGGGATCGATTGTTTCACCACGGGACACTTTCTTGGGTTTCAAGGTTTCAGGGTTTCATCCAAATCGGGGTCGGGATCGCTATCGGGATCGGGATCGACTGTTTCACCACGGGACACAACCCGGCCCACGAACTTGGGAACTAACGCGGGCGGAGCCCGCAATCCATTCCCCCTTCGTGCTCTGCATGTCGGCGCTAACGGAACGGTCAGTATTTCTGCAGCAGGTCCAGCATCCTGCGGTCTAGTTTGTGACCGTGGAACTCTTCGTAACGCACGTCGGCGCGCTCGCTGTCGAGAATGCCGAACGTCCCTCTGAAATTCCACAGCGCCCAGCCCAGTCCTGCTTCCTTCCAGAGTTTCAGGTTGTCCTCCATCCACTTCAGCACTAGCGGATGGGGCGTATGCTTGAAGGCGCCGAACTCGCCGACCATCGTGAAAATCCCTGCATCAAAGGCGGGTTGCCAAGGGTTTATCACGTTCTGACGGAGATAGGTAAGCCCGTCGCAAGCCTCCGCGCCTGATTGGAAGGCGGGGCATGCGCCGAATCCCATAAAACGGAACACGCGGTTGGTCTTGCCCCACGTTTGCTCAAACCACAGCGATTCCGCCTGGCCCGACTTTCCGGTCAAGGTGACTTGGGAGAGTTGCGCCCAATCGCCTTGGGGAATGCTGACGGAGAGCCGCTGCGCCCCCTTCGGAAGATCCACGCTCAACACGGAAAGACATCGCCCCTGCGAAATTTTCCATTCGCTTTTGTACACCACATTTGTCCAGCCTGCGGTGCCCGGTTTCGGGTCTAGGTCACATTTCAGCACCACGGCCTCATCTGCGGTCACGCGCAGGCAAACTCTGCCCGACACCATCCCGAGCCGCAGGGTCAGGGTTCCTGCAGGGACGCGCTCCATTACCAGCGGCACATTCAGCGGAGCTTTGATCGGCCCATAAAGTGGACTGACGGCCTGCGGCGGCGGCCATATCGGCGCCGCAGATGGTGTGCCGACCCAACTCGCCAGATAGTGCGAGATCGACATGGGCTTGTAGCCGCGCATCGCCTGCCCGATCCCGAGTTTGAAAAGCGACTGGGCGGGGCGTCCGCCCCATGCGATGCCGTCCGCCACAATGAAGCGGTCCGGATCCTCCGTCCGGATGGCGGCGACCAGCGCACCCGCCACCTTCGCATAGGCCGCTTCCTCAACCTCGCCGGGCTCATTGAAAAGGTTGAAGCTCACTGCATGCGAGGGGATCCCTTGATATCGCCGCGCGAACCGGCTCCAGTGATGGCAACAGACGCGCAGCGCGTGTTCATCGGAAAACAAGTTGTGCGGTTCCGAAGGTTGGGCCACGGTGTAACCCGGCGCGCGGTGGAAGCAGAGCTGCACATGGATGCCGTACTTCTTGCCCCAGGCGATCGCCTGATCGATGGGCGCGAGTTTAGAGTCGTCGAACGCTTCCCAGTTTCCGTCGCAAATCCAGAAGCGGTAATCCAGGGGCAGACGAACGAAATTGAACCCCAACTCGCTGATCAGGCGAAAGTCATGTTCCCGAAATGCGGCCGGCTGTCCCCGGTACGAGAACAGTTCGAGAAGGTTGAAGCCTCGCCAACGGGTTTCCGGACGCCAAGTTGGGGTTTCCGCGCACCGCGTTATGGTTGCGAGCAACAGTGCGACTACGGACATAAGGTACGATCTGCGGGGCATCCCGGCTCCTTTTAACAATCACGGTTTGGCAAAACAGTCCGACACGAGTTCGTCTTCCTCGGCTTTGTTGAGGTCAAGCAGATGCACATAGGTGGCGATGCCCGTCGGATCGATGAACTCCGTAAAGGTCAACGTCACGTGCGGCGAACCTTTTCGCCCCGCTCCAGGTACTTCAACCCTTGCCTGAGCCTTGACCTTTTTCCCGTCAGGGCGAATCGACGTGTCGTTTTCTATCTCTCCGATACAGGTTGGATCAATCACCACTCCAGAAAAATTCGGGTATTTTTCCAGTACCTCGCTATTTTGTGCCGTGCCTAGGCAATACACAATTGGACCACGCATCAGCACCGCTTTCCCCTCTTGTAACTGGTGGCCTTTGACAAACCGCCACGCCATCGGCATATCCAGCGTCACCGTGTCGCCGGTTTTCCACACACGGCGCAGTTCGAAAGCCTTGGCACCCGGCAAGACGGAAAGCGGAGACTCGTTGTTGACTGTGACGGTTGCGGTGCGGCACCAGCGAGGAATTCGCAGACGCAGGGTGAACACGGTTTCTTTTGACGGCGTCACGCGGAACACCACATGCCCGGTATTCGGATAATCCGTTTTCTGTGCAAGCGTCACGGTCGCATCGGGAGAGACCGGCACCGTCACTTTCGAGGCCGTGAACAGGTTGACCGACAATGCGCCGTCCGAGCACCGGTAATAAACTTTCTGAGGCAACTCCGCCACGATGCGGCGATAATTACCCGGACAACAAAAACCATCTTGCCCATAATAGGCTCGGACGCCGGTAAACGGCGTGAAGTACCGGAGTTTCCTTCCCGCAGGGTCTTGCGCCGCAAAAAGCGCGTTGTAAACCGTACGCTCCATCAGATCGCCGTACCGGAGATCTCCCTCCAGGCGCATCAGGCTGTCCAGCCAGCGCAGCAAATACGCTGTCACGCACGATTCGCCGATAGCCCCCGCACCGTTCTGCGTATAGGAAAAGTGTTCGCCGTCAGAAGCCGAGCCGACCACATTGAGCCCGCCGCCGGGGCGCAGCAATTCGTGGCGCATATACTTCGACATATCCATGAGTGACGCCACCCCGTCGTAACGGTAGAGTTCCGCCTGCGCGTAGCACCGCGCAAGCATCACGTAGACATGCGCGGGGCGGGTCTCGAAAGTCTGGCGCCAATCCCGCAGTGACGCGCATTTAATCTCGGCCGTACCATTACCATGACGGATATTGGCGGCAAAATCGAAATAACGCGTGTCGCCTGTGGCCTTATATAAAACGAGAAAGGCTTCGGGAAGTCCGGCGGTGCAGATTTGCTCGGGATGCGGATCTTTCGAAAAGGTACGGATCATATAATCCGCGAGCGCTTGCGCGTCCTGCAACATCTTGGGATCGTGCGTGAGAAGCGCGTTGCGGGTTAATCCGAGCAACAGATACTCCTGCTCATGCAATGCCCAGTTCCAGTGGTTCTGACGATCATCGGGCTCGGGCTTGAACACGCCGATGTATCCGTCGGCATCGCGCGTTCCGATCATGCCGTCAATCAGGTGACGCGTCCGATCCGCGATTTTCGGGTCGCCCGTATAAGCGGCGAACAGGCTTCCCGCCTCGATGACTTTTCCAACGCCGACATAGTGATAGCCGTTTGTGAAGGGGCGCGACCGGAACGGCGCAACGAAAAAGCCGTCCACATCAAGCGCCATGAAGTTCGTATAGATCAGATCGTTGATCCGCCTGCCGATCTCGCCTGAAAGCTCCGACTGTTTCAATGTGATCGGCTGGAGAGCGTCGACGATTTTCGGCTTTACACTTTCTCCGTAGGCCACCGCGGCGGCAAAAAACGCAAAGAGTTGGATTGACATCAACGGTTTCATCAGTTGGCTCCAGTCGTTTTATCACACTTTCGAAGGTGTGATAGGGGACAGATTTCTTTTACATGATCACTATAAAAGATTGATGTTCCGGGCGGAAGTCAAATTCGCGCAGGACGAATATCAATAAAACATAAAATCTGGGGATCGTCCTGGTCAGGTTGCGGTTGACTGATACGATCCTTTTTTTTATGTTTAGTTACCCCTGACGCTTCGGATGCCGGGCGAAGGCTTCGATCGTTGGCTTCGCTTGGAATCAGGGATTCTGTCCGGAAAGCTTCGGGGCGAGGAGTAATACGAGCGTGAAAAAAAACATCGCAATCAAGTTGGGTTTACTTAGTGTGCTGACGGTGATGGCGCAGGAGGGGGGGCTGCCCGATGTCGCGCCGAAGGCGGGTTGGGACACGCTTGCTCCCGTGAAAAAGTCTGAAAACGATTGGCCGTGGTGGCGGGGGCCGAACTTCGACAACATCGCGCCCCCCGGGCAGAAGCCGCCTACGGCATGGGGCGCCGGTTCGAACATCCTGTGGCAGGTAAAGATACCGGGAGTCGGGCACTCGTCCCCTTGCGTGGTCGGCAACCGGATTTACATCACTTCAGGGATCAAGACGCAGGGGCAGACAACGCTCTGGCTCTTTTGCCTCGACCGGAATACCGGCAAAACGGTGTGGCAGACCGAGCTATACATAGGGGCTTCAGCAAAAGTTCATGCCGACAATTCGCCAGCCTCGTCTACGCCGGCCTGCGACGGCGAGCGGGTCTTTGTGGCGTACCAAACCGATTCGTCGGTCGTTATGGTGGCCGTGGATGTGGAGGGGAAAATCCGATGGCGCCAGACAGTTGCCCCGTACAACACAATTCAAGGTTTTTCCGCGTCGCCGAACATTTACAAGTCAGCAGTGATCATTCCGGTCGAGGGCCCGAAAGGGTCTTATCTGACAGCGTTTCACCGGGCAACCGGCGAAGTGGTTTGGCGCACGAAGCTGCGTGCCGTCAACGAAGGCTACGCGCCGGCCGTGGTTACGGTGATTGCCGGGCGCGAACAGTTGCTGCAACTGGGCGGCACATACACGCGCGGCATCGATCCCGAGAACGGGACACTGCTCTGGGAGTGTGCAGGACCGGCGAAAAAAGTCTGCGTCGCGACAGCGGCCTTTGACCGGGATACGGTCTACGCGACCGGCGGATATCCGAACCGGATCCTGCTCGCCATCCGCGCGGACGGCAAAGGAGAGGTCACGAAAAGCCATATCCGCTGGTCCAGTGACGCGAAGGTCGGATACGTCCCTTCCCCGATTCTGTACGAGGGGTTGCTGTATGCGGTCGCGGACCAAGGTCTGTTGCGGTGTTACGATACGGTTGACGGGCGCGTGCTCTGGGAACAGGACTTCAAAGTGCCGTTCTATTCTTCGCCGACGCTGGCAGACGGCAAGCTCTACCTGTTTGACCGCAAAGGCAAGGGATATATCCTTCCGACAGGGCGGATGGCGGGGGCGATCGTGACCAACGAACTGCCGTCGGGGGTGTTCGCCACGCCGGTCTTTCTGGAAAACCGTATCTATCTGAGAACGCTGGGCGATTTCTGTTGCATCGGAGAGAAATAGATGAGTATCCGGCGGCACAAGTGCCCGGATTTCTGATCACCCGTGAGAAGGAGCAGGATGAAGAAGGTTCTTATTTCACTGTTTTCGGTGACGGCCCTCAGTTTTGCGGCCTGTCTTGATGTGCGGGCTGATGAAAAAGACCGGAGGCCGGTGATTTTTTGGGCTAGTGAGCCGGTCCGTCCGGGTGAGACGGCGATGGTGATCGGCGAAAACCTTGGCGACCACCCAGCGATCGAGATTGTGCGGCTACCGGACGGCCGGGCCAAAGAGCCGTCGCAAGAGAACGTCGTTTGGCCCAGAGGCGGCACCCCGGTGGATGTGCTTCAGGCGGCCGAACAGTCTGCAAAATTCATCGTGCCGGCGGATTTCAAGCCGGGGTTGTTCAGGCTTCGTCTGACCGCAGGGGGCGCTGAGGTTGAGCATATCATGAACCGCCCGCAGATCTGGTGGGTGCAGGGGGAGTGTGGCCCTGCCGTGACCCCGGGCGGGTGGATCCGGTTTTTCGGGAAGAACCTTGGCTGGGGGATAAAAGACGGAATCAGGAAACCGGTTATCAGGATCGAAGGACCGTGTGTCGTTTCCCTTGCGTTCGAAACGGACGGTCATGCGGCGCGCGCCGTGTTACCCAAGGACATGCCGTCAGGATCGTACCGCCTGTTTGCCCACAATGGCGCTGGCGGCCGTGCGGGATGGAGCGCACCAGTGGAGTTGACGGTCACAAACAAAGAGGTCTGGCCGCAGAACGTGTTCAATGTGACAAATTTCGGCGCCCTGGCGGACGGCGTGAAGGACGACACGGTTGCGATTCAAAACGCACTATCGGCAGCCGAGTCTCAGGGCGGAGGCATTGTCTATTTGCCGCTGGGCCGTTATGCGGTTTCCGACACCTTGAACATCCCGCGGCGCACGGTGCTCCGGGGCGAGCGGTCGGACTGGGTCGCGCTGGCATGGTCGGATATGCGGAATCCGCCTTGGGCACTGGTACAGGGAACGAATTCATTCGGACTGGAGGACCTGACGATCTACGCGCACCACCACCATCATGTGATCGCCGCAGACCTAGGCGACAAACCCGACGCGGGGAATGTGTTTCTGCGGCGTGTGCGTGTCCGGGCCAGTTCGTATCGCGGACATTTGACGCCTGACGAGGTGGACGCGCGTTTTCGCGAAACGATGAAATGGTCCACAGGAGGCGGCGATACGGTGAGGATGGGCGGGAGCAGCATTGAGATCACGGAGTGTGATTTCTACGGTTCCGGGCGCGCGTTGTTTCTGAGCCGCGTACGTGGCGGACTTGTTGCCGACAACCGTTTTTTCAACGGTCGCTGGGGCTGGTACTGCATCTCGGGAAGCGACGGACTGATTTTTGAGAACAACGAGATCACCGGTGCGGATCTGATGTCCACCGGCGGCGGCTTGAATTGTCTCGACGGCTCACGCTTCTCGCAAAATGTGTATTATGCGGATAACCGTTTGCAACGGATGCACGGCTGGGACCGCGAGGCGATGACATCGGACGCCGGTGGCGAGGCATATTCCGGAAAGGCCGTAACGGCGCATGGAACGACGCTCGTTCTTGACGGCAAGCCGAACTGGCGCGGGCAGGACTGGCGCGGTGCAGGGGTGTTTGTACTTGCGGACAAAGGCGCGGGGCAATACCGCCGTGTGGCAGGGCAGGGTGAGCAGTCCGTGATCGTGGACCGTCCGTGGGATGTGGTGCCGGGCACGAATTCGGATATTTGCGTCACGATGTTCCAAGGACATTATATTCTCAGCGGGAATGAATTCTCAGACTGTGGGGCTGTGCAGTTTTATGGAACGGCGGTGGAAAATATCGTCGTGCGGAACACGGGCACACGCATGTCCGGATTCCGCGGCATAGGGTTATGGTATCACGGCTATCAACCGAACTGGTTCTGCGAGTTCCGCGACAACGCGATCAAAGAGGGCAACTATTACCACTGGAATAGGGCGTCCGATGCGCTTCTCGAAATCACAGGGTACAGACGCGCCCCTTACACCGGGCCGCTGAACGTGGGGTCGGTCGTGCGGCACAACCGGCTCGACAGCCAGGCGCACATCCGTGTCGGCGCCGCGACGCGCGACGCCATCGTGGAAGGAAACCATGTGGCGAATTCCGCGCAGGGCATTTTTGTCAGCGTACACGCAACGAATATTTGGCTTCACGCCAACACGTTTGAGAAGGTCCGGGAAGAGATAATGGATGATCTGAAGCAACGCCGTATCGCTCAGGAACGTCTTAGCCGTCACCCGTTTTTCAACCGCCCGGAGCCGGTTGCCGTCTGGGACTTTGAGAAGACCGAACGAATGAACGTCGCCGATGTTTCCGGCAACGGTTTCCGCGCCAGACTCAACGGCGGCGCGACAACGGTGTCGAACGGGGTGGGGGGCCGTGCGGGAAGGTTCGACGGCACAGGTTGGCTGTGCGTGAATGAGGTGATCGTTTTCAATGCACCGGACATGACGGTTTCGCTCTGGATCAAGCCAGAAACCCTGCGGGGCAGGCGCGGGTTGGTCGGCAAGCGGTTTTCCGGCTGCGAGGCGCCGTTCATCCTGTCTCAGAACGGTGCCAGGCTTAGCTTTGAGGCCACCGACACCGAACACCAATGGTCGTTCAACTTCGTATCGGAGCCCGTATTGAAGGAGGGGCAATGGACGCATGTCGCTGCGGTCGTGCGGCGCGGCAAGGGCGTTGCGCTCTTTGCGAATGGAAAAAAAGTCGCCGAAAAACAGAATGCGTCCGACCGGATCGTCAACCATGAACCCCTGATCCTTGGGCGGGAAGCCTGGGGTGGCGAGCCCGCATCAACCAGCACGCCGGGATATTTCATCGGCCTGATGGACGAGGTGAGAATCTGGACACGGGCACTCTCTCCTGATGAGATTGAAAAAGAGGCCTCGCGCCGGCCGGCCGGAAACGGATTCCCGCGATCTTCGGGCTCACAACCGATTACAAAACGGTAATGTTCCGGCAAGTGTCCGGCAATGCTGAGTGAAACCATGCCGCAAAAACCTTCATGCCCTTTGTACCTTCTGTGAGAAAAACCGAGCCATGCATGAAACCAGAAACCTTGAAACCCTGAAATCCAAGAAAGTGTCCCGTGGTGAAGCAATCGATCCCGAAAGCGATAGCGATCCCGATCCTGATTTGGATGAAACCAGAAACCTTGAAACTCTGAAACCAAAAATCACGCGCTCGACTCGCATGCCCCGCCAACCGGCTCATCGCATCAGCAGGAGGCTGAGGGCCATCACCAGCATGCCGCCCACGACGCCGAAAAGGCTGTCGTGCCCCTTGCCGTAGGCGCGGCTGATGGGCAGCAGCTCGTCCAGACTGATGTAGACCATGATGCCGGCCACACCGCCAAAGAGGATGCCCATGATTTCAGGCGGGAGCGCACCGTTTTCGCCGCCCGCGAAGAGACGCAGCGCGAAGTAGGCGACGCCCGCGCCGACCGGTTCAGCGAGGCCGCTCAGCAGGGAGTAGCAGAACGCCTTGCGGCGGTTGCCCGTAGCGTAATAGATCGGCACGGAGACGCTGATCCCTTCGGGGATGTTGTGTAGCGCGACGGCAATCGCGATCGCGGCACCGAGCTTGGGATCCTGCAGGGCCGCGAGGAAGGTCGCGAGTCCTTCCGGAAAATTGTGGATCGTGATGGCGAGGGCGGTAAAAACCCCCACGCGCATCAGCTTCTTGCCATGCGCGGGATCATCGTGCGGGCCTTGTCCGATCCCGTCACATGCGGGCGGCGGTTCGTCGGAGCAGTCGCGCAGGACGCGTGTCTCGCTTTCGTCGTGGATCTCATGCGGGTTTTCTGAGGACGGGATAACGCTGTCGATCAACCCGATCAGCAACATGCCTCCGAAGAACGAAGCCACGTTGACCCAATGACCGAGCGGGTCACCGTAACGCGCGACCAGCGCCTCGTTGCCCTTGACGAAGATCTCCACAAAAGAGATGTAGAGCATCACGCCCGCCGAAAACCCGGTCGCGACAGAGAGGAACCGGTAATCGGTACGCTTGGCGAGAAAGGCGATCATGCTACCGATACCGGTTGCCAGCCCCGCGAACAATGTCAATCC